>Ga0181594_10004883_pt1 | contig 11828 bp, 11 predicted proteins | sample 071ome_18_FD_145603 | JGI IMG/M metagenome (GOLD analysis project Ga0181594, IMG submission 145603) | Coastal salt marsh microbial communities from the Groves Creek Marsh, Skidaway Island, Georgia - 071413BT metaG (spades assembly) | ecosystem: Environmental > Aquatic > Marine > Intertidal zone... | reverse complement strand
TCCGAGCAGTGGGCCGAACGGCGTGCGCTGTATCAGAAAGCATCTGCAGAGCTCGATTCCGGCGCCGGGAAACGCTATCAGGATATGCGGGCTAAGTTGACAGATTACCCGCTCGAGGTTGACCTCGATTTTTCCATCAAGCTGGGTCAGCTCCACGACATGACCGCCGAGGAGGCGCGTCTGTTTATGGCTTCAGCTGAGGGCACGCCCCTCGCCAGCCGTTTTCTGGTGGCGTATCTCCGACACAAGGCGCAAGACAGACGCTGGCAGTCCTTTTTGCGCGTGCTGGACGACGTACCTGAAATGCCCGAATTACAGTGTTATTACTATCAGGCAAAGCTGGCTACGGGCGACCGAGAACAGGCTTTTCAAGGCGCTGCGGCGCTCTGGGATGTCGGCTTTTCACAAGACGATGCTTGTGACCCCTTATTCGATCGGTGGATTGCCTCGCAAGGCCTGAATGACGGTGTCGTCTGGTCCCGGGCCCTCAAGGCATTTGACGCTAAAAACGGACATCTGATCCGCTACGTCAAGCGCTTCGCCAGTGTGCCGCTGCAGAGGGACCTTGATGAGCTGGCCGCGGTGTATCAACGGCCTTCGAGGGTCGAAGGCGATCATCACCAGAGCAGCGCCCGCCACGCTGACATCCTTGTTTCGGGGGTAGTGCGCCTCGCTCAGCTTTCCCCTGCACGGGCCTATCAAACTTTTCGCAGTGTGCGAGAGGATGGCTCTTTTAACGAGACTCATTTGCGGACAGTAACGTCTGCCATCGTGCGTCATAGTTTGTTCGCCGAGCGCTCACCGGCGCCGCCTGAGTGGGTAGATGCGCAGGTCGCGGCACTGCGCGACGATGATCTGACGGTTATCTGGCTCAGAAATGCGATCGGCAATAGTGACTGGGAGGCAGTGCAAACGGGACTCGAGTGGCTGTCGTCCGACCTCCGCTCACAAGATCGATGGCGTTATTGGTCGGCGCGCAGTCTCGATTCGCTGGGTGGAAGCGATACGCAGCCGCTCTGGGAGCGCCTGGCGACTGAGAGGAGCTTTCACGGCTTCCTGGCCGCGGATCGGCTGGCGAAAACTTACGAACTCAACGCGGCTTTCCCCGCCACGCCGCTACCTGCCTTTGCCGCGCCGGTCCGGTTGGGGGTGGGGCGTGCACAGGAACTGATGGCGTTGGGTGATTGGCGGCAGGCCAAAGAGCAATGGCGTCATACGCTCAATCAGATGCCGCGAGCTGAGCGAGCAAGGCTTGGAGAGATCGCTCTGCAGAGAGGGTGGCCGGATCTGGCCACTGATGCGGCCAATGCGGGTGCCTCCTGGGATCGCCTCGACCTGCGTTTCCCCCGCAGTTACTGGCAAACCTTCCAGTCAGTGGCCGAAGACCTCGGGGTCGATCCCTATGAGCTTTTGTCTGTGGCGCGTCGAGAGAGCGGGCTATATCTGAGGGCACGCTCTAAAGTGGGCGCACGGGGTTTGATGCAGCTGATGCCGGCGACTGCGCGCAGCGTGGCCAATGATCGTAAAGAAGTTTACGGCGGTGCTAGCTCGCTCTACGACCCCGCAACCAACATCGCGCTTGGCGCGACGTATTACGTGGATTTGCTATCGCGCTTTGAAGGTAATCGCGTCAAGGCACTTGCGGCCTACAATGCGGGTCCGAGTCGGGTGGCGCGTTGGACGGAGAAAGATATGGCGGTTGATCAGTGGGTGGACTCGATACCCTTCGGCGAGACGCGGGAGTATGTGCAGGCTGTGTTGGCCTACCTTGTGATTTACCGGACGAGAGCGGAACAGCCGGTCAGCTTACTGACAACAGCTGAGCGCGAGGAGCTCTATTGACGGCCGTGATGGGCGGACTTTTTAAACCAGTATGTGGAGTCCGGTTACGGTGAAGATAATCGGGTGAGGAGAGACTGATGAAAACGATACAAATGCAATCCTGTGTTCACGACAATGGCACAGTGGAGTGCACTCTGGTTGAGGTAGAGCTGCCCGAACCCGGTCCGGACGAGGTGGTTGTTGAGATTGAGGCGGCGCCCATTAATCCATCGGATCTTGGCCTGATGTTCGGTGCGGCCGACTTGAGCACCGTTCGCGCGGCAGAGCGGGATGGTCAGCCCGCAGTGCTGTTGGATGTGCCTGACGCCGCGATGCGCGCGATGGCCCCGAGAGTTGGCCACTGGATGGGCGTGGGTAACGAGGGCAGTGGGCGCGTCATCGCCGCGGGTGACAGTGACGCCGCGCAGGCACTCATGGGGCAACGTGTCGGCATGTTTGGCGGCGAGATGTATGCAGCACATCGCTGCCTGCCCGCAACCCAATGCATGGCCTTCCCTGACCACATCTCTGCAGAACAGGCAGCCTCCAGCTTCGTCAACCCGATGACCGCTTTGGGGTTCATGGAAACGCGGTTGATGGAAGGTCAGCAGGCAATAGTGCACACCGCCGCAGCGTCCAATCTGGGGCAAATGCTGCTGCGTTTGTGTCAGGCCGATGATGTGCCGCTGGTGAACATTGTGCGCTCCGATGCGCAGGTAGAGCTGCTGAAGTCCATGGGGGCGGAGTGGGTGTTAAATAGTCAGGCTGAAGCCTTCATGAAGGATTTGATCGCAGCGCTGGTGGCGACCGGTGCGACTCTGGCTTTCGATGCCATTGGCGGGGGTAGGGGTGTGAATCGTATTCTGACCGCGATGGAAATTGCCGCAGCACAGACCGGCCCTTGGTCGCGATATGGTTCTGAGGAGCCGAAGCAGGCTTATATATATGGTCAGTTAGATTTGGGCGCGACCGAGCTGACTCGAGGCTATGGGTGGGTGTGGTCTGTGAGCGGTTGGCTGTTGACGCCGTTTATGAAGCGGGCGGGGCCCGAAGTCGCAGCGCGCATGCAGAAGCGTGTGCTGGACGAGATTGATACCACTTTTGTCAGCCACTACTCCTCTCGCATCAGCCTGGCAGAGGCGATCACCGTGGAGGCGGTCAAAGATTACGGGGCGCGCAGGACTGGACAAAAAACCCTGCTGCGAATGGCCGAGTCAGCCTCCTGATAGCTTCACCTCGTAGCCCATCTTCTTAAGGTGTTCCTGGCAGGCGGCGCGTTGATCACCCTGAATCTCGAGGGTGTCGCCCTTAACCGCGCCGCCCACACCGCATCGTTGTTTGAGCTGTTTGCAGATTGTTTTGAGGGTGTCGGGGTTTTCGGGAATCCCTGAGATGACCGTGACCGCCTTGCCACCCCGACCCTTGGTCTCTCGCCTGATTCGCACCACGCCGTCGCCGGCTGCGCGGGGTCTGGCATTGCCGCAGACACATTTGACCAACTGGCGCTGGCATTGTGGGCATAACCGGCCCCCGTCTGTGCTGTAAACCGGTTGACTGTCGCGAGGTTGGGCCAAAGGGCTCTCCTTAACGGCGATGTTTCTGAGCTGCGGCGCTCCTGAAGGTGCTGCGCTCGTTTTATACTAGCACTCGTAGGTTGTTTGCTTGAGAGGGTAATCAATGGGGGACGTAGCGGCACTTGAGGCGCAGATCGCGTTTGTTGAGGACACGGTGCAGGCGCTGGATGAGGCTTTGGCTGCTCAGCAGCAACACATACTGCGTTTGGAGCGGCAGATCGATCGGCTTCAGCAGCAACTCAAGGACCAAGGCGCCCGCCTTGATGAGGTGGCCGCAGAGTCCAGCGAACCGCCCCCTCCGCATTACTGAGCCATCACCAAATATAGTTAGAATCATTCTATGAATTGGCGCGTAAACCTTCTGATTCTATTAGCTTTAGTTGGCGGTTTCGCTGTGCTGTTTGCGATTGTCACGCGTCCCATTGCGGCGCCGCACCACGAGATCTATGTCAATGGCACGGTCTTGACCATGGACTCGGATAACGCCATCGCTGAGGCCGTGAGTGTGCGCGACGGGATAATAGAGGCGGTAGGGGGCTCAGAGGCCATGCTGGCCAGGGCCACTGATGCCACGCAGGTGGTGGATTTGCGGGGCAGGACCCTTATGCCCGGCTTTGTCGACGCCCATGGGCATTTCCCCGGTTCGGGGCAGACCGTATTTTCAGTCGATCTTAACAGTCCGCCCATTGGCGACGTCACCGATATCGATCAACTGCTGGCGCGGCTGAGCGATTTTGCATTGAAGCGAGCAGACGGGTGGGTTGTGGGGCACGGCTATGATGACACGCTGTTACGGGAAAAGCGCCACCCGACCCGCGATGATCTGGACCGAGTCAGTCGGGACCGGCCCGTCGCGGTGGTGCATGTGTCAGGCCATCTCGCGGTGGTCAACACTGCCGCATTGGCGGTATTGGGCATCGATGAGTCGACGCCGGATCCTGAGGGGGGTGTGATCGTACGTGACCCCGCTTCGGCTGACGGACGGAGGCCGAATGGCGTGTTGGAGGAGACCGCCGCGCGCGCCGTTTGGGACCACACTCTCGATCTAGGGGTCATGGATGGCCTGCGCATGACGACTCAGGCGGCGAGAGAATATTTGGCAGTAGGCGTGACGACGGCCTCAGCGGGCGGTATGCCTTCAGCGGTGGCCGAATTGCTGGGGTTCTTAAGCGGCCTGAACCAGTTCTCCCAGCGCGTTGCCCTGTTTCCGTTGTTTGAAGAAGTGGGCGACAGCCTCCTTAGTGGAGAGCGCTCGCTCGCCGATTTCGCAGGAGCAAGAGTCAGGGTGCCGCGGGTAAAGATCATCGCTGATGGCAGTATTCAGGGTTATACCGGTTACCTTAGCGAGCCTTACTACGTGCCATTCAAGGGTGACGCCAGCTACCGGGGCTACCCTTCGGTGCTGCGTGACGAATTGTTCCGTCAGGTCGAAGCGCTATATGAGCGGCGGATTCCGGTTGCTATCCATTGCAATGGCGACGCCTCGATAGACGACGGTCTTGATGCGATCGAGGCGGCGATGGCGGCCCATCCTTGGCCAGAGGCCCGGCCGTTGATTATCCACGCGCAAATGACACGCAGGGATCAAATCGATCGCATGGCTGAGCTAGGGGTGACGCCCAGCTTTTTTTCCGCCCACACCTACTACTGGGGTGATCGTCACGCCGCCATTTTCATGGGTCCGGAGCGGGCCGCCAATATGAGCCCGGCACGTTGGGCGTTAGATGCAGGCGTTCGCTTCAGTTCCCATCTGGACACACCGGTGACCCCTATGCTGCCTTTACAGGCGGTATGGAGCCAGGTGGAGAGGGAGAGTACGGGAGGCGTCGTGATTGGTCCGGCGCAGCGCATTGGGCGCATGCCAGCACTGCGGGCCGTGACTATCGACGCGGCCTGGCAAGTTTTTATGGATGATGAGATTGGTTCTATTGAGCCCGGTAAGCGCGCTGATCTGGTGGTGCTGTCAGAGAATCCGCTGACGGCTGAGGATATTCGGGGAATCAAAGTCGATCGCACCGTGATTGACGGTGCCACGGTTTACGCCAGGCTATAGCGACTCAGGCGCTGCCGAATCCGAACTTCTCCCTGTCGACTCGAACGAAGATGGCTTCTGCCGTCGCGGTGGTGGCGTCCCCACAGCTCATGGCTGCCTTCACCTCGGTACGTTTGTCGTCGAGGTCCCTTGCTTCGGCGCTGACCTCAATCACCTGATTAAGTGGCGTGGGTTTCAAGTATCTGACAGAGAGTCCCCCCGTCATGCCGGGGTGGCCAGTTCGCAAGTGGGTCATACCCATGATGTGATCGAGAACGCCGGCTACCCAGCCGCCATGTACGTGACCGGGCGGGCCCTCAAAGGCCTGGCTGAACGTCACCGTCCCCGTAATTCGATTCGACGCCTCTTGCCAGTGTAATTCTGGTGAGCAGGGGTGGCTTCTGCCTCCCACGCTGACGAGCTCGCCCATCACGTCGTCGATAGTGCCGCGCTCGCCGCGTTTTGCCATATCGATTAGGCCGTCTACTTGTTGGGCTTGGCTCAGTTCCGCCGTGAGGCCTTTAATTTTTTCTGTGAGTGCCGTGGCCCATTCTGGGTCGATATCAGTGCTGACCAGTTTCTCGTTGAGTGCCCGTGTTGCGCTAGCGAGCCGCTGCCGGGCGCGCCAGTAGGTTGCTTCCTGAGAGTCGGGGTCATAGGAGCTGGTTTCGGTAGTCATGTCAGATGAGTCTCTGCTCCTGAAGGGTGGCCCGCCATGCCCGGATGTCGCCGATCAGTGCCTCGGGTTGCTCCAAAGATGCGAAGTGGCCACCTGCCTCATGTTGATCGCTGAACGTCACCAGCTGTTGGTAACGCGTTCGCGCCAGGCGCTCAGTGCACACAAACAGCTCCTTGGGGAATATCGATAGGCCGATGGGTAGTGCGATAGGCCGATAGTCTCCCTCGGTAAAACTCTCCCAATAGAGTTTTGCGCTACTACCGCCGGTATTGGTCATCCAGTAGTGGGTAACAATGTCCAGCAGGGCATTTCTTCCGATGGCATTCTCCGGGTGGCGGACGCCGTCTCGTACGCAGTCGGTCCAGGTCGCGTATTTTTCGACGATCCAGGCCATTTGTCCTGCCGGAGAGTCAGCCAGGCTGTAGGCAAGCGTTTGCGGGCGGGTACTCTGCTGTTTGGAGTAGCCAGCCTCATGCTCCTGGTAGTGCATTGCGGCGGCGAGCGTGGGTTGCTCGGCGGGGTCGGTGCCACTCATGGTGTGCTCATCCGGCACTACCATCGGTAAATTAACGTGACCGGCGAGACAGTGGGTATCTGGATGCAGTAACACGGCATGGGTTACCAGTGAGCCCCAGTCACCCCCTTGGGCAACGTAGCGCTCGTAGCCCAGTCGGAGCATCAATTGATCCCAGAGAGCGGCAATGCGTTCTACTCCTACTCCGGGAGATGCTGGCTGACCGGAAAAGCCAAAGCCCGGCAGGCTGGGAATGACCAGATGGAAAGCATCCGTTGCATCACCGCCGTGCTGCGTCGGGTCCGAGAGTGGGCCGATGATGTCGAGAAACTCCAGCACCGAGCCGGGCCAGCCATGGGTGATGAGCAGGGGCTGGGCCTGCGTATGGGGGCTCCTTATGTGAAGGAAATGGATCTCGAGCCCGTCAATTTCAGTAATGAAGTTGTCGTACTGATTCAGTAGGGATGGGACGCGCTGCCAGTCGTACTCATCGCGCCAATAGCGCACCAGCTCCTGACAATAACTGAGTGGCACCCCTTGCTGCCAATCCTCCACGGTTTCCGCGTTGGGGAAGCGCGTTTGTGTCAGTCGCTGAATGGCATCTTCGATCGCTGCGTCTTCAAATTTGGGCTCGAAGTGTTCGATTGCGTTATTCATGATGTGTCCCGTGCGGAGATTCGCCTGCGACACTAACGGCTCACATGGGCGCGCTCAACCCTTGTCGTTGAAATTCAATTCGCTGTAGGTCTCGGCCAGCCAGTCAAGCAGCCGAGCTCTCTCCGCGGGCCTTTCTTTTGTGCGGTTTCGCAAATGTGTCGTGCGTGGCTCGCGGTCCAGGAACAGTTTGCCGCTCACTTGGTCGGCTTCCGTGGCTCTAGCCAGCCAAACAATGGTATCAGCGCCCTCGGCGGGCGAACGGAGCACGCGTTTTGTTACGCGGCGGAACCCGGGAAGAGCGGTTTGTACGCCCGGCGTATCGGCCCAGCCCGGATGCATGCTGTTGACCGTAATGTTGTGCTCTGCCCATGCCTCGGCCCAGAGTTCAGTAAGTACGGTGAGGGCCCGTTTGGCTCGCGCATAAGCGACACTGCCGTTGTATTTGTCTGCTGTCACGATCAGTTCATCGCACCGCAGCTTCTGGGTGTACATGCCGCCCGAGACCACGTTGATGACGCGGGCCGCTCGCGCGTGGTCCTGCAAAAGGGGGAGCAGTGATTCGGTGAGTTTCCAGGGCGAGAGCAGCAATAGGGCGGCGCTACGTTCAATACCCTCTTCGGTTTCTGCGTAGTCGTTGAACAGTGCGCCGGCGTTGTTAATCAGCACGTCAATTGATTGCCCTCGTGCATGCAATCGTTCACACAGCGCCGAGACCTCGGCGAGCAAACTCAAATCGGCGAGTTCGACGTGATCTGCCTCCCTGCCAGTCTCCGCTTTCAATGCGTGTTGCATGGCTGCTGCCTTGGCGGGGTCGCGGATGACCACGGTGAGTGTGGCGCCAGCTTCCAGCAGAGACACTGCTGTCGCGAATCCCAGTCCGGCATTAGCGCCGGTCAGCACAACATGCTTGCCGGTCATGTCGGCGGTCATGGGGCGCCAAGTGTTCTGCCCTCTGCGGTACCCATAGCGAGTGAAGCATGTCAGCGCCGTCGTGAGCCTGCCGTCTCTTTTTAGCGTGTCTTGTGAGGCCTCGGGCGGAGGGTTGTCGTCCGTCAGCGCTCTGGCAAGGCCCTTCAGGCTCGCTCGCCCCATTTTTTTGAAGCCGGGTTCCAAGCGCTTTGCCAGGCGCTGTAATCCGGTCCGAAACGTGAACTCTGCGACGTAGTGAACGCGAGTGAGGTCATCCGCGAGGGATTCAAACGTGATGACGTCTTTAACGGTGAACCAGCGCCCATGACCCTCCAGGATCAGGCACTGCCAGGGCGTAAATTCAGTGATCTCGTATGCCAGATTGAGGTGTCCACGACCCGCCTTGCATCGCACGGAGAACCGAGAGCCCTCGTCGATCGGTCCCGGGGTGAGCTTGCTTGCTTCTACCGCAGTGGCATCCCATTCAACGGTGGTTCTGAAATCGGCGACGTAGCGAAAGCAGCTGGCTACCGATCGTGGTACCTCGATCGTTTCGGTTAGGGTGATCATGTGTGCCCACGAGACAGAAAGGTGCTTACATTACGCCGGTCGGCGATAGCCAGTTCACGTTAGCTTGTTATGGAATTGGCGGGGACCGGCGGTGATGATCAGCTATTCCTCTACCCAGACGACTCTTAGGGGCTCGCCAAAATCATCGTAGACAACTTGCCGACGTCTTTTTGGGGTGCGTCTACGTACCACCTTGGTCCGGGCGCGTTTTGCTTCCCGTCGTGCGTCCAGAGCGGCGGCTACCTCAGTGAGAGGTGTGCGCTCAGCGCGTCGAGTTTCAAATAGCGGTGCGGGGGGTGGGGTTTCGTTGCGGTCGTATGCGCTCTCACCAGCCTGAAATTCCTTCACTTTGCCGCCAGACGACAGAAAAGCCGCGGTTTGCCGTTGCAGGCGTTCGCGCAAATCGGTCTTGGAAGGCGGTTTCTTCATACGGCAGTCTCCGAGGCGGACATTATAAATAGGGAGCCCCCCCGCACCAATCTATGGGCTGACCATGCCCTGCGGTTTCTGGTTTAATGCCCCCCGAAAGGGTCCGAGGTGCCCCTATTTCATGCAAACACCCCCCCGATTTGACGCCGATATGTCCGAGGACAGGCGGGGCCTGAGGATCGACTGATGGGAATCCTGCGTTCATTGCTGGTATTTCTCTGGATGGCGGTGACGGTCATTCCTTTCGCGCTGGCGATTATTCTCATGGCCCCGGTTGTGGGACCTGACGCCAGATGGTGGTACTTGGCCCGACCTTGGCTGAGGGGTGCGGTGGAAGCGGTGCGGTTGGTGGGCGGGATCCAGTACTCTGTGGTGGGTGAGAGTGTCTTGCCGGTAGCGGAGGATAACCAGCGCATCATTCTTTGCCCAAAACACCAGTCGACCTGGGAAACATTTTTTTTCGCCAGTCGCATGCCGCATCCTTTGGCGTACGTATTTAAACGCGAATTACTTTACATCCCGTTTTTCGGTTGGGCGATGGCATGCCTCAATATGATCCATATTGACCGAAGCGCGAGGGGTGGCGCATGGAGCAAGGTCGCTTCGATGGGTGAAATGCTCATGGATCGGGGCAAATGGGTCATTATGTTCCCCGAGGGCACGCGCTCCCAGCGGGGCGCGCAGGGTGTTTACAAGACGGGTGCCGCCAGACTCGCGATTGAGACAGGCGCCAGCATTGTGCCAATCGCGGTCGCATCAGCGCGATGTTGGCCGAGAAAGAGCTTTACGTTTATACCCGGGACGGTTGCCGTCTCGTTTGGCCCGCCGATCGCACCGTCCCCTGGAGAAAGTGCCGCTGACTTGATGGATAAGGTCTCTGACTGGATAGAGAATGAGATGCGTCGTATTGATCCAGACGCCTATCCCGAATCAGAGCGGCCGCCCGATCCGCTCCAGCAGGAGGCGACGCTCAGTGCGGTACTCGAGGAGCAGGCGGCCGCCGCGCGAGCGGCTCAAGGTGGCCTGCACGATGACAGTGTGTGAAATGAATCGACCGAGCGATGAGGCGCGAAAAGAAGTCATTTGATACGGGGCCAGTGTAGACTGCAAGTAGAGAGCGGAGGTCAGTGATGGGATTCTATAGCGATACGATTGTACCCAGGCTCGTCACCTGCGCCTGCGGGACCAAGCCGATCCTCAAGCAGCGCGAGAAGGTGGTGCCGCTGGCTCACGGCAAGGTGCTGGAGATTGGCATGGGGGCGGGGCATAACCTGCCTTATTACGATGGTCAGCGCGTCGACGCAGTGGTTGGTATTGATCCCTGTGCCACCAGTTGGGGTTTGGCTCAAAAAAGGGCCTCGCAGTTGGGTGTGCCGCTCGAATTCGTGCAGGGCTCGGCGGAGGATATGCCCCTGCCGAGCGAATCATTCGATACGGTGTTGATGACCTTCAGTCTCTGCACTATTCCCGATGGACATGCGGCGCTCGAAGAAATCCGTCGCGTCCTAAAGCCGGAGGGAAGGCTGGTGTTTTGCGAGCACGGCGAGGCGCCTGATGAATCCGTTGCCCGATGGCAAGCACGCATCAATCCCATGTGGAGGAGATTATTGGGGGGCTGCAACCTGAATCGGCCAATCGTGAATTGGATCAGTAAGGCCGGTTTCGGTATTCAGTCACTCGATCAGATGTACCTGCCGGGCACACCACGCATTGCGGGCTTTAACGTCTGGGGCAGCGCTCAGCGAGAGTGCTAACCGCGCTGAAAGATCGATTTGGGGGCACCAGACTCAGGTTTGCTCTCAGTGCCATCGCTTTCTGTTTGTTCGGCTGCGCAAGCGAGCCGATGCCCATGCCCATGCCGACTTCCCATGATGACAGCCCGGTCCCTGATCTGTCGGGTCACTGGGAGGTGGATTATGCGCGTAGCGATAGCGTGCAAACCCAACTCAATGCGTCCTTTCGGGAGGTTCAGCGAGAGCTCCGGCGCCGACGTCAAGCGGCGGAGCGCGGAGCGAGCTACCAGGGTCCCCCGATGGGGGATTTGGACACGCTGGTGGCGGTGGCCAAAATGGCTGAGTTGGTCACTGAGCCAGAGCTTCTGGAGGTGTATCAGGACCCTCGACGCGTCCGCATTGAGCGAGAGAACAGTTTTGCCCTGAGTTGTGAGCTGACGGGGGCGCAATCGGTTCCCAGTCTGCTGGGTGCTGAGCAGTGCTGGTGGGATGGAAACCAACTGCATTTTCGGGTCCTGCTGCCTGATGGCTTGCTGATCAAACATCGGTTTGTGCGGTCGGCAGATGGTTTGTCTTTGTCGCAGAGGACCGCGCTGACCGCACCCGGTGTTGCAAGGGATATGGAGGTGGTCAGGATCTTCTCTCGCTACGATCCGACGGAGAGGGGGTACCGGTGCACGGAGACGCTCACCCGCGGCCGAGTCTGCACCACCGAGCAGGCAGCGCCCTATGAATAATTGGCGAGTCTTGCCCCGGCTGCTCCTGCTGGTTGCCTTTTACGCATTGGCCAGTTGCGCCGGATCGCCGAGTGACATGGCATCTACTGAGTCGCAGGAAGAATCGACTAGGGTGTGGGATACCGCTGAACCGCTGCTGATCGCAGCGGCACCGTTAGCGCCCGCTCTGGATA
>Ga0181594_10004880_pt1 | contig 11834 bp, 9 predicted proteins | sample 071ome_18_FD_145603 | JGI IMG/M metagenome (GOLD analysis project Ga0181594, IMG submission 145603) | Coastal salt marsh microbial communities from the Groves Creek Marsh, Skidaway Island, Georgia - 071413BT metaG (spades assembly) | ecosystem: Environmental > Aquatic > Marine > Intertidal zone... | reverse complement strand
CTACTTCGTTGTCATTGGCACGGCCTAAAATGCTGCCGATAGCCGGGGCGTCTTCATACTCGGGGCGTTGGTTCCACTCTGTCTTCAGGGCTTCGGCAGCATCCACAACACGCTGCATCACCAGCTCCGACTGCGAAAAAGAGCCACCCTCGGGCATGACAATTTTCGCCTCGACAAAGTCGGAATTGATGCGCGGAAAAAAAGCGGATCTCAGCCAACCGCCACCATAGAAGGCGATGCTCAAACTGAGCATGACCAGAAAGAAGCCCGCCACCAGCATATGATGCTGCAGTGCCCACTGTAGAAACGGCCGGTAACGGGTGCGCGCGAAGGAAACCAACCCTTCCGCGCATCGATGTCGCCAATCCTCGAGTCGTTTTAACAGTGGCGTTGTCGCGGGCTGCTCGGGGCCCAGTCGTGAGAGATGCGCCGGCAGAATCCACAAACACTCAACCAGCGAAAACATCAGCACCAACAGGACCACAACCGGAATCCCCTTGGCCGCGTGCGCCCACTCTCCAGGCATAAACATCATGGGCGCGAAAAACACCATCGTACTGATCACCGCGAACAGCACCGGCTTAAACACTTCCCGGACGCCCCAAAAGGCCGCCGACTCGCCCTCCACGCCTCTGGTCTGTACGGTGTGAATGGACTCACCGACAATGATGGCATCATCGACCACAATGCCCAGCACCAGCAGGAAGGCAAACAGAGAAATCATGTTGAGTCCGACGCCGGTATACGGGAGTAAGAAAAATGCGCCGAGAAAGGCAACGGCAATACCCACGGAAACCCACACTGCCACGGCCGGTCTCAGGAACAGCACCAACACCAAAAACACCAACAGCAGACCACCCAAGCCGTTCTTAAGCAGCGTCTCGACACGCCCCTTAAACGGCAGCGCCGCGTCACGCCAAAAAGACAGGGTGGCCCCTTCAGGTAAGTTTGGGGTCTGCTTGGCCACCCACTCATTGATGACCCGAGAGGACTGCACCACATCGGGGTTGGTGGTGACATACGCATACAACCCGTGCCCGGGCATGCCATCGAAAAGGCTGAGGGTGTCAACATCCTCAAAACCGTCGTCAATGGTGGCAACCTCACCGAGATATATCTGCGTACCATCTCTGGCGGTCAACAATACGATGCGCTCGAAGTCCTCCCTATAGTAGGCCTGACCCCGGGTTTGCACGCGGATGTCACCATCGGTGCCTTTGATCGCACCGGCGGGCAAATTCAGTGAGGCAGATTGAATCGCACGGACCACATCGTCGAAGGACAGGTTATGGCGCCGGAGATCCAGCTCCGACACATTGACCGACACTTCGTATCGGCGCGGCGACACCAGATCTACAACCGAAATCCAGGGCTGGCGGGCCAGGTCGTCGCGCAGCGTCTCGCCGAGTTCTTTGAGCTCCCATTCATCAAGCTCACCGGCTAACTGCACGATGCCCAGCATGTGGCGGTAGATGAGCTCGGTCACCACGGGGCGCTCGGCGTCGGTCGGGAAAGTGGTGATCGCATCGACCCGGGTTTTAATTTCGTTGGTCAGTCGCTGAGTGGGATAGCCTGTCAGCGCCTCGACAATCACCTGCCCCATACCATCAGAGGCGGTAGAGCGAATCTCCTTGATGCCGTCGAGGTCGTGAATCGCCTCCTCGATCCGCACACAAATCTGCTCTTCCACTTCTCTCGGGCTGGCCCCAGGAAACGGCATAGCAATGCTGATGCGATCGACAACGGGTGTAGGGAAGAACTGCTTGTCGAGGCCCGGAATGTTGTAGAGCCCGCCGATCACCAACACCACCATCAGGAGGTTTGCTGCGATCGGATTGGAGATGAACCAGCCTAGAAGACCCGGTTTGTCAGCCACTGGTTGGCCTCACCGCTGCCACCTCGATCGCAGCACCGGCTGCCAAAAGGCTGCTCTGCTCCGCAACGACCTGCGCTCCAGCGCTGATACCACGCACCCAGACCCGCTGCTGCTCGCGTCTGAGCAACTCTACCGGTAGTCGTTCCAGTCGGCTGTTTTCGTTCACCAGAAGCACGGTGTTGTCACCGCGCAGGGCAGTAGCGGGTAATTCAACCGATTGCTGAATCGGTTTGCCGCTAATGCTCGCCTCCACGAACAAACCTGGCGTCAGCGGTGGTCTTTGTGAACCGCTCTCCCCAAACGGATTGCTCACTTCCGCAATCGCAAAGGTGACGCGGCTGTCGCGATCGATACTGGCTTCAACGCGGGCAATTTTGCCCGGCCACTGCCAGCGCTCACCGCCGAACCGCGCGCTCAAGACCACCTCCGGGTAGGCCTCAACGGCTGTTTCAAACAGCGGCAGCTCTAGTAGTGCGAGCTGAGAGTCACTGATAGGCAGATGCACCTCGACTCGCTCTGTCGCGTAAATCTGTGCCAACGCGGTACCGGGCGCGACGAACTGACCGAGGTCAACCGACTTCTTCTCCAGTCGGCCGTCAAACGGGGCACGAACCGTTGTCCGTTCCAATGCCAGTTCGGCCGCGGCCACATCTGCCTGAGCTGCGGCGAGCGAAGCCTCGGCGGCGCGGAGTTGCGGCTTGCGCAAAAACAGATCGTTCGCCTCGCTGGTACCGAGCTCGCGCCACTCTCGCTGCGCCTGCAGGTTACGGCCTCGCTCCTCTGCGACGCGTTGTGCGGCAGCCGCTTCCTGAGCACGCGCTCTGGCAATGGCAAATTCATAATCCGCTTTTTCAAGCTGCAGCAGGATGTCCCCCGCCTTGAAGAAACGCCCGTCGAGGAATCGATCACTCACGCTCTCTACTTTTCCACTGACCTGCGCAACTAATCCGACACGCCTTACCGGCTCGACGGTACCTTGCGTGCGAACCGAGATGCTGTGATCGGCAGGCGCGGCCAGGATGACGTCCACCAATGGGCGGCGCGGTTCCGGAAACTGGGTCGGCTGGGTTTGCGGCTTGCCCACCAGCACCACAAAACAGACCGCCAAACCGGCAGTCGTAAACACCGCTGAGCCGAACAATCGGCGGCGGGAAAAACGGCTGCTTTTGACGCTATTGTCAGTCATCGGTGAACCACTACTTCCGGTGTGGGTGAGTTTTGGGGGCGAGATTTTATCGCTTTACGCGTCGCAAAGATATTTGGCCCAGTGTGCAAAGCTACCAAACGGCTTCTGCATAGGCTTTGTTCAGTTTTTCTGCGCCCTTTCAACAATACGCAGTACCGCTGCTGCAATCGTCTCGGGCACCTCCTCCTGCAGAAAATGTCCCGCCTCGGTCTCGGTGACAGGTGCGGCTGGAAACAGTCCCTGCATAACGGGCAGGCCCTTGGCCAAAATGGGGTCGTTCATTCCCCAGACCAGCTCTGCCGGAATATCCAACCCCTCCACGTAGCGCTCAACGTTCCGTAGCGCAGGCGCACTGGCATGGTCAGGCCCATCTGCCACCATTCGCATGAGCGCCAGTGTCGCCTTCGCATTGCCGCTGTCCTGCAGAGGGCGACGATAAAGGTCCATCACTTGGGGAGGCATCGTAGCTGGGTCACCCTGCACCTCTGCCAAGCGCGCGAAAAATAGGGGAGACATCGCCTCGACGACGAGCTCCCCGAGCAGCGGTGTTTTCACCAGCGCATGGGCGCTGCTCAGATCCATGGGGGCACGGGGGGCGCTAAACCCTGTATTCATGATCACAGCCCCTTTCAGCACCCCGGGTGACAGCGACAAGGCCCCCATGCCCACGGGTCCACCCCAATCCTGACCCACATAGACCGCCTCTGTCAGATTGAGTGTGGTCAACACACCGTTCATCCACCGGATGTGGTTATCGAGGGTGTGTTCGCTCGCCGGGATCTTGGTGGAGAAACCGAGTCCCACCATGGTCGGCATAATGGCTCTAACACGATCCAAGGGCAGCGATTGCGCGACCTTTCGATACAGCAAACCCGTTGTCGGATTCCCATGTTGGAGGTAGACCGGGTACCCCTGACCGATCTCAAGCACATGGATCTTGATCCCGGGCTCGACCTCGATGAAATAACTTTTGTAGTCATCACTGACTGCGGCGGCCGCATAATTGGGCAGAGGAAATGCCTCGAACACACCCGCTTCCAGTTCAACCTTGCCCTCGCCCTGAGGGATGATGCGCTCGCCGTCGCGCAGTAATACCAGGGCAGCCACCAGGAACAGGGCGGCGAGGACGGCCGCTACTTTTAACACTGCTCTCATCGCTGGCACCTCGTGAACACCCAATAAATTGGCACTTAATGTGTCATTTTATTTAAGCGTGTGGAAAATTGCCACGGCCACCGGTGCTTTTAGAGGGCGGATTCTAATTTTCGACGCCACACTGCCCCTCGAATTCAACACACCTCAACGAGGAGAAATATCATGGCAGAAGCCAAAACCAAAGCAGCACCGAAGGCTGCAGCGAAGAAAGCTGCGGTAAAGAAAGCTCCCGCCAAGGCCAAAAAGGCCCCAGCGAAGAAAAAGCCGGCCGCCAAAACCAAGGCCAAGGCCAGCACCAAAGCTAAAACCCGTGCACGGCCCAAGGCGGTTGATACTGGCCGCAATGCGCTGCTGGCGGGTCTGGGGGTCTACGGCAAGGCTTACGATCAAGTGCTCGAGCAGTTCGCAAGTCTGCAGGAGCAGGTTGATGAGGCGCAAAGCCGCCTGACCGAGCGTCGCAAGCAGGCCGAGGGTCTCTACAAGTCATTGGTTAAGCGTGGCACGGCTGTCGAGAAAGAGGCGCTGAAGGCGCTGGCTGACCTGGAGCTCGACTCACTGGCCGATCGCTCCAAGCTGGACGCGCAGATGAAAAAAGCGAAATCCCGCTTTGACGATCTGAAGTCCAAGTTTGGCAAAGCATCCTAAATACACCTGGTAAAGTCCGTTTTTTTCGGGGGAGCACAGCTCCCCTTTTTTGTGCCGGTGGGTTTTTGGGCGACTCAGGCTGAGAATGAAGGACGGCTTTTATAAGGCGGCATCTATAAGGCGGCATCGTCATCAGCGATGCCTCTCAATCGCTGATTTCGACAGCCGGTTTCGGCACCCGGTTTTACAATCGCCGACGGTGTCCTAAGGTAGCCTGCGGGCGAATCGCTGATCCCCATGGCGGCATTGCGCAGTATCCTTGCGCGGTATACTTGCGCGGTATACTTGCGCGGTACACCGATGCACCATGAAAACGACTGAGCGTATCCTAATCACTGCCACCCGGCTCTTTAACGATCTTGGGGAACGTAATGTCACGGCCAGCGATATCGCACTCGAGCTCGATATCAGTCCGGGCAATCTTTACTACCACTACAAGGGCAAGGACAGCATTCTCTCGGCCATTTTCGCTCGCTACTATCGGGATGTTGCCAGTGCACTCGCAACGCCCATTCTTGAAACCGGTTTTTTGGATGAAGATGACGTAGTCGAGAGAAGCTGGCTGTTCCTCACCGTCGTGATGGAATCGATGTTCGCGACGCGCTTCCTCTATCTCAATCAAAGCGACCTCATGTATCGCCATCCCGACATTGACCGCGGCATGCGCAGATTGATGTCGCTCAAACGCCAAATGGCACGGCACTTAGCCTCCGCACTGCTGGGCTCTGTTGACATTCACGCACACCCCCAGCGGCTTGATCAGGTCTCTGACAGCATGGCCATGACGCTCATGTTTTGGCTTAGCTTTGAGCAACTCATGGAAGCAGCACAAAAGCCGCAACAGGTTATCCATCGCGCGGTTTTGCAGGTGCTATCGCACTGCGCACCGTATTTAGGCGATAAACAGGCCGATTTCTACGCAGAATGTGAACTAATCAACGCTCGACTACTCGACGATCGGCCCTCATAAGGTACTATTCACGAGTAGTTACCTCAGCTTTGCCGGCTTGATGTACTGGTTGGCAACCGATGTGGACAAAAGTGACAAAGCGTTAACGCGAACAAATGGAGCCAGATCATGACTATCGCCGTAGGAGATTGCATTCCAAACTGCACCCTGTCAGTAATGGGTAGCGAGGGTCCCGCACCCGTATCAACTGCAGATCTCTTTAACAACAATAAAATTCTGATGTTTGCTGTCCCCGGAGCCTTCACGCCCGGATGCTCGATGACGCATTTACCTGGGTATGTCGCAAACGCGGACAAGATCAAAGAAATGGGTGTCGACGGCATCATTTGCGTGTCAGTAAACGATGCGTTCGTCATGCACGCTTGGGGCGAAGCGCAGAACGCCACCGACTCGATCGTCATGCTGGCCGACGGCAACGGCGAATTTACTAAAGCAGTTGAATTAGAGATGGACGCCTCCGGGTTCGGTATGGCGATGCGCAGCCAGCGTTATGCTCTGATTGCAGAAGACGGCAAAATCACCCACCTCAATATCGAGGAGGGCCCGGGCGTCGACGTGAGCTCCGCTGAGACCATGATGGGACTGCTTTAACGCCTTCTCATTCGTGCGCCATGCGGCTGTGTGGCGCACGATTCACCACCCTGAAGCCTCAAGCAAGAAGATCATGGACCCGCTAGGCCAGCATTCCCCAAGCGACCGTGGCGATCACCACAGCCCCAATCAGGTTCAACACGAATCCCTCTCTGACCATGCGCTGAATCGGTAGCTCACCGCTACCGAACACAACCGCGTTGGGCGCTGTCGCCACCGGCAGCATAAAGGCGCAGCTGGCACTCATTGCGGCCGGCACCATCAGCCACAGCGGATCCAGCTCAACGGCAAGCGCTACTGCAGCCAATACGGGAAGCAACAGCGCAGTGGTCGCGGTATTGGAGGTCGCCTCGGTTAAAAACGTCACCGCCAGAGCCAATAGCAGCATCATGAGATAAACAGGTAGAGCCGCTACCGATGTCAGTGCATCACCTACTTGAGCACTGAGCCCAGACGCCACGAAAGCTCTGGCAAGACAAATACCGCCGCCGAACAACAGCAGAACGCCCCAGGGAATCTGGCTTGCCTGCTGCCATTCGATTAATGGTTCACCTTGATTGTCCCGAGCAATAAAGAGTGCCAACACGGCCAGCAAGGCGACCGAGGCATCGTTGGCATTAGGCAAGCCGAACCATGCCTGCCACCCACCGAACGGCTCAGCCCGGGTGATCCAGGCGAGTGCGGTCAGCGCGAAGATCACGAGCACTCGCCGCTCAGCGCTCCGCCAGGGCCCGACTTCGGGCAGAGAAATGCCGATTTCCCGGGGCAAAGCGCGCGTGACCCACCACCATGCCAAAGGCAACAGCAGCACAACCACCGGCACCCCCCACGACATCCACTCACTGAAGCTGATCGTCTGGCCGGTATTCTCGGCATAGACCTGCATAAAGATGAGGTTGGGTGGCGTGCCAATCGGCGTTCCCAAACCCCCGATACTGCAGGACCAGGCAAGACCCAGTAATAGCGGTGCAGCCAGTTGACCCCGGTCCGAGCAGGAAGCCAGCACCGCGAGCGCGACCGGCATCAGCATGAGCGCCGAGGCGGTATTGGAGATCCACATGCTCAGGAGTGCGCCGGCCAACATGAACCCTAGTACCAGCCGATGCGGTCGCTGGCCACCGACCAGATTGACCACCGTGAGGGCCACGCGGTGATGGGCCCCGGTGCTCTCCATGCCCCGGGACAGCAGAAAGCCACCCATCAACAGAATGATCAGTGGCGAACCGACAGAGGCGCCAACCTGCTCCGCAGTCAATACGCCGGTGACCGGAAAGACCGCCATCGGCAAAAGCGAGGTCACGGGAATGGGTATGGGCTCGAAGATCCACCAGGCCATACACAGCCAGGCGACGACCGCGCTAATCGTGATCGACGGTGGCTGCCCCCCTGACTGCATCAACCATGCCAGCATCGCCGCAGTGAGTAGCCCGGGCCATATGGTTTTTCTGGGGTCCAGATAGGTCATAATGTTCATGTGCTGTATGCTCCCCAACCCGCGCCCTTGTGTAAACTCCCCTGATGTCCTCTGATCGCCCGACACAGCTGATCGATCGTTTCGATCGTCGGATTTCCTACCTGCGTCTGTCAGTGACAGACCGCTGTGATTTTCGATGCCAGTACTGCATGGCAGAGACCATGGAGTTTTTACCTCGGTCCGAGGTGCTGACCATCGAGGAACTGCTCAGAACTGCGCGACTGTTTACCGAGTTGGGCGTGCGAAAAATTCGCGTCACCGGTGGTGAACCGCTGATTCGCAGGGGTGTGCATGAGCTATTCGAGGGACTCGGCGCACTGGCGGGGCTCGACACGCTGGCGCTGACTACTAATGGCAGCCACCTTGCTGACTCTGCTCACGCCCTTCGCGACGCCGGCGTGAACGCGATTAACATCAGCCTCGACAGCTTGCAGCCCGAGCGTTTCAAGACCATTACTCGCATCGGCGATCTCGACACCGTATTGCGGGGCATCGACCGCGCCGTGGAATGCGGGTTCGATCGTATCCGGCTGAATGCGGTGATCCTCGACGGCCTGAATCGCGATGAGGTGGTGCCACTCACCCACTACGCACTGAAAAAGGGTATCCATATTGTCTTCATCGAGGAGATGCCCCTCGGGCAGGTCAATGTGGGCGGCAAGCCCCTGGCCTATGTGTCATCCGACATGCTCCAGAAGGAGCTGGCCGAGCAGTTTTCGCTGGTACCCATGACCGCCTCGGATACCGCCGGGCCGGCCAGAGATTTTCTGATCGCCGGTTCCCGGACACAAGTAGGTTTTATTTCACCGCACAGTCATAACTTCTGCGCGCAGTGCAACCGATTGAGAATCAGTGCCGAGGGCCGGCTGCTGATGTGCCTGGGCAACGAGGAGTCCATCGACATCAGAGGGCTGCTCCGCGCAGGCAGCACTGATGAAGAGATTAAAACCATTATTGTTGAAAGTCTCAGCATCAAGCCCGAGCGGCATGTCTTTGACCAGCCCGAGGAACCGCAGATCGTCCGCTTTATGAATGCGACTGGCGGTTGAGTACGGGTTCCAATCCCCATAAGCCAAATCGAGAGAATCCCTTGTCCGATACCCACTACCCCGCCCTCAGCGATATTGATGCAATCCAGCAGGCTTTCGAGTCCGCGGGGTATATCTGCACAACGCGCATCGCCACTGTCGTTCGGCTGGCCGCCGCGCTTGAAAAACCGGTGTTGATCGAAGGCCCTCCCGGCGTGGGAAAAACCGAGCTGGCCAAGACCTGTGCGATGGTGGTGGACCGCCCCCTGGTGCGGCTACAGTGCTACGAAGGGCTGGACGAGAGCAAAGCACTCTACGAGTGGAAATACGGCAAGCAGCTCCTGTACACCCAGCTACTGAAAGAACAGCTGGGAGATGTGCTCGATGGCGCGAAGGGTCTCAACGAGTCCATGAGCCGGTTGCATGAATTTGGCGATGTGTTCTATTCGGAAGCCTTTTTGGAATCGCGCCCGCTGTTAAAGGCGATGGAAGCAGATAACGGCGGTGTATTGCTCATCGATGAGATCGATAAAGCTGACTTTGAGTTTGAATCGCTGCTTCTGGAAGTCCTGTCAGATTTTCAGGTTTCCATACCGGAACTCGGTACCATTCAGGCGCACTCCAAACCCCTGGTTTTCCTGACCAGTAACGACACCCGCGACTTGTCCGATGCGTTAAAGCGGCGGTGTCTGCATCTCCACATCCCTTTCCCCTCTGTCGAGCTCGAGGCGCGGATTGTCGCTAGCCGGGTACCCGATCTCGCGCAATCCATGACAGATCAACTGGTGCGCTTTGTGCATGCCATCCGCTCTCTGGATCTCAAAAAAGCGCCGGCCATCTCGGAGACAGTGGATTGGGCCAAAAGTCTGGTGTTGCTGCATGCTAAAGATCTGGATGGCTCATTGGTTCAGGACACCCTCAACGTGCTGCTCAAGTATGAAGAAGACATTCAGATCGCCGAGGGTCAGTTACCTAAATTGATGGCCGCCGCCGCAGGCTGACCTTGTCAGTGGACCCTCCCCATACGGCACGCGCCGCGGCAAGCAGTGATCAGCTGCTGGCCTTTGTGCAGTACCTGCGGGGGAAGAAGATTCCGGTCTCGCCTGCCGATACCCTCGATGCCATAGAGGTCGCTGAACTGGTGGGCTACCAGAACCGGTCCCTGCTCAAAAACGGGCTCGCGGCCGCCTTGGCAAAATCTCTCCACGAGTTGAGCGTATTCGAGGCGGCCTTCGACGACTATTTTCAACCGATCCCCGAGCGCCCACCCGCGGGCGGTCAGTCAGATGTCGAGCCAGAGGGATCTTCAGCAGAACCGCCTGAGCAGGCGCCCCAGATAGACCCCGCAGCCCCGGGAGAGGATCCGCTGGACGGACTGCGTGGCAATTCACTCTTTGATGCACTCGAGTCGCAGGATGAAAGCACGCTATCCGTCGCCATCGAGACGGCCGCGGCAGAAGCCAAGGTCGAGGAGATTTCGCTGTTTACCCAGCGGGGCCAATACGTGCGCAAGATACTGGACGCGCTGGGTGACGAAGCGCTGCGCGAGGCGGCTATCGAATTCGAACAAAGCGAGCCCGCTGCCTTTGAAGCGGTTCAAGCTCTGAGAGAGCAACTCCGTGAACGGGTGCGTGATCGCGTGGAGCGCGCCTATTTGATTCATGCGAGTGCGGCCACCGAGGACCTGCTGGACGAGTCCCTGTCGAAACTGAAACTCGGCAACGTGGATCACAGCCAGATGGCCCGGCTCAAACGATTGATGGACCGCATGGCGCGCAAACTCGCCGCGCGGCATGGCCGCCGCAGGCGTCGCTACCGTCGAGGCAAACTGCATGTCGGGGAGACGGTGCGCCGGGCCATCCCTACCGATGGCATCCCTTTTCATCCTCGCTGGCGCAAAATCGAGCGAAAGCGGCCTCAGATCATGGCGATATGCGACGTCAGTGGTTCAGTGGCGGCATACGCAAAGTTCTTGCTGATGTTTCTCTATGCGGTGCAAGACGTGTTGCCACGTACCCGAAGCTTCGCTTTTTCTGCGGCTCTTGGCGAGGTGAGTGACCTGTTCGCCACGCTGCCGGTTGAGGAAGCGATCGAACGGGTGAACCTGAAATATGGCGGTGCCACTGATTATGGCCGGGCGCTGCAGGATTTTTCCGAGCTGGCCCTCGCTGAGGTAAACAGCGCGACCACGGTGATTGTGCTGGGTGACGCGCGAAACAACCAGGCCGATCCGAGGCTGGATCTCCTGGCAGAGATCAAGGCGCGCGCCAGGCAGTTAATCTGGCTCAATCCGGAATCCACGCGACTCTGGGGCACGGGGGATTCGGAAATGTTACTGGTGAAAAGACACTGTCACCTAGCTAAAGAGTGTAATAATCTCAACCAGTTGGAGCGTATTATCGACAAGCTGTTGTCAGATAAGCGCTAATCTCGGCTGGCCTGGAGGGCTAGCAAGGCACGGCAATTTACTCGCAACCACGCACTCTGTGAGTGCGAGAAGAAGAGACATCATGGATGATGGTCATTTGGTGCTGACTCGCTCGCTCGAACTTGAAGTTCGCGCCGCCTTCGCGTTGCAACCGCGAACCGAAGGATTAACGGGCGAGGCACTGATCGAGGCGCTGTCAAAGCTGCAGATAGCAGAAAATCAGACACTGCTGAGCGCGCTGGCAGATCGAGGCCACGGGCTTGTCGCCTCGGAACCTGCTGCTGTGCTGGACTGGGTCGATGCTGTCTTTGTGCGCTGGCAATCACACTATTCTCTCGACCCAGAGCTGGCGCAGCTGCTGCTGGAGGTCAGACCCCTGACCGCAGCGTTTGCCTGCTCCGAGGATCGGTTTTTCACCCCGGGCGCCCACGCCTTGCACCGTTTGCTCGACACCCTTTACGAGGGCTTCGCTGGCTGGTAC
>Ga0181594_10004874_pt1 | contig 11846 bp, 4 predicted proteins | sample 071ome_18_FD_145603 | JGI IMG/M metagenome (GOLD analysis project Ga0181594, IMG submission 145603) | Coastal salt marsh microbial communities from the Groves Creek Marsh, Skidaway Island, Georgia - 071413BT metaG (spades assembly) | ecosystem: Environmental > Aquatic > Marine > Intertidal zone... | reverse complement strand
CTGCTTCGCCTTTGAATGCATCCCGTTCGCCTCGCCCGTGGTGAATCCGCGCGAGCAGGAGAAACCCTCCCCGGTGGAGCCCGAGGTCAGCGGCTCGATCTGCCTGTTCTACAGCGACACCGACGGCCGGGTGGAACAGCCCGTCGACGGCCTGAAACTCCTCGGCCGCATGACGGCCATCTCGTTGATGAACTCCTACCAGGCCCAGCAACGCCAGATCCTGCTGGACATGGATGTCCTCGCGGCCCGCTACCTGACCCGCGTCAGTCAAAGCCGGATTCCCGCACAGGTCCGCAATGACTACCTCCGCGAACTGATCCAACTCATCCAGCGCAATCTGGATGTCAGCTACGTCTCGGTCTTCTTCCGGGACTACACCGGCGAGCGCATCGAGTGCCTTGCCTCCACGGGGCTCTACGACGCCGGCGGCGAGCCCGTGCCTTTGGCCAACTTCTCCGAGGCGACCTACAGTCCGGGGGAGAGCCGCACCGGAAAATGCTACCAATCCGGCGAGCCCTACATGCTCGTCTCGCCTGAGGAGATCAGCGCCGACCAACCCCAGCCCCCCAAGTTTCGCGATATGCCGGCCTCCCATCCTGAGACGCTTGCGTCCTGGGTCATGTATCCCATTCCCATCTCCGACCCCAGCGCCGCGCGAAACCTGCCCGAATCCAGCCCCCGGTCCATCGGTGTGATCCGCTGCGCCGGCTACCGTTCCCCGTTCCTGCGCGGGAAGCAGAAGAGCTTCGATCCCATCCAGGTGCAGACGCTGGACTTCATCGCACAACAGGTCGGCCCCGTTCTGGAAACCTTCGCCATCAACATCCTGCGCGAGCAGACCATCAGCATCACCAAGCACGACCTCTTCGCCCCCATCCAGATGATCAGCGATACCGCGGAGGAAATCAGCCGGGAACTGAAACAGGGACGCCAACCCAGCCCCTACAACGTCGACGACCTCGGCATGGCCGTGTTCTTCACCAAGAACCTGATTCCCCAGCTCGATCCCAATCCCGAGGAGATGCGCAGCTACAATCCCATCCCCACGCTGCTGGAGGCCGACATCCTCGCCCGCGTCAAGAACATGCTGCGCCACTTCGCCAAACGGGAGAACCAGATGGAGATCTGGTTCGAGGATTTCAAGGGCGTCATCCCCAGCCTGATCGTCGACCGAGAACTCATCGAACGCGTCCTCTGCAACCTCATCATCAACGCCATCAAATACGGAGACCGCGGCTCCACCATCCGAGTGGAGCCGCGACAGGTGGAGGACAGCTACCACGTCGCCGTGAAGAACTACGGCATCGGCATCGAGAAAGACGAGGCGGAGCACGTGTTCCGCCCCAACTACCGCTCTCCGGCCGCCGTCCGCCGCAAGGTCGGCAACGGCCTGGGACTCACGATCTCTAGGGCGGCCATGCGGCGCCACGGAGGCGACTTGATCCTGAGCCGCCGCAAGGATCCCACCATTTTCACAATGTGCTTTCCAAAACAACTGCGTTACCAAAAAATCGATCGCTCATGACCAAAGAGATTCTGTTCATCGACGACGAACCTTTCTTCGCCAGCCGCTATGTGGAGGAACTGGAGAAGCGCTACACCGTGCATTTCCGGGATTCCGCCGAGGCCGGATTGAAGGCGTTCGATGAACACGAAGCCGTGGGCTGCGTCGTGCTGGATATCATGATGCCGCCGCCCGAGGGCGTCACACTTGCCTCAACCGGCGATGGTCTGGACACCGGCCTCTGGGTCCTGGAAACACTGAAGGACAAGCTCATTGAGCGAAGGGCTCCGGTAATCATCCTGACGAACCGCATGGCCAGCCATGTCGAGGAAACCATCAATGGGCTCGGCTTTCCTGATGGCTTCATCGAGGTGCGCTCCAAGATCGAGACGCCCCGCTTCTACCTTCCGCACGCCATCGGCCGCCTGCTCGACAAGTGGGCGTGAAACTTCGCCGGTTGTAACGCAACCGTCCCGCCTGCGGGTTCACGCGGTGTCTCGCCGCAAGATTCGGACACGCTCAGTCCCCCACCTGCACCCGCGGGGAGGCGATCGCGCCGTTGAAGGGATTCGGCGCTTCGTAATCCCCCGCCGCAGAACGCGCGTCCTCGCCGACCGACAATTCATCCTTGGGTTGAACCGGGATCAACCCCGGTGAGGGCGCGGAGCCGATCAACTCTCCATTCGCCTTCAACGTCATTGTCGTTCGCCCCAACGTCGCTTCCAGGCGTATCTTCCGGCTCATCGGCTCTTTGCCAACGATGCGCGTCACCTTGCCGTTTACGCGCACATCGAACGCGGGCCTGCCATCGACGAAGTGCAGGGCGTAACCGTGCTCGCGGCCGCCCTGCGCCAGAACAACGCCGCGAGGCTGCTGTTTCCGCGCGTTCGCCTCGACGACGATGCGCAACTCCTTCTTCGCGATGACCGGCGTTCCCGGCGCCGGAGGATGCGCCGCGTTGCGCTGGCGACCGCCGCGCGACGCCGCCTCGGGATACTTGGCCAGAATCGCGGCGAGTTCCTTCACGACACGCGAATCGCCGGCGGCGTGGTTCCGCGTTTCGTTCGGGTCGGTCTCGTAGTCGTAAAGCTCATACTCCGCCGTCGAACGCGGCGCGCCCGGCTGGCGCCATTCGACCAATCGATAACGCTCCGTCCGGATCGACCGTCCCATCTTGCCTTTGGGATAGGCGTGAAACGCGTGGTCGCGCACGCGGACGCTTCCGTCCTTCAACACCGGAACCAAACTGACGCCGTCGATCGGCTGCGGGCCTTTGGGCTGCGGCAACCCCGCCAACTCGGCCAACGTCGGAAAAATATCCACGCTCTCCGCGGGTTGCTTCGTGGACGAACCGGGCCGTGTCACGCCCGGCGCGGAGATCAGGATGGGGATGCGGTTGGCCTGTTCGTAGTTGGTGTGTTTCGTCCAGATGCCCAGGTCGCCCAAATGAAAGCCATGATCACCCCAGAGCACGACGATCGTGTCCTCCGCCAGTCCCAGCTCATCCAAGGCCTCCACCACCTTCCCGATCTGCGCGTCCACAAAACTCGTGCTCGCGTAATAGCCATGGATCAACTGACGCTTGACCGTCTCCGAGATCGACGCGGGATCCCCCTTGTCGGGCACAGGGAAATAGTTCCGGATCTCCCCGCCGCGCTTGTGCGCGACCGTTGGGGAACCCTTCGGATGATCCTCATAAACCGGCTGCGGCAAGGTGTCCGGATCATGCAGATCCCAGTATTTCTTCGGCGCGGAAAACGGCAGATGGGGACGGGCAAATCCGGCGGCAATGAAAAAGGGAGTTCCTTCCTTCGCGCGCCGCGCCTTGGCCGCCTTCAATCGGCGGATCGTTTCGGCGGCCACCCGCCCATCGGCATAGGCCTCGTCCTTCACATCCGGCCCTTCGAACGCCGCGCCGCGCGGCAGGGAGTTGAAATTCGCAAAGCGTTGGTTCGTGAACATCGCCTCCTCACGCGTCAACTTGCCGCCCTGTGTGCTGGCCGGATCAACGTATTCGATCACCTTCTCCTTGAAGTGCGGAACCGAAAACGATTCCGGATCGCCCTCGTTCCCATGACCAATATGAAAAATCTTGCCCAAGGACTCCGTGCGCCAGCCGTGCTTGGCAAAATGCTGCGGCAGCGTCACGGCATCGGGCAGACTCTCGCGCAAGCGGTTGCCCAGGCCGTAAAGCCCGGTCGAGGTCGAATGCGATCCCAGCATCAACGTGAACCGCGACGGCGCGCAGACCGCCTGGTTGCAGTAGGCCAGGTCAAAACGCATGCCCCGCGCGGCGAGCCGGTCAATGTTCGGCGTCTTGGCATGGGCGTCGCCGTAGGCCCCGATCGCCGGCTTGAGATCGTCAACCAGCAGGAGCAGGACATTGGGCTTCTCCGCGGCGACGGATGTGGCCAAGCAGGCCCCCAGCAGAATGGGACTGAGAAGGAAGCGTTTCAGGATGCGATTCATGTCCCGATGGTTTTCCACGGAATTGGAAGAAGGGGCAAGGCCGGGATTACCAAGGAAATCCTCGAACGATGCCTGCGCTACATCAACTGGAAGCGCGAGTTCGAGGAGAACCTGGGGTGGAATTGAAGGGGCGGGGGCACGCCGGTCTATGTGAAGGGAATCTTGCCTTCGGGGCTGAAAGCCCCACCGTGCAAAGCCCAGGGCTCAGCCCTGGGAATCCAGCCAGACGACGCCGGCGGCCTGAAGGGCCGCGCGCGCGTTTCCTGCAACGCACGACGCGCACGGCCTTTCAGGCCGTTGTGATTTGTAAACCGTCAACACAGGGCTGAAGCCCTGTGCTTTGTGCGGCCGGGCCTTCAGCCCGGGAAACGGCATGGATTATCGGTGGCCCCATCCCAACCTCCACGCTTCTTGCAAGCGCGATCGGATTCCGGAGCGCCGAGCACGCTCATCACGAGCGCGGTTACGCCCGCTTGCCCCTCTTTTTGATTTGCCCGTGGGCGCCTGCTTGCGTTTACTCCGCGCCAGTCTCACACCCAGCCATGAACACCTTCCTCCGCCTCCCGAAGTCTTTTCTCGCCACCCTGATCAGCTCTGCCCTGCTTTGGGCCGGAATGGCTTCCGCTGCCGACGCGCCGGCAGCGGCGCCAGCCTCATCCCCCGCCCCGGCGGCCGAGGCCGCCAAGGACAAAGACAAGAAGAAGGAGAAAGCCAAGCCCAAGCCCGCAACCGACGCGAAAAAGAAGCAGGCTCCGGCCAAGGCGAAGGGCAAAGGAAAAGGCAAGGGGAAGAAACGCCCTACTCCTCCCCTGGTCGCAGCCAAGAACTTCGAGGTGACCCTCCCCCGCGCGGCCTTCGGCAAGGAATACATGATTTCGGGTTCCATCATTCCGCAGTCCGAAGCCGCCACCAGCACAGGCCTGGCCGGCAAGATCGTGAAGTTTGAATTGTTCCACGACGGCGTGGACCTCTACGAATCGACCCAAGGCCTCGTCGTCACCGACGACCTTCCCGCCCGCCGACTGATCACGACCTTCCCCATTACGGGCAAGGACGAGACGGGTGTGACCATCGATTTCAACAAGGGCATGCGCCGAGTGTTCAATGACATCTGGTACTCGACCTCCGGCCGTTTTCGCGCGAGCTCCCGGGACTCGGTCGCCGAGTTGACCATGAGCCGCGTCTTCTCCGTAAAACGCGAGGGCAAGCGCCTCGCGATTCGCCAGAGCGCCCAGGTCCGGGACCGCCAGTTCAGCCAGAACGTCGAAGGCCGCTACGAGATCCGTTATTTCATCGCGCCCTACCTGCCCAAGAAGTTCAAGGAGAAGGAAAACACCCTGCAGGATTCGCGCTACCTCCGCTTCTTCGAAACCCAGACCCAACTCGAGCTCACCAGCGGCCGTTCCGTGACCAAGATTGCGCGCTTCGACCTCAAGGAGCCCATCAAGTTCTACTACAGCGCCAACACCCCGCCGGAATACGAGGACGCCGTCAAGGGCGGCATCCTCTACTGGAACCGCGCCTTCGGCAAAGACATCATCACCGCCGAAAAGGCGCCCGCCAACGTCACGGCTCCAGACGCCGGACGCAACCTCGTCCAGTGGGTGCCCTGGGACAGCGCCGGGTTCGCCTATGCCGATATCCTGGTCGACCCCCGCACCGGCGAGTCGCGCCGCGGCCAGGCCTACATGACCAGCGTCTTTGCCATCGGCGGCAAGGCCCGCGCCCGCCGGCTGCTCCGCGCCATGCAGGAGATCGCCGACCAGGAGAAGAAGGACGAGAAGGAAGGCGACGACGACAAGCATGAGGCGGCTCACGACCACCCTCACGACCACGCCAACCCGCTCTTCCCCGCCTCCTCTGTCTGCCGCGTGGATCGTCGCGAGTTCGCCCGCCGCTACGCCGCCGGCCTGGCCGAACTGCTCGCCAGCGACGACCTGACCGACGACGCGGTTCTGATGGTTTCACAAGATTACGTCCGCGAGGTCGTCGCCCATGAGGTCGGCCACGTGCTCGGACTGCGCCACAACTTTGCCGGCAGCCTGTCCGCAACCCTCAACCACAAGGAACTGGATGAATGGTTCCGAGCCTATGTCGCCGGCGAGGATCTTTCGAAATACGAGAACAAACTGACGGCCAGTTCCTCGATGGAATACACGGTCTTCAAGGGCTCCGCATTCATCGGTTGGAAGATGCGGACCACCGACACCGTCCTGCCGCACGACAAGGCCGCCATTCAATGGGGCTACTTCGACAAGCACGAGGCCCGCGAGAAGAAGATGCTCTTCGCCACCGACGACGACACCTGGACCTATGGCGACGTCACCACCTTCGACTACGGCGTGGAGCCGATTCTCGGCGGCTACGCCGAAATCGAAGCCGCGATCGAGAACATTCCCAACAAACTCATCGAGACCTTCATTGCAGCCAAGGCCCCCCGCGATCCCCGCGACAAGGAGCCGTTGGAGGCGGTCGATCTCTCGCCGTCCAGCTACGCCTTCCCGATCCGCGCCGAGTATCAGCGCATGCTTTCCTGGCTGCGCTCCAGTTCCCGGTCGCTGAAGGTCGAGAATCAGTTCGCCTACATCGGCGACCTCAACAAGAAGGAGCGCGTCAAGGCGCACTGGAACAGCATGACCAACCAGGTCGCCAAGCTCGGCGGCGTCGACAACGCCTTTTTTGCCTACCTCCCCACCGGCCTGAAACTCGGCGCCACACCCAAGCTCAATGGCATTGAGATCGCGCAAAAGGTCGACGCCACGAAACTTGGCGAACGCCTCGGCAAGCTCCTCGAATCCGAGGCCTACAAGGAGTTCGTGGGACTCGATGAGAAGAAACACAGCTTCACCAAGGAAGAGAAAACCTTGATCCTCAAACGCGGCAAACAGCTCTTCGGCGAACTGGAGAAAGAACTGCTCAAACAGATCGTCCAGGCCTACGAACGCGCCTCGCGCGACATCGGCGTGAAAGCCCTGGGGCAGGCCGCGGAGAACGACGTCGTCGCCCAACTCGAGAAGCGCATCATCGACCTGGCGAAGTTCGTCATCACGACCAAGGACAAGGACAAGCAGATCACAGGCAAGCTGAACAAGAGCCAGGTTACGGTGACCGACTTCAAATACGACATCGCCACCCGCCAGTCTGCGGCCAAGATGCTGATGGACAACGTCGGCTCCTTCGCCGGCTGGTCCAAGGAGGCGAAGGGCTCCATTCACACCGCGCTCAAAGGTGACATCGATGGCATGCTCAACAGCGCCAACTTGAAATCCTTCAGTGACTCCATGCTCTCCCGCCCCTTGCGCGACTGGTACCTCAAGCAGCAGTCCATCCTCAAATACCTGCCGACCGCGCGCAAACCGGCCCCGCCCACGACAACGAAATGATCGCTCTATCCGGCTCTCGCCCTGGCGCCGGACGCTCGCCTGCCTGATGGGGAACCCCTCCGAAAAGCCGACCTGCGTCGCCAGGTTCTCAAAGCCTTGGGGCGAGATCCTCACCGGAGCCCAGGCCTACGAACACATGGTGGTGGAAGCGCTCGAACCGGTGGTCAGCCATCGGCCGGCGCTCACCGACCCTTTCAGACCCCCCTGGCTGCGCTACAAGAAACTGCGCTACCTCTGGCAGAACTGGACCAACTGCCCCGACGGCGACATCCTCATCACCGACCCGAATCACTTCTTCTGCGGCCTGAACATAAAGCGTTTCCAGCACAAGATCCTGCTCGTTCATCACGTTGACCATCGTGACGCGCCCATCGAGTTCATTCAGGCGCGACTCGAGTCTCATATGATTCGCCGCCTCCACGAGTTTGACCGCGTCGTTGTCATCGCCAATTACTGGAAGGAATTCCTGGCTAGCCACTTCCCGGCAGAGCGAATTCACATCATTCCCTGCGCCTACGATATCGAGGGCATCCTGAGACAATCCGCCGCCAAACCCCGAAGCGAACTGTCCCTGCCTGAGAACAAGATCGTAGTCTACGCCGGTCAGGCTTGCGAAAAGAAAGGTTTCCGAGTCGCGGTCGACAACCTGCCCCGCGACCGGTTTCACGTCCTCACCACAGGCCGGCGTGATTGCGAAACAGACCACGATCACCGGGAGGCGGCTGATAAGGACTACTTCGATCTGTTGCGAGCCTCCGATGTGGCCGTCTTCTTTCCCCGGTTCAACGAGGGGTGGACCCGGGTCGCCCATGAAGCGCTTCTTTGCGAAACTCCGGTCGTGGGCTTCGACCGCGGCGGACTGGGTGAATTGATCCGCGGCGGCGGCCAGATTCTTTGTCCCTCGCCGGACAAGGCGCTGTCATGTGTGGAAGAGGCGCTGGCCCGACGCGACGAACTGAGCCGAAATGGCTTGAAGTTCGCCCGCCAGTTCACCCCCGAGCGCTTTCAGCAACAATGGCGCGCGCTGATCGCGGAGCTCTGTCGCGCATAGCGCCACGGGCTCCCGCCCCTTCGACAGACATCCCCGCGGTCAGCGCGAGACCACACGCTTCACACGCGTGACATTCTTCGCTCCAACGGCTATCCAAGACTGCCCATGAGCCGTTTTCCAAACCTGCTAAGGTCTGTCGTCCTGCTGGCGACGCTCTTCAGTTGTCTCACCATACACGCGGCGGATTCCCTCAGGGCGACGCGTCGCCCCAATGTTCTTTTCATCGCCGTCGACGACCTTCGTCCCGAGTTGGGGTGTTACGGCGTCAAAGCGATCCATACGCCAAACATCGACGCCCTCGCCTCGACTGGGATCACCTTCCACCGAGCCTACTGCCAACAAGCGGTGTGCAATCCCTCGCGCGCCAGCCTCATGACAGGCCTTCGGCCAGACTCCACGCGCGTCTGGGATCTCGTGACCAACTTCCGGGACGAAATCCCAGACGTGGTCACCCTGCCCCAACAGTTCATGAGGCATGGCTACTACGCCTCCGCCTACGGAAAGATCTATCACAATCCGATCCCCGACCCGAAATCCTGGAACGAGCCCAATCACTGGCCAAAGAAAGCCTCCGCATGGACGCCCAAGGCGCGCCAGGACCTCGCGGCGTATCGCGCGAAGATGAAAGCCGAGGGCAGAAGCACCGCCGCCATCCGACGCATGCGGGCGACCGCGACCGAGATCCAGGACGTTCCCGACAGCTTCACCCCCGACGGCGAGATCGCCGATCAGGCCTTGGCCACCATGCGAAAGCTGGCAGGCAAGGAACAGCCCTTCTTCCTCGCCGTGGGTTTCATTCGTCCCCATCTGCCTTTCGTCGCGCCCCGGAAATACTGGAACCTCTACGACCGCGAGAAGATTCCACTCGCGACCAACTCATACCTTCCCCGCCAGTCGCCCGGGTTCGCCATGAACACGATGTATGAGCTGCGCGACTACTTCGATTTCGCCACAGCGGACGATCCCCGCGAAGGCGCGCTGAACGAGGCGCAAAAACGCCGCCTCAAGCACGGCTACTACGCGTCAGTCAGCTTGATCGACGCGCAGGTGGGCCGCTTGTTGCGCCAACTCAGGGAACTCGGATTGAGCGACAACACCATTATCGTGCTCTGGGGCGACCACGGCTGGAAGCTCGGCGAGCACCGCAGCTGGTGCAAGCAAACCAACTACGAGATCGACGCAAGGGTTCCCCTCATCATTCGCGCGCCCAAGGCGAAGGCCAATGGACGGAGCTCTGATTCCCTCGTGGAGTTCATCGACATCTACCCGACGCTTTGCGAACTCGCCGGCGTCCCCCTGCCGGATCATCTGCAGGGACGCAGCATGGCGCCATTGCTCAGCGACCCGGATCGCCCCTTCAAGCAGGCGGCGTTCAGCCAGTTTCGTCGCCGCCATCAGGGCAGGGAATTCATGGGCTACGCCATGCGCACCGGACGCTACCGCTTCATCGAATGGCTCGACCGTCGGACCGCCAAAACCGTCGAAACAGAGCTTTACGATCACCTGGTTGACCCCTTCGAGAATCACAATGTCGCCGATCAACGCAAGGCGTTGATCAATCAACTCAGCAGCCGGCAATGGAGCCTGCTGCCCCGACCAAAACCCATGCCGCAGGCCGGCATTCGCCCCAGCCTGACAATCCGCAACCGTTCCCGGCAGGACCTGGCGGTCTATTGGCTGCCGCCGGATGGGGAGCCGCGCAAGTCCGGCGTGGTCGCCATCGGGAAGGACCACCATATCAACACAACCCTGGGTCATCGTTTCGAAATCCGGGGAACAAGGACCGACTACAAGACCACCGTCACCGTGAAACAGCGTCGTCAGACGTTCACGATCAACGCGGGCAAGCAGCCGCTTCCGCCCGCCAGACCGAAGCAGCCCAAGCCGGGCAATGCTCGACGCTCCGATACCCGGCCCAACATCCTCTTCTTCATGGCCGACGACTGGTCGTATCCGCACGCTGGCGCGCTGGGCGACAAGGTCGTCAAGACCCCGAACTTCGACCGTATCGCGCGGGAGGGCATCCTGTTTCCCAACGCCTTCGTCTCGACGCCTTCCTGCACGCCGAGCCGATTGAGCGTCCTGACCGGACAGCATCACTGGCGGCTACGCGAGGGAGACAGCTTGGGCGGATCTTTGCGCGAAGACTACCCGGTCTACACCGAGTTACTGCAGAAGGCCGGCTATCGAATCGGTCGCTACGGGAAGGGCGTCTGGCCCAGCAAGCACTCCTTTCGCAAACGGGATTCATTCGGCCCGCGGTTCAAGTCGTTCGATAAGTTCCTTGAATCGCGTCAAGACGGGGAACCCTTCTGCTTCTGGTTCGGCGGACAGGATCCTCATCGGCCTTACGAGTTGGGAATCGGCGCGCGGAGCGGGATCAGGTTGGACAAGATCAAACCGCCCGCCTGCCTGCCGGACACCAGGAACATCCGCTCGGACTTGGCCGATTACTACTGGGAGATTCAGCGCTTCGACCGACAGGTCGGCGAAGTCCTCACGCGCCTGGAAACGATGGGCGAGTTGGACAACACGCTTGTCGTCGTCAGCGGCGACAACGGCATGCCCTTTCCACGCGCCAAGGCGACGCTTTACGATCTGGGAACGCGCGTCCCGCTGGCCGTGCGCTGGGGCGGCAAGATCAAGGGCGGCCGAACCGTCGACGACTTTGTCAGCCTCTGCGATCTGGCCCCGACCTTTCTCGACGCGGCTGGATTAAGACCTGCCAAGAGCATGACGGGCCGTTCGTTGACGCCGCAGCTCATGGCCAGGTCATCCGGCCTAATTGACCCGAAGCGCAGCTTCGTCCTGACCGGCATGGAGCAGCATGTATACCCCCATCCTTCCCGGGCCATTCGCACGAAGGACTTTCTCTACGTCCGCAAGTTCGCGCCGGACACGTGGCCGACCGGCGAGATCGAGGGTCACAATCCGGAATACGACTTCGCCCAGGAGGCCTGGCCCACCGAACCAGGCGCCTTTTCGTTCAACATCGACCCCTCCCCCAGCAAGCAGGCCCTTCGCCTGAATCGTGACAAACCGGCATTTCGCAATCTGGCCAACCTCGCCTTCACCTCACACGAGAAGGACGAACTTTACGACCTGCGGAACGATCCCGATCAACTCAACAACGTGGCCGGGAAGTCGCGCTACGAATCAGACCTCACCCGCTTGCAGCAAAAGCTGACCGCCGAACTTCGCGCCTCGAACGATCCCCGGGCCGTTGCAAAGCCAACGCCCGAAAAAGCGAGTCCCCCGATAGCCCAGACAAAACCCAATGTCCTCTTCATCTCGGTGGACGACCTCAACGACTGGATCGGCTGCCTGGGCGGGCACCCTCAGGCGCGCACGCCGAACTTCGACCGACTGGCCGCGAGCAGCGTCCTGTTCCGCAACGCCCACTGTCCGGCGCCCGCCTGCAATCCCTCGCGCACGGCCA
>Ga0181594_10004870_pt1 | contig 11850 bp, 8 predicted proteins | sample 071ome_18_FD_145603 | JGI IMG/M metagenome (GOLD analysis project Ga0181594, IMG submission 145603) | Coastal salt marsh microbial communities from the Groves Creek Marsh, Skidaway Island, Georgia - 071413BT metaG (spades assembly) | ecosystem: Environmental > Aquatic > Marine > Intertidal zone... | reverse complement strand
TCGCGGGCAGGACCTTCCTTACCCGATCGCTTGGCCAGCCACGCCGCCCAATCCGGCCACCACGATCCTTTGACCTCAGTTGCGCTGGCCAGCCACGCCTGGGGATCTTTAGGCAACGTGCTGTTGGTCCAATGGCCGTACTTGGTCTTGCCGGGTGCGCTGACGACTCCCGCGACATGGCCCGATTGGGCCAAAACAAAACGTTTGGCGCCGCCGATGAGTTGCGGCAGGCGATAGCACGAGGTCCACGGTGCGATGTGGTCTTCTTTGGTCGACAGAATATAGGTCGGCACCTCGATCTTGCGCAGGTCGACCGGCACACCGTTCATCTCGAGAGCGCCAGGTTTTGCCAACAAGTTCTTGAGGTACATATTGCGCAAATAATAGGCATGCATCGCATGCGGCATGTTGGTGCCGTCCGCATTCCAAAACAGCAGATCGAAGGGAATGGGGTCTTTGCCCAACAGGTAGTTGTTCACCACAAAACACCATATGAGGTCGTTGGCCCGCATCATATTGAACGCGCTGGCGATGCGCCGACCGTTGAGAACGCCACTTTCGCCCATGTCCTCGTCAAGTAACTTGAGCTGTTCTTCGTCGATGAAAACGCTTAGGTCCCCGGCTTCTTCGAAGTCGACGAGGGATGTGAAGAACGTCGCGGCGTTGACCCGGTCGTCGCCTTTTGCGGCAAGGACCGACAACGTGGTGGCAAGCAGCGTCCCGCCGACGCAGTAGCCAATGACATTGAGCTTGGACTGACCAGTGGCCTTGAGAGTCGCCTCCATCGCGGCAACGAGCCCTTCGTTCATGTAGTCCTCGAACGAGGTCTCGGCGTAGCTCTGGTCGGGGTTGACCCAGGAAATCATGAACACCGTGAAGCCCTGCGCCACCGCCCAAGCAACGAACGAGTTCTCCGGCTTGAGATCGAGGATGTAGTACTTGTTGATCCACGGCGGGCAGATCAACAGCGGCAATTCGCGGGTTTCTTGTGTCGTCGGCGCGTATTGGATCAGCTGGAAAAGGCGGTTTTGAAAAACGACCTTGCCTGGTGTCGAGGCCAAGTTCTTGCCCACTTCGAACGCATCGAAGTCGGTCTGACGAATACCTTTCCCGCTCTCGAGGTCATCGATCAGATTGTCGAGGCCGGAGACCAAGTTGGCGCCTTGCGTTTCCAAGGTGGTTCGGATCACCTCGGGGTTGGTGTGGAAGAAGTTTGTGGGCGACATCGCGTCGACGAATTGGCGCGTGTAGAAATCCACTTTGTGGCGTGTGGCATCATCGAGCCCGTCCACTTCGCCGACCGTCTTCTGTAGCCACCGAGAGGTGATCAAATAGGACTGTTTCAATAGGTCGAAGACCTGGTTTTCGTTCCACTCCGCATCTTTGAACCGGCGATCGCCTTTTTCTGGAGCGGCGACGGGTTCGGCCGCGTCGCCCTGGATCGCGTTTTGCCAAAGGGTCGCGTATTGCCGCCAAAGGGCGGTTTGGGCCTCGGCCAGGCGTTGTGGATTGGTGAGCATTTGGGTGCTCATACGCATAAAGGCTTGGCCGACCGAGGTCGGGTCGAACGGAACCTTTTCGGTGTCGCCCAGCTGCTGCATGTAGAGCTGAAAAAGGCGCTGCCACTGGGCGCCGAGCTTCTGCATGTTCTCGCCCAGAGCCGTTGCCGCTTCGATGGCCGCGTCGGTCGGTTGATCGGTCATCAGAAAACCCTTTATGATGTCGCCCGAAGCCCTTGAAAACTATAGTTTGTTGGGCCTCAGCGGAGGAGTGGTGGACAAAGCAATTGATCTGCGTCCAGCGCCGTATAGGCTGCGATCTCGCCCGCGCGGGAGATATAGAGGACCTGGCAAATGAATCAACGCCCGAACCGGACCGAAACCTCGATTTTCGGGAATTTGCGCGCTGTCGCCCTCGTGGTGGTGCTCTCAGGTGTCTTGGCGGCATGCTCGTCGGTCCCGGATTGGGCCAACCCGTCTCGGCTCTATGACCAAGTCACCGGTGTATTCACCAGCGATGACGATGACGAGGCTTTCCCCGAGGCGAGCGATGTCCCCGATCGCCCGGAGACCTCCACCGCAGAGGAGCGTCGGCAAACTGCCCAGGGCCTTGTTGCGGATCGCGAAAACGCGCAGTACACGGATGAAGAGATCCGCCGAGACGAGCCCGCCCAGATTGCCGCGGTCGCCCCGGCGCCCGAACCGACACCCGCACCCCGCCCCGCGCCGCCGCCGCGCCAGGAATCCGTGGCGGAGGAAGCCGCGCCAGCACCTGCACCCGCGCCGACCCGGCAAGTCGCCGAGGCTCCGGCGCGACCGAGCATTCTTGAATCCCGTCGCGTCACACCGGGAACCCGTCCGACCCGTCCGGTCGCTGAGGACTCGCTCGATGCGCGCCGCACCATCACCTCGGGCCGGACCACACCGCCCGCAACGACCGTCGAGCCGCGCCGGGTCGCGCCGCGGGTTGTCGAGCGCAGTGCCCCGGCCCCGGCGCCGCCCGCCGTGCCGCGCGCACCCGTCACGGTCGGACAGGCCCCGGCGGCCCCGGCCGCGCCAGAGCCCGCTGCGCCGCCGCCGGTTGTGGCCCAGGCCCCTACGCCGCAGCTCACGCCGCCGCCGCAGCCCAAGATCGCTGTGGCACCGGGACAAACCGTCGTGAGCCAAACATTTGCCCGCATGCTGCAGGATTCGGCATCGACCGTTTCGACGGCCCCGGCCAATGCGACGTTCAGCTTGCCCAGCGCCGCCCCGATTCAAGCCGGTGAGCGCCCGGTCGCACCGATCGTGCGCGATACCTATAACGCGGCTCTTGCCGCTACCGAGCGCTCGATCGCCCAGACCGGCGGCGTGCAGCCTGTAGGCTTCCAGGGTCAGGCGGTCGCGAATGCCACGGCGACAACGGTTCAGTTCGGCCATGACTCGGCCCGGATTCCCCGCGCCGGTCGGACCCTCGTGCGCAAAGTTGCCGAGCAATACAAAGCCCAAGGCGGCGTGATTCGGGTCGTGGGGCATGCGTCCAGCAAGACCCGGAACATGCCGGTCGCCGAGCACAACCTGGCCAATTTCAAGGTCTCCCTGGACCGCGCTCAGGCCGTGGCGAGCGAGTTGATCCGGCTTGGCGTGCCGCCAGAGGCGATTTTCGTCGAGGCCCGTGGTGCGTCCGACCCGGCATTCTTCGAATCGATGCCTGCCGGCGAGGCCGGCAACCGGCGCGCTGAAATCTTCCTCGATTTTTCCACCAGTTAGGTCTAGGAAACGGCCCACTGGTTGGCCCGCCGCCGGTTTCGTCGGTGACGGGCCCATAGCTTCTTTCTGAGGTGCCTCCCATGGATGGCGAGTTCCATCGAATCCGGCGATTGCCGCCTTATCTGTTCGCCGAGGTGAACGAGATGAAGGCGGCCGCGCGCGCTGCTGGGGAGGATATTATCGATCTCGGGATGGGCAATCCCGATATGCCGACGCCGCCGCATATCGTCAACAAGATGGTCGAAGCGGTGCAGGATCCGCGCACCCACCGCTATTCCAGTTCGCGCGGCATTCCCGGTTTGCGTCGGGCGATCGCGGCCTATTACGACCGCCGCTTCAACGTGGCGATCGATCCCAACCGGGAGGCGATCGTCACGCTGGGGTCGAAGGAGGGGTTGGCCAACCTAGCGCAAGCCATCACGGCGCCGGGCGACGTGGTGCTGTGTCCCAATCCCAGTTATCCGATCCATAGCTTTGGTTTCATCATTGCGGGCGCCAGCCTTCGCCATCTACCCGGCGGCGAGGGGGCGAACCTGATGCACTCATTGGAACGTGCGGTCCGCCATTCCATTCCCAAACCGGTCGCGGTGATCCTGTGCTATCCGGCCAACCCGACGGCGGAAGTGGTCGATCTCGAGTTTTATCGCGAGGTGGTGGCGTTTTGCCGCAAGCATGAGATTTTCGTGGTCTCGGACTTGGCCTATGCCGAGATCTATTTCGACAACAAGCCGCCACCGTCGATCCTCGAGGTCGAGGGTGCCCGTGACATCGCGGTCGAGTTTACCTCCATGAGCAAGACCTACTCGATGCCGGGTTGGCGGATCGGCTTCGCCTGCGGCAACGAACGCCTGATCGGCGCTCTCGCGCGGGTCAAAAGTTATCTCGACTACGGCGCGTTCACCCCCATTCAGGTGGCGGCGACAGCTGCCCTGAACGGCCCGCAAGACTGCGTCGATGAGGCCCGTGCGGTCTATCAACGGCGGCGCGACGTTTTGGTGTCGTCTTTTGCGCAGACCGGGTGGGACGTACCGCCTCCGGAAGCGACGATGTTTGCCTGGGCGCCTGTGCCGGCACCGATTAAGGAAGCCGGCTCGCTCGAATTCGCCAAGCTTCTGCTGCGCGAAGCCAATGTCGCGGTCTCGCCCGGGGTGGGGTTCGGGGAATACGGCGAGGGCTACGTGCGAATCGCGCTTGTTGAGAACGAGCAGCGCATTCGCCAGGCCGCGCGCAATATCAAGCGGTTCATGCGCAGTCACGGCGTCAACGGCCCGGCGTCCGTAACGGCGATCGCCTCATGAGTGACGTCGTTCGCATCGGCGTGGCGGGCCTCGGCACGGTGGGCGCAGGTACGCTTTCCCTGGTGCACGACAACCAACAGCTATTGCGCGACCGCTGCGGGCGCACGCTCTCCGTCGTTGCCGTGTCGGCGCGGGATCGTTCCAAGGACCGCGGCGTCGACGTCGATGGCCTGCGTTGGCATGACGATCCCCGCGGGTTGGTCGACGATGATGAGGTGGACGTGGTAGTCGAGCTCATCGGTGGCGATTCCGGACCGGCGTTGGACCTCGTCTCCGGTGCGCTCGAGGCGGGCAAGCCGGTCGTGACGGCGAACAAAGCCCTGATTGCCATGCATGGCGCGACGCTCGCCGGATTGGCGGAAAAGAACGACGTTGCACTGTCGTTCGAAGCTGCGGTGGCAGGTGGCATCCCGATTATCAAGTCGTTGAGGGAAGGGTTGGCCGCCAACCACATCAGCCGCGTCTATGGCATTTTGAACGGCACCTGCAATTACATTCTCACGACGATGGAAGCGACGGGGCGCGAGTTCGATGACGTGCTCGCCGAAGCGCAATCGCTGGGATACGCCGAAGCCGATCCAACGTTCGATGTCGATGGGATCGACACTGCGCACAAGTTGGCGATCGTCTCCAGCGTGGCCTTCGGCGCGCCGGTCGACTTTTCGTCCGTCTACACCGCTGGTATTCGCGATGTGACGGCCGCCGACATTCGCCATGCCAGCGAGCTCGGCTTTCGCATCAAGCTCCTAGGCATTGCGACGATCAGCGGCGAAGGTATTTCGCAACGCGTTCACCCCTGCATGGTGCCGGAGACCTCGCCCATGGCGCATGTCGATGGCGCCTTCAATGCGGTGTTGGCCGACGGCGATTTCGTCGGGCGAACGGTCTTCGAAGGACCGGGCGCCGGTGCCGGGCCGACTGCATCGGCCGTCGTCGGCGATTTGGTCGATATAGCGCGGGGTCTGAAGATCGCACCCTTCGGCATTCGGTCGTCCGATCTTGTCACGCGTCCGGCGGTCTCGATCGAGGATCGCTACGGGGCTTTTTACCTGCGGTTGGAAGTCCTGGATCAGTCGGGCGTGTTGGCCGATGTGGCGGCGCACCTGCGGGATCACGACGTGTCGATCGAATCGGTATTGCAGCGGGGGCGCGACCCCGGTGAGCCCGTCTCGGTGATTATGACGACGCACGAGACCGTCGAAGCCGGCCTAGCGGCAGCCCTAAAAAGCATTTCCGCTTTTGATGCGGTGGTCGATCCGCCGTGTATGATCAGAATAGAAAATCTCTAAGGGGAGTTATGCATGAGTGAGCGGGCGAGCCTAGATCGCAGCTTGGTTCTGGGTGCGGTTCGGACGGCCGAGGCGGCCGCCATCGCGGCGTCGCGCCTAATCGGCCTGGGCGATGAGAAAGCGGCCGACCAGGCAGCGGTCGACGCGATGCGGACGATGCTCAACGACCTCGACTTCGACGGCAAAGTCGTGATCGGCGAGGGCGAGCGCGACGAAGCGCCGATGCTCTACATCGGCGAAAAAGTCGGCTCGGGTAAGGGCGCCAAAATCGACATTGCGCTCGACCCGTTGGAGGGCACGACGATCACTGCGACCGGCGGTCCTAACGCTTTGGCGGTCATCGCCATGGCCGAGGACGGCGGCTTTCTGCATGCCCCTGATGTGTACATGGAAAAAATTGCGGTCGGTGGTGGCTTGCCAGCCGATGTGATCGATCTCGATCGCAGCACGGCCGAGAACATGCAAGCCCTGGCGGATGCCAAGGGGGTTCCCGATCGGAGTTGATGGCCTGTGTCCTAGATCGACCACGACACGCCAAGATCATCGAGAACATTCGAGGCACCGGCGCTCGGATCAAGCTGATCCCCGACGGCGATGTCGCGGGCGTCATTGCCACGGCCGAGCAGGGAACCGGCATCGATATCTATATGGGAACGGGCGGGGCGCCCGAGGGCGTCCTCGCGGCGGCGGCGCTGACTTGTATCGGCGGGCAAATGCAAGGCCGCCTGGTGTTTCGCAACGACGACGAGCGCGGTCGCGCACACAAGGCGGGGATTGACGATTTGCAGCGTAAGTATTCGCTGACCGATTTGGCGCATGGCGACGTTCTCTTTGCGGCCACCGGCGTGACCGACGGTTCGATGCTGCAAGGTGTTAAGCGCCACGCGACGCATGTCACGACCGAGTCCATCGTGATGCGGGCGCGTACCGGAACGGTCCGTTGGATTCGGGCCAATCACGATGTCGACCGCGCGCTTAAAGGGACGATCCAGACCTGATCGGCGTGGAAGAGCCGACTCTCGCGCCGCCTTTCCTAGACGTTAGCCATTCTTTGAGCGGTCGGCGCTGGCGCGCACGCGCGCACGATCCCCGGCAGGCTCTGGCTATTGCTGAAACACTAGGTGTTCCCGAGGTTTTGGGGCGCGTGTTGGCCGCGCGTGGCGTTACGGTTGAGACGTGCGAAAGCTACCTCGCACCCTCGATGCGCGACGACATGCCCGACCCCTCGTCCTTGAAGGATATGGATCTCGCGGCGCAACGCCTCGCCAAAGCAATACATGATGGCGAGCGCGTTACGGTGTTCGGTGACTACGATGTCGACGGCGCGACCTCGGCGGCCGTTCTCAAACGCTACTTCGAGATGGTGGGCGGCACGCTTGAGGTTTACGTACCGGATCGATTGCGAGAAGGCTACGGCCCCAATGCCGGTGCCCTGGAACGGATCGCGGCCAACGGGGCCAAGATCGTCGTTACCGTCGATTGCGGCATCGTCGCGCATGAGGCTCTGGCGGCGGGTGTCGCTGCGGGGCTGGAGACCATCGTGGTTGATCACCATGCAGCGGAACCGGCGCTGCCGCCGGCGCTTGCGGTCGTCAATCCCAACCGCTTGGACCAAGAGCCGGGCTTAGGTCATCTCGCGGCAGTGGGGGTTGCGTTTCTGCTTGTGGTGGCATTGAACCGGACGCTGCGCGACGTCGGCTGGTTCACCCAGTCGCGCCCCGAGCCGTCGCTGTTGCCGCTCCTCGACCTCGTCGCATTGGGCACGGTGTGCGATGTGGTGCCGATCCGTGGTTTCAATCGGGCATTGGTGGCGCAGGGCCTTAAAGTCGCCCGGCAACTGCGCAACCCTGGATTTGCGGCGCTCGCGACCGCCGCGGGCATCCGGGAGCGGATCGATGCCTATCATCTTGGATACGTTTTAGGTCCTCGGGTCAACGCGGGTGGTCGTGTCGGCGGCTCGGACCTCGGCGCTCGGTTGCTGTCGACCAACGATCCGACCGAAGCGCGCGAGATCGCCGAGCAACTGGACCGCCACAATCAGGAACGCCGCATGATCGAGGAGGCGTTGACCCTCGAGGCGCTGGAACAAGCCGAAGGCTTGCGCGCCGACGATCCGATCATCGTGGTCGACTCCGAGGGCTGGCATCCCGGCGTGATCGGCATTGTCGCCAGCCGGCTCAAAGACCGCTTCGACCGGCCGGCGCTGGTGATCGGTTCGGACGGAACCCAAGGCAAGGGGTCGGCACGGTCGGTCCCAGGGTTCGATATCGGCGCCGCGGTGATCGCTGCGCGACAAGAAGGCTTGCTGGTCAACGGGGGCGGTCATCCGATGGCCGCCGGCCTCACTGTAGAGGCCGATCGGATCGCGGCGTTGCGTGATTTCCTGTGTAGCCGTGCGGCGGCTTCGGTTGAAGAACGCGCCCAACAACCGGTGATCAACATCGATGGCGCGCTCGCTGTCGAAGGGGCCAACACGGATTTGGTGACGCTACTGGAAAAGGCCGGGCCGTACGGAGCCGGCAACCGAGAGCCGCGTTTTGCTTTGACCCGCGCCCGCGTGATCAAACCGCAAATCGTCGGCGAAAAACACGTGCGGTGCTTCCTCGCCGGAGAAGCGGGTGGGCGCGTCAAAGCGATCGCGTTTCGATGCCACGATCAGCCCCTGGGTCTCGGGCTCTTGAGCGCCCGCGATGCGCGCTATCACGTGGCAGGGCATCTGCGCGCGGATACCTGGGGGGGGCGGGACGAGGTGCAACTCACCATCGAGGATGCCGCCCTAGCGTAGCCGCCTGGGGTGTTTTTTCGGCCCGATCGTGCGATTATTGTGCCGTGCGCGACCTTAGACGCACACTCGGCGGGGTGCTGATGCAAAAAATCGAGTGGCTGCAATTCATCGTCCATATCTCCTTCGGGCCGCATCCGTGGTCGCGGGAGTATGACGAAGGTGTCGCGCTGTTGCGCAAGATCGAGGATTGGTTGCGCGAGAACCACATCGGTTATGCCATGTTCGACGCCTGGGGGTACCCCAAATTTCCGGCGGGTCATGTCCCGGTGACGTTTCGGTCGGATGATGCCGAGAAGGCCATGGCCTACCGCGTCTTCTGCAATGAAATCGGTCTCGGCCACACCATGATGATGATCCGGATCGTCAATATGCCCGAACCGCGCCTCACGCCGCCGCCGGCCGAAGTCGCCTACTTCTAAAGCCTAGCGAGCCCCCCGTGCTGCTCAATCGCGATCGTGCTGTGGAGGTGATGGACCGGCATGGTCTGACCGGCCTGGTCGCGCGCGAGCACGTCAACATCTATTACCTGACCGACTACTGGGATACCCAGGCCGATGGCCGGTGGCCCTACTTGGTTTACGGGCTATTGCCGCGCGATCCGGACCAACCTGCAGGCTTGGTATTGCCGACGGTGAAGCTGGAGCGGTTGTCGGTATGGCCCACGTGGGTACCCAATATCGTCGCGTTCTCGGACTACTCGGGTCGCGAGCAGCATGCCGCCGCGTCATTCGATCCGACGCGCGAGGAGCCGCCCGCGGCGCGGTGGGCCGGCTGGCCGGTCCGTGAGGGTGCGACGCTGACGCCACTCGAGCAAACCTGGGCCGATCGCGCCGCGGCCCATGCCGATCGCCTGGCGGCAACACCGGCTTGGGGGCTCAAGCGGGCGCTGGTCGATGCGGGGATGACGCAGGGTCGAATCGGGACCGACGATCCCAGGGTGATCGAATGGCTCCACGAAATGGGCTTGCCGGACGTCGAGGCGGTCGATGCGACCAACATTTTTCGCGAGATTCGAATGGTCAAATCCGACGAGGAAGTGGCCATTCTGGAACAAGCCGCCCGCATCAACGAGGCCGCCGCGGTCGCCGCAGCCGGGGCTGCCGTCGAGGGTGCCACCTGGCCAGAGATCGAGACCGTCTATCATGTCGAGATGTCCCGGCGTGGGGCCCGCAACGGGCATATCATTTCCGGCCTCGGCGGTCTTCCGCACGGCAAAGTGGTGCCGGGCGAACCGCTTTTGATCGATGCCCTTGGCGAATACCGCAATTACTTCGGCGATTTTGGCCGAACCGTAATCGTCGGCGAGCCCGACGCGTTGCTGCGTCGCCGGGCCGACGCGATGTGGGCCGGGTTTGAACGCGCTTGCGAAATCATCCGGCCCGGGCTTAAGCGCAGCGTTCTGATTGCCGAGGTGATTAAGGCGGTGCAAAAAGCCGAGTTTGACGATTTCTTCTATGTCTCGCCGCATTCCTTGGGATTGGAACACACCGATCATCCGATCCCGATGGGACCGACGGTGCACGGCGACTGGAACGACTACGCGCTGCAGGCCGGCATGGTGATCAACGTCGACATGCCGTTCTTTGAGTGGGGCTGGGGGACGATGCATCTCGAAGATACCGTTGTGGTGACCGAAACCGGGTTTCGCCCGCTGACCTCGATGAGCGACGCATTGATCGTCAACCCCGCCTAAGGCGACTTTTTTCGCTAAGCTGCCGGGCGGCGACATACGCCCCAGGGGAGGACGATCATGCTGTTAAACAAACCACGCGCCTACGAGGTGATGGACAAACACGGCCTCGATGGGCTGCTGGCAACCACGCAGATCAATATCTATTACCTGACCGATTTCTGGGGCGCGCTGATGAACATGCGGCGCAGCTTCTTCAACTACGCGGTGTTGCCGCGTGATGAGAACGCGCCTGCGGCGCTGGTGATGACGGCGGTCGAGCTATCGCGCTTGATCGAGATGCCGACGTGGGTCCCCAACGTTGTGACCTATTCGCATCCGGCGCTGATGGGCTCGCGCGATTACGATACCGGGACCGAGGAGCCCGATGCCGGGGCGGTGTTCGCGTGGCCGGTGCGCAACGAAGATAACTTGCCCGAGAAAGAACAGAAGTGGCGCGCCATGGGCGCGGCGCATGCCGAGAAAACCCGGGCGACGCCGTCCTATGCGTTACGCCAGGCCTTACGCGACGCGGGTCTCGAGAAGGGTACGATCGGTACCGACGATCCGCGCCCGGTTGCGTGGATGAACGCGCTTGGTTTGGAAGATCTCACCGGCGTTGAGGCCACGAATATCTTTCGCGAGATTCGCATGGTGAAGTCGGAGGCCGAACTCGCGATCATCCGCGAGGCCGCTCGCATCAACGAAGACGGCATCAATGCCGGCATCAAAGCGCTGCACAAGGGCGTCACCTGGGGCGAGATCGAACTGGCTTACGGCCAAGAGATGGCGCGCCAGGGCGGCCGCGCGGTTTATGTTACCGCAGGGCCGGGTGGAATGTCGCACGACGAAGCGCCGGTCGGCGAGCCGATTATGTTCGATGCGCTGGGCGAGTACGGCCATTACCACGGTGATATCGGTCGCACCGCGATCATCGGCGAGCCGACGCCTGAGATCGTCAAGCGCAACAAGGCGATGTCGGTGGGCTGGCAAACCGCGTTCGAGACCATCAAGCCGGGTGTGACGGGGCGCGAAATGACCCAAAAGGTCCTCTCGGTGATCGAACGCGAGGGCTTTCCCGGGTTCTTCATCGCCACACCGCATTCGGTCGGGCTGGAACACACCGACCACCCCATCCCGATCGGCCTAGAACTGCCCGGCTCGCAAGGGGACCTGGTCTTCGAGGAGAACATGGTGATCAACGTCGATCTGCCCTACCACGAACTCGGCTTTGGCGGGATGCACCTCGAGGACATGATCCGCGTGACCAAAGACGGCTGCGAGCACCTGACGACCATGAAAACCGACCTTATCGTGGTGCCCGAATAGGGGGCTTTTTCGCCGCAAACGGCGGCTTGCGGTGGGGCGCCGTGCCGGCCCTTCGCCGCGCCGTGACTGCCCTTGATTCCGGCGCTTTCACCCTTTAAGCAAGGCCGCCGTGACCCCATCGTCTAGCGGTTAGGACACGACCCTTTCAAGGTCGAGACACGGGTTCGATTCCCGTTGGGGTCACCAACTTTAAGCAATATATCCTACATTTCTGGGGTTTACTGCTGAACCC
>Ga0181594_10004868_pt1 | contig 11854 bp, 13 predicted proteins | sample 071ome_18_FD_145603 | JGI IMG/M metagenome (GOLD analysis project Ga0181594, IMG submission 145603) | Coastal salt marsh microbial communities from the Groves Creek Marsh, Skidaway Island, Georgia - 071413BT metaG (spades assembly) | ecosystem: Environmental > Aquatic > Marine > Intertidal zone... | reverse complement strand
TGCGCCAGCGCATCCATCGCCGCAGTCAGCCCGGGAAGGACGCCTGCGGCCATGTCTGCATCCAGACCGGCTTCGCCGACCAGTTCCTGCGGTGTTGGATCTCCCATGCGCTCGCCCTCTCATGCAGCCATTTGCGACGGTGTTTTCGCTATGCAAGCTAGGCACTGGAAAAATCGCTGAACCTGTCACTGGGTAGGACAGACGGGGGTCATGAGCGGCGACATATCGGTTCATGGAAGGGAGCGGATATGGAACCGTCTGAACATCTGGAGCCATACTACCAGTTGCCGGATCGGCGCTGACGCGATGGCTACGGATACCACATTCGATTTCATCATCGTGGGCGCCGGTTCGTCTGGCTGCGTGCTGGCCAACCGGCTGAGCTCCGACCCGGCGACCAAAGTGCTGCTGATAGAAAGCGGGCCTGACGACAAGAGCCCGCTGATCCGCATGCCGCGCGGCGTGGGCAAATTGCTCGACCCTGCCAATCCGCATGTCTTTGCCTACAACGTCAAACCGGCGGGTAACCAGCCGGAAGAGATGTGGCTCAAGGGGCGCACGGTTGGCGGCTCAAGCTCGGTCAACGGCATGGTCTACATGCGCGGCGCGCCGCAGGATTACGACGATTGGGAAAAGGCCGGCTGCACAGGCTGGGGCTGGGATCGCATGGGACGCCATTTCGTGGCCTTGGAAGACCATTCACTAGGCGCTGCGGAATGGCGCGGCACCGGCGGCCCTTTGCGCATTTCGGTATTTGCAGACGGCAATCCGGTTACCCAGGCGATGTTGCAAGCGGGCGCGCAAATGGGCGTGCCGACTGTGGCCGATATCAACGCGGTGGACGTGGTGGCCGATCAGGGCATGGGCTACCAGACCACGACCACTTGGAAGGGACAGCGCTTTTCCGCCGCGCGGGCCTTCCTCGATCCGGCGCGCGCGCGCACGAACCTCAAGATCATCACCGGCGGCGCCGTGGAAAAGGTCGTCTTCGATGGGAACCGGGCTGCAGGCGTGGTTCTGGATGGCCAGCAAATCGCCTGTCGCGGCGAGATCATCCTGTGCGCGGGCGGTGTTGAATCCCCCAAGCTGCTTGAGCTGTCGGGAATTGGCGATGCGGCGCGCCTAAAGGCGCTTGGCATACCGCTGGTCGCGCACAGCCCGAACGTTGGCGAGAACCTGCGCGAACACCGCTATGTCGCGGTCGACTGGCGTATTCGCGGCCACAGTTCCAACCAGAAACTCAGCGGGATAGGCCTCATTGCATCTGTCTTGCGCTATTTCCTGTTGCGGCGCGGCGCGATGACCGATGCGGCGCACGAAGTGGGCGGCTTCATCAAGACCGTACCGGGGCTGGATCGCCCCGATGCGCAGATCGGTTCCATGATGGTGACCATGAAGCAGGACGCCAAAGGCAAGGTTGTGCTGGATTCGTTTCCCGGCATGCGCCTGCTCGGCTATTTCACGCGGCCTGAAAGTCGCGGCTCCACCCACATCGAATCGAGCAATCCTGCTGCCCCGCCGCAGATCGATGCAAACCACTTCGCCGAGCAAGTGGACCGCGACCGCGCACTGGCCCTATTCAAGTGGCTCCGCCGCTTCGGCCAGCAAGGGGCGCTAGCGCCGTGGATTGTCGAGGAAGTGGGAACCGCCGCAGAAGTAAAAACGGACGTGGATATTCTCGCCAACCTGCTTCGGCTGGGCGGCACCTCGTTCCATATCGCCGGCACCGCCGCAATGGGCGCAGATGCTGACAGCGTGCTTGATCCGCAGCTGCGCGTGCGCGGCGTCAGCGGCCTGCGCGTATGCGACACATCGATCATGCCAACGCTGGTTTCGGGCAACACCAATGGGCCGGCGATGGCCATCGCCATGAACGCTGCGGAGATGATCCTTGGCGAGGAACAGAGAGCATGACCATACCCCATACCGACATCAGCCAGGTTTATTACGATGGCGCCTGGCACGATCCGCAGGCAGGCACCGAACCGGTCATCAATCCGGCTACAGAGGAGGTGATCGCCGCCGCGCCGGTTGCCTCTGTGCAGCAGGTGAATGCCGCCATCGCAGCGGCGCGCGAAGCCTTTGACAACGGCCCCTGGCCGCGCATGTCTATGGGTGAGCGGGCTGACATGGTCGAAAAGATGGCGCGGGGTCTGCGAGCCAGGCAAGCGCAAATCGTGCAACTGATCGTAGCTGAAGTCGGCTGTGCGACGGGCATCACCCATCTGATGCAGGTCGACAACCCGCTTCGCCTGCTAGAAGCGGCCATCGGCCATGCGCGGCGAGAACAGTCCGAACGCTTGCCGATCGATATCACCCCCAACCCGTTTGTCCCGGATGGCCCGCGGTCGATCGGTGGCACCACGGTGGTGCGAGAACCGCTGGGCATGGTCTCGGCAATCACCGGATACAATTTCCCCTTTTTGCTGAACCTGGCGAAGATCGGCCCAGCTCTGCTGGCCGGGTGCACCCTGGTGCTCAAGCCCTCCCCCTTCACCCCGTTTTCCGCTCTGCTGTTCGGACAGGTGGCCGAGGAAATCGGCCTACCACCAGGTGTCCTGAACATCGTAACCGGCGGCATCGAGGAAGGGCAACTGCTGTGCACCGATGAACGGGTGGACATGGTGACTTTCACCGGTTCCGAAGGTGTCGGCGCGCAGATCATGGCGCAGGCCGCGCCGACGCTGAAGAAAGTTCATCTGGAGCTGGGCGGCAAGTCGGCGCTGATCGTTCGAGAGGATGCCGATGTTCAGAGCGCGGCCGCCATGGCGGCTACGGTGATTTCTATCAACGCCGGGCAAGGCTGCGCTATCCCCACCCGCTTCCTGGTTCACGAAAGCCTGCGTCCAGCCTTTGCCGCAACGGCTGCTGCCGTCGCCGGGCAAATCGCCATTGGCAATCCGGCAGACCCGGCCATCGGCATGGGTCCGCTGATCCGCGAGAGCCAGCGCAGAAAGGTGGAACATTTCATCGAACTGGGCCGCTCTGCCGGTGCCCGCCTGGTTTGCGGTGGCGGTCGCCCTGCGGGGCTCGAAAAGGGCTTTTTCACAGAGGTGACTGTGTTCGACGACGTGACCAATGATATGGCTATCGCGCAGGAGGAAATCTTCGGTCCGGTCGGCTGCATCATCGGCTATTCAACGGATGAAGAGGCCATCCGTATCGCCAATGATTCCCGTTTTGGCCTGAACGGCGCGATCCAGACGGCGGATGCCGCAAAGGGTTATGAAATGGCTTTGCAAATCAGAGCCGGCAGCGTCTCGCTCAATGGCGGAACTGGCACGATGAGCGACGCGCCCATTGGCGGCTATAAGCGGTCGGGCATCGGACGTGAGTATGGGCCAGGTTGGCTGCGCGAATACCAGCACGAGAAATCGATCTTTTACCCGATCGGAAAGTAAGGAATTCTGGATAGGAGGTTCCGGTGAGCGAGACAATCATTGTTACTATGGAGCTGTCGTTAAAGCCCGAAGTGGTGGAGGGGTTCTGCCAGCAGATTCCCGCAACGCTGGAAGGCACCCGGACTTTTCCCGGCTTTGTCAGCATTGCCATCAGGCGCAATGCCGATGATCCAAACCGCGTGGTCTTCATCGAAGAATGGGAATCGCGCGCTGCCTACGATGCCTACGTGGCTTTTCGTACGGAGCAGGGGATGATGGACCAGATGGCAGCCATGCTGACCGCGCCTCCTGAAACGCGGTTCTGGGATGCCAAAGTTGCGTAGGCCCGCCAGGACCGCGGCACAATCGAGGAGGCTCTAAGGATGAATCTTCACCGCCCGATAGACAGTGGGCTGAGCGCGCAGGACGAACGCTCCATCAATGCCCTTCTCATCGCCTATGCGACCGCCATCGATACGCGGGACTGGGCGTTGTTCAGAAGCTGCTTCACTGCCGATTGCAAAGCCGACTATGGCGAGTTCGGCAGCTGGACAGATGTTTCCACCCTCACCGATTACATGCGCGAGGCCCATTCCCGGCTTGGCCCCACCTTGCACCGAATCAGCAATATCCAGCTCGCGGGTGCTCAAGGCGGAGCCACCGCACATTGCTATGTCGATGCACTGCTGTGCCAGTTGAACAATGATGGCCCCGTTCACCGGGGCATTGGAAGCTATGAGGATTTCCTCGTGCGCACGGGCGATGGCTGGAAGATCGCACGGCGTATTTTCAAGCCGATGATACTGGAATAGAAAATGGTGGACGGGATGGAGTTGAAAGACAAAGTCGCAGTGATCACCGGCGCATCTGCCGGTATCGGTGCAGCAACCGCACGCAGCCTGGCGCAAGGCGGTGCAAGGCTGCTGCTCGTCGCGCGACGGGAAGACCGGCTGCAATCGCTGGCGCAGGAAATCGGTGCAGACACGCGGGTTCTCGCGCTTGACCTCACCGATCCATCGGCACCGCAGGCCATGCTCGACCATGCCTTAGGCGAGTTCGGCGCGGTTGATTTCCTCGTGAATAATGCGGGCATCCTGCGCACCAGTCATTATGAGGAGTTTGACCTCGCCGAGCTCGACCCGATGATTGCCGTCAACTATTCGGCTGTCGTTCGCGCAAGCGTCCTGTTCGCTCGCCACATGAAGACGCGCGGTACTGGACAGATCGTCAACATTTCCAGCATCGGTGCAAGCATCACCGCCGCTGGCACGGGCGTTTATGGCGGGCTGAAAGCTGCGCTGGAACGGTTTACAGACGTCTTGCGGATAGAACTCGCGGGGTCAGGTGTGCGCGTGGGACTGCTGGCGCCGGGCACCACCACCACCGAGATTTTCGAAGACATGAAGGCAAAGGGTCAGCCTGGCTGGGACGAATACATTCCGCCGATGCAGCCTGAGGAAATTGCCCGCGCGATCCGTTTCATGTGCGAACAGACGGGTAATGCCAATACCGCACGGATGCATATCTACGCGACATCGGAGAGCTTTTGAACGGGTCGGTCTTGTGCGGCGATCAATCCAGCCGTGAATACGCGGATATGTCGAACGGATTGAACGGCTCGCCCTCGCGCGCCTTCACCACCCATTCCGCATCCATCAGCAAGGCTCGGCCAATGGCCACCAGGTCAAATTCTCCGGCTTCGAAACGGCGGACGACCTCTGCCAGATTGTCTACCGCGGCAGTAGGTTCAGTGAAGCTTGCGGCCAGTTCCTTGTCGAAACCGATCCCGCCAACTGCCATTGTCGGCAGCCCTGTAAGCTTGCGGATCCAGCCGGCCAGGCCCATGTCGGAACCTGCGAATGCTGGCTTGGAAAAAACCCGGGTGCTGGCATCGAAAATATCCACACCGGCCTCAGCCAACTCCCCGCAAATCGCGCCAAGTTCATCGGACGTGTCGGCCAGGCTGCCGTCGTAATCCTGCAGTTTCCATTGCGAGATGCGATAGAAGATCGGCAGATCGGGTCCGATGGCTTCGCGCACAGCCTTGATCACTTCGACAGGAAAGCGTGTACGCGCCACGGCATCGCCGCCCCAGGCATCGTCGCGCGTGTTGGTTTGCGCCCACAGAAAACTGTCGAGCAAATAGCCGTGCCCGCCGTGCAAGGCGATGCCATCGAATCCGGCGGCCTTCGCGTTCGCTGCACTCCGAGCAAAGGCGGCGATGACCGCGGCGATATCGCTCTCGTCCATTTTGTCCGGCCCAAACGACCGGGCTTCCGGGTGCGGCGGCGAACCCTCCTTTCGCAAAGCCCCCATGTGCCAAAGCTGCGGCACGATCTTGCCACCCGCCTCATGCACACCGTCCACCACCTGGCGCCAGCCCTTAAGAGCCGCATCGCCATGCAGCACGGGAATGTCCTTTTCTTCCATACTGCCCTGGCCGATTGCCGAGGGGTGATCCACACCAACGCCTTCGGTCACGATCAGACCTACATCACCCCTCGCCCTGCGCGCATAATAGTCCGCGACATTCTCTCCCGGAACTCCATGAGGGCTGAACTGCCGGGTCATCGGCGACATCACGAAGCGGTTGGCCAGTTCCAGGCTCTTGCAGGAAAACGGTGAGAAAAGCGGGTCCAGGGCGTTCCGCATCCATCAAACTCCTTTTGCTGTCCGCTGCTATCACAAGCCGCGCACGGCATTTGCCCTGTCCTCAGGTAGGCAGCACTATATCGACTGGCCCAAGGGGCCAAAGATCAAAAGTGGGACGGCCGTGATTTGGTTCAGATCAATTTCTTCAGCGCAGTTCGGGCATAAGGCAGGAGCATTGCCGATGAGGGGATCAATGCCAGTGGAAAATGACCTTCTCGTGGGAGACGCCGCCAGAGCAGATATCCTTGAGCGAGCCCTATGAGCCGTTACCGAGGCGGTCAGGGATATCACGCGGATTTTCTTCGATCAGCTGTTTGCCCGATATCCGGAACAACGCCGATCCTTTCACCATGTGGATTGCACCTGCGGTGCGATGGTGAATGAAATGATCAAGACCCTGATGGGGCTGGCGACAGGCGAAGACTGGGTCAAGCGTTCGACCCAAAGCGTGGTCATGGCGCATCGCTGCTTTGGCGATATCAGCCTGCAGCTTTACGCAAACTCGATAGACATGCTGATCGATGCCCACGCCGAATTGGCACGGCATGGCTGCTCGAAGGCGTTCGATGCGGCCTGGCGCGAACAGTGGCCGTTCTCAAGGGCATCGTTGCGCGGGTCTATCAAAACCCGCTGCAAGCCTGCCGTCACGCATCGACGATGGCGAGGGCCGACTGCGGACAGGCATCCGCGCCTTCGCGGGCTGCGTCTTCCAGACCTTCGGGCACGATTTCATCGTCGACATAGACGATGCCGTGTTCATCCAGCTTGTACACTTCCGGGCAAATTTCCGCGCAAACACCATAGCCGCAACAGGCTGGCTTGTTGATCACGACCTTCAGCTTACCCTTCTCAGACATCATGCTCTCCATAGTTTGTCCTGGTTTTCGTCGCTTTACATATTGAACAGATATTATTCAATGTGTATAACGCGAATCAATTATAAAAAATGCACTGCCGGGAGAATGCAGAGATGCTGCAGAAATCGAAGCTAGTATTGCGCGACGGAACCTCGCTTGACGATCTGATCATGCGCGAGAGCAACGAGGTCTCGCTTCGCGTGATGACCGACGAAGAGCTCTACCACCTCGAAATGGACAAGATTTTCGCCAAGACCTGGCTGCTGCTGGGCCATGAAAGCGAAATTCCCGAGCCCGGCGACTTCATCGTTCGCGACATGGCGGAAGACAATGTCATCGTGGCCCGCAGCCAGGATGGCGAAGTCAACGTCTCGCTGAATGTGTGCCCGCACCGCGGCATGCGCGTGTGCCTCGGCGAAGCCGGCAACAAGCGCATTCACCAATGCATTTACCACGGCTGGGCATTCCGCCCGAACGGCGATTTCATCGGTGCGCCGGTTGAACGTGAAAAGATGCACGGCAACGATGTGGACAAGAAGACCCTAGGACTGAAGAAGGCCAAGGTTCACCTTTATGGTGGCCTGATCTTTGCCACCTGGAACGTCGATGGCCCTTCGTTCGACGAGTATCTGGGTGACATTAAGTACTACATGGACCTGCTGTTCTGCCGGACTGACAATGGTCTCGAATTGCTCGGCCCGCCGCAGCGCTTCACCTTGCCCTGCAACTGGAAAGTGCCGGGTGAACAGTCGGGTTCCGACGGTTTCCACACGCTGACGCTGCACCGTTCGCTGATGGAAGGCGGTGTAATGGGCGGAACGGCCGAAAGCATCTATGATCAGGCGCCGGGCATGTACGGGGTCGACGTATCGTGCAAGCAGGGCCACTCGCTGCGCTGCCTGGAAGCAGAAAAGACCTTCAAGATGTTCGCCGACGTGCCGTTCGAAGGCAAGTCGACGCGGGAGCGGCTGGAACTACTGACGCCGCCGGGCATCACAAAGGAGATGATCCCTGAACTGTTCCGCAATTTGAGTGAGGATCAGGTCAACCAGTTGGCGACGATCCCCCCGCAAGTTGGCGGGATGTTCCCCAATATCCTTATCGCTTTCATCTTCGCCCCGCGCACAGATGGCGGTTCCTCCGGCGCGCTGGCGCTGCATACCTATGTTCCCAAAGGCCCCGACAAGGTGGAATTCGTGAACTACATTTTCGCCGAAAAGGATGCGCCCGAACAGATGAAGCGCGACATGCTCCAGAATTCGGTCCAGCAGACCGGCACTTCGGGCACGATCGAGCAGGACGATGCTGATGTGTGGCCGGTCATCATGAAGAACGCGCGCGGCGCGGTCAGCAAGGGCATTACACTCAAGTACCAGGCGCTGCACGGGCACGAACGCCCGGAGGGCTGGGTTGGCGAAGGACTGCTCTATCCCGGTTTCACCAAGGACGACACGCAGTGGAACTGGTGGCTGGCATATTATGACCTGATGGACGCGGTTTGAGCGGGGGAGACACAGACATGACCTGGAAGACCAAATCGACCGCTGCCCCTGATTCAACCACGATCCTTCGCGGACTGGTTTCGAACAAGCGCGTGGCGCTGGGATCGGAAGTGTACAACCGCATCCTGGAAACGCTTTATGACGAAGCGGCCGCGCTGGACGAGCGCCGTATCGATGACTGGATCGCGATGATCGCGCAGGACATCATTTACCAGGCACCAATCCGCCTGACGCGCACCGGCCCCAATCGCGACCGCGACGTGATGCGCACGATGTTCCATTTCGACGAAGATTATGGCTCGCTGCTGATGCGCACCGGGCGTCTGCAAAAGAGCGCCTGGGCGGAAGACCCGCCTTCACGCTGCCGTCGGTTCATCACCAATGTCCGTATTGCCGAATGCGAGACACCCGGCGAGTATGAAGTGGTGAGCTACCTCTATCTCGAACGCAGCCGTGGCGACAACCCGGAAAACGAGAACACCACGGCTGAACGCCGCGATGTCTGGCGCGAGGTAGCCGGCGAATACAAGCTGGCCCGGCGTGAGATCATCGTCGACCAGTCGGTGCTTGGCATGTCGAATTTCGCGGTGTTTCTGTAATCGGGATGAGCGCCTCTTTTGCCCCCACTATCGTCGTTGTCGGCAGCGGTCTTGCCGGCTTTGGCGTACTTCGCGAACTGCGCCGACACTCGCCGGAAGCGCGGCTGGTGATGGTTACGCTCGAGGACGGACATTTCTATTCCAAGCCCGCACTTTCAACCGCGCTGGCCAAGGGCAAGACGAGCGAAACGCTGGTGACCACGCCTGCGGAAAAGATGATCTCCAACCTCAAGCTGAATGCCCGCATCGGGCGCGAGGCGGAGGCTATCGACCGGGCAGGCAAGGCCCTGCTGACCACCGGCGGACCGATCCAGTACGATGCCTTGATCCTTGCGACCGGTGCGGAACCTGTCCGCCCGGCTATCGGCGGGGACGCCGCGCATCGGGCCATTTCTGTCAACCAGCTGGAGCACTACGATCGCTTTCGCCGGGAATTGCCTGAAGGCGCGCGCGTGCTGATCATGGGCGCGGGCCTAGTCGGAACCGAATTTGCCAATGACCTGGTGACCAACGGTTACAAGCCGATTGTGGTCGATATGCTGGGCCAGCCGCTGGCGCAGCTTGTTCCCCCTGCCGTGGGTGAGACGGTGCAGAAAACCCTGCATGAAAGAGGCGTCGAATGGCAATTAGGCCGCAAGGTCGAGGCAATCGATTATCGACACAGCGAGCGCGGCTATGTTGCCACGCTGGACGATGGCACGCGGATAGAAGCTGATATCGTGCTTTCCGCAGTTGGCCTTCGCCCGAACGTGAAGCTGGCGCAGGAAGCCGGCCTCGACATCGGCCGCGGGATCAAGGTGAATGAATTTGGCCAGACCAGCGACCCCGACGTCTATGCCATTGGCGACTGCGCCGAATATCCCAATGGCCTCGCTGCCTATGTTACGCCGATCATGGCGGCCGCGCGCGGGATCGCGCCCAGCGCGCTGGGCACGCCCACGCCGATCAAATTCCCGCCGCTTTCGGTGCAGGTCAAGACCACGCTGTGCCCCATCAACCTGTTGCCGCCAGCCGCGGCCATACAGGGCGAATGGCGCGAGGTGGAAAGCGATACCAAGGGTGACAAGCACTTTTTCGTCGACAACGACAACAAGATCCAGGGCTACGTCCTGACCCGGGAAAAATGCGAAGAGCGCATGGAAATGGACAGAATGGTGGGGGAAGCAGCATGAGCGGATTGCTAGAAGGCAAGGTGGCAATCGTAACCGGCGGGGCCAAGGGCCTTGGCCATGGCATTTCGCGGCGAATGGCAAGCGAAGGCGCATCGCTGCTGATCACCGGGCGCGACGGCGCGGCAACCGAACGTGTAGCGAAAGAGATTCGCGAAGAATTCGGCACGCAGGCTGTCGGCATGCCCGCCGATATGGGCGTGAAGGAAGAAGTGCTGGCGATGGTTCAGCGCGCAGTAGACGAATTCGGCGGACTCGATACCCTCGTCAACAATGCGTCGTTACTGTCGGATGGAGTTCTGCTGGAACACAAGACCGACGAAATGCTCAAGCGCACAATGGAAATCGGCATCTGGGGCAACTGGTGGTCGATGCAGGCAGCCTTCCCGCACATGAAGGCACGCGGCGGCGGCTCGATTATCAATTTCAGTTCGATTGATGCCCAGACGGGCGCATGGTTGCACAGCGATTACAACATCAACAAGCTCGGCATAGTCGGCTTGACTCGCAGTGCGGCGGTCGAATGGGGACGGTTCAATATCCGTTCCAATGCCATCGCACCCACCGGGCTGGGGCAGGTCTTCGCGAAGCTAGTGGAGGAGGTTCCGGGCTTCTTGGAAAACGTAGTGTCAACGAACCCGCTGAAACGCGCTGGCGATCCTGAAAAGGATATCGGGCCCGTCGTCGTTTTCCTGGCGTCTGAAATGTCGGCTTTCGTGAACGGGGAACTTATCAACGTCGATGGCGGACAAAACCTGCCCGGATACGTCAGCATCCCGCATAATCTCGAAGAACTTGAGAAAGGCGCGACATGAAATTCCAACTCGAACTCAGCGGTACGGAGGAGGTGACTGATGAGTTCATCTCCTCGCCGAGCGTCATCAAGATACTCTCCGGCGCGCTGGATGCCATTGCCGAACGCGGTGTGCGCCGACTTTCGATGAGCGATATAATCGAGGCGAGCGGCGTATCGCGCGGCACGATGTATCGCTATTTTTCGAACAAGGACGATGTTCTTGCAGCGGTCGCGGAATTCGTCTGCACGGGGTTCGAAACAGGCATGCGCGAAGCAGCCCAAGGCATCGAGGATCCGATCGAACGGTTTCGCGAAGTCATGCTGTTCTATGCCCGCTACACCAACGAGAATTCACCCGATCGTGTATTCGAGGTGGAGCCGCGTTTCCATCTCTCTTTCTTCCGCAGTCGCTTCGATCGCTACAAGGTCGCGGTTTACTTGGCTTTGGAACCGACATTCGAATACCTCGAAGCCAAGCTTGGCAAGAAAATCAATGCTGAAGGCTTCGTGGAAGTGTTGGTTCGCCTTCAACTCAGCACCCTGCTGGTGCCTGCCGACGAAACCTGGTCTGCGCTGTGGAACGAGAGCGCAGAAAATCTCGAAACCTGGGTGCTTAATCTAGCGCACCAAACTGTCTGAATAATCGAAAGGATGCATAAAATGGCTACTCTGGCAAAAGCTCCTGTTGAACAAGTTAGTGGTTGGGCGAGCAAATCGGTCGCCGACAAGCTTGTTTCCCGCGCTAAGGAACTTCGCGGCTTTATCTCCGAGAATGCAGCCGAAGGGGAAAAACGTCGTAGTCCAACGGATGCGATCGACAAGATGTTGAAGGACGAAGGTTTCCTGCAATTGCTGGTTCCCCAGCGTTTGGGTGGTTTCGGTCTTTCCCCTACGGATTT
>Ga0181594_10004865_pt1 | contig 11856 bp, 9 predicted proteins | sample 071ome_18_FD_145603 | JGI IMG/M metagenome (GOLD analysis project Ga0181594, IMG submission 145603) | Coastal salt marsh microbial communities from the Groves Creek Marsh, Skidaway Island, Georgia - 071413BT metaG (spades assembly) | ecosystem: Environmental > Aquatic > Marine > Intertidal zone... | reverse complement strand
TCAAGACACCGTCGGCACCCGTCGCCTCGAGACACTTTTGGGCTTCTTCAAACGAACGAATGTCACCGTTAGCTAATACCGGCACTTTGAGCGCTTGCTTGATCTCCTTGATGTAGCCCCTGCAAGCGCGCGGAAAAACAGTCGTAGAAAACGAGTCAGTCGCAAACGCCTCACACTCACGAGAATCAGAAAACCAAAAAATAAGCCATGATGACGTGTGTTCCTCAGTTAGTGGTGCATGTGTTTGTCGTCAAGATGTGTTCGGAACAGATCTATGGTGTAATTTTAGGTTTATCGTCACCGGAACACCATGCATGGCTGTAGTCGTCAAAAAAACAAAGAGGAATGTTTTGCGGCGCAAACGACGCACCAATTTGCGCGCACTTCAGCGCATCGCTTCTGTTCCCGCGTCCGACCGTGGACGGCGACAATTTGCGCCCCCGCAGCTTCAACCATCTTTGCGTACTTGAGCGTCGTCTCCAAATCGTCGTACACGCGAATCTTTGCCGTCACGGGCACCGGAAGCGACTCGTCGAGCGTGCGAATCAACGATTCGACAGTCTTCCAATCATCCATCAAAAATGCCCCGTAGTTACCTCGCTTCGCGATCCTCTGCGGACACCCAAAGTTAATATCGACCCCATCGCAATACGGCGCAATCATCGTCGCCGCTTCCAACAAAATGTCGGGATCGTTGGCGCAAAACTGCGCCAACAGCGGGCGATCCGTGGAAGACGTACTAAATATTTCCCTCCTATACTTCGGCGACTCGACGAACAACCTCGCGTGAATCATCGGGGTGTACCCCAACGTCGCCCCGTGTCTCCTACACAACTCTCTAAACGCCAACTCGCTCTGATCCACCATTGGCGCCACGTGATACTTCGGCGAACCCATCGCCTCGAAAAACGCAAACCCTCCGAGCTTCGCGTCCACCCCCGGCGGCTCCCTCCTGCACGGATGCTCGCGCTCCTCGTCCTCTGCTTTCACAGCAAACTTAAACTCTCTCGGCATCGACGCGTCGTGCGTCGCCATCGTCGACGTCGACGTCGCACCGACGTCTCTCGTCGTCGGATCCATTCCGAGCGCGCCGCCGCCTCTTCTAAATCCTCCTCTCGCGTCCTCGAGCGCCCCCGATACCGACGCCCCCGACGCCGGCGTCGCGATGCGTCGCGATGCGTCGCGCGCGAACGCCTCGATCCGTCCGTGCGCTCGAATCAGGCGGCGTATCAACGTCGTCGCGCTTCGTGCGTCGCGCGCGCGCATCAATGAGGAGGCTGTGCGAAACGAGCGTGTACTTTTGTTACATTACAACCGCCGCATCCATCACTCGGGCGCCGGTGGTACGGGTAGCTTCGGGTGTTTCGACTCGTAGTGCTGCACCAGCTGCGTGTAGTTGATCACCTGTTGCTTGCACACCTCGCACTGGGCTTTGAGCGCCTTGGCACCCATGCCGAGCTCGGACTTCTTATCCTTGCCGGCGTGCTTTTTGGCGTTGCGCTCTTGCGCGATCGCCTTTGCGGCGCCGCGAACCATGACGGACGGCGGGAGCGCGTCGGTGGGTGGGACGGGGTGAACGAGTGTGGAAACGACGACGGTGTCGCCGTCGGCGGCGTGCGCGCGGACGCGGTGGTGGGCGTGTCAGATTGTGTCGGCGTCGTTTGGTTTTCACGCCGTGGCGTTGGGATTTCAACAGATATAGCTAATGTGGATGTGTTGCGTTTGTGTTTGTGTGTGTGTGATGGTGATGGTGGTGGGTTGTGCGGGCGCGGATGAAACACGAAAGCGTTTGATACAGTTTCGCTGCTCCTTGTCCGGTGATTACGCGTCAATGTCAATGGCAACCATCAGGTCTCCGGCGGAGCACGTGTCGCCGGCGATGACGGCGCAGTGCTTCAAGGTACCAGACACGGGCGAAGACACGGTCGTTTCCATCTTCATGGCGCTAAGCACGACGAGAGGTTCACCCGCCTTGATCTTTTGACCCGGGGCGACGAGAACTTCGACGACGTTACCGGACATCGGGGCGCCGACGGAACCCGGATCGAGCGGGTCACTCTTCTCGCGCGTCACCGTCGTCGAAGCCTTGGAGCTCGACTCTAAGATCTTGCGGTCGTGGATTTCGACGACGCGCGGGATGGCGTTCACTTCAAAGAACACTTCACGGTTGCCGCTCGGCAACAACTCACCGACCGCCTTGAGCTTAATGTTCGTGCTCACGCCGCGATCCGTGGTGACTTCAATCTCTTCATCAATATCCAAACCACTCAAGAAAGCCTTTGTCGGGAGCAAACCAACCGGACCCACCGTGTCACGCTTGACAACGTATTCATCGAACACCTTCGGGTACAAGGCAGCCGCGAGAGAATCCTTGTGGGTGATGGATCTGCGTCCAGAGTGCTTGATGGACAACTCGGATTGGAGCTTCTTCAAGTCGAGCGACGGAATGGAAGCGCCCGGGCGACCGTTGATGACATCCTTGTTCTTCACCACCTTGGAGCGAAGCGGCTCCGGGAACCCGCCGACCGGTTGTCCCAAGTAGCCTTGGAAGTACTCGACGACAGAGGTCGGGAAGGAAAGCGTGTCAGCCTTTTCGACGACCGAGTGCTCGTCGAGGTTGTTGGCAACCAAGAACTGAGCGAAATCGCCCACCACCTTGGAGGACGGAGTCACCTTGACAATGTCACCCAAAATCTTGTTGGCGGTCGCGTAAGAATCCTTAATGCGATCCCACTCGCTACCGAGTCCATTCGCGTACGCTTGGAACTTCAAGTTGGTGTATTGACCACCCGGCATTTCGTGAATGTAAACATCCGAGCTGCCGCTCTTAATACCGCTTTCATACGGAGAGTAGAGACCTCTTGTTTGTTCCCAGAACAAGTTAAGCTTGAGAATCTCTTCAATATCCATACCGGTGTCGAGTTCGGTGCCAGCCACAGAGTTCACAACGGCGCCGATAGCCGGCTGCGAAGTGGTACCAGCCATGGCGTCCATGCACACGTCGACGACGTCGGCGCCAGCCGCGGCGGCCGCGAGCATGGACGCGACACCAGTCGAGGCGGTGTCGTGCGTGTGTACATGGATTGGGAGATCTGGGAACTTTTGGCGAATCGCAGAAATGAGCATGGTGGCCGCACGCGGCTTGAGGAGACCAGCCATGTCCTTGACTGCGAGGACGTCGATGCCGTGCTCGACGAGCTTTGTGGTCAAGTCGACGTAGTAATCCAAAGTGTACTTGGTCTTCTTCGGATCACTGACGTCACCGCTGTAGCAAATAGTGGCTTCGACGACACCATTTGCGGCGCGGACGGCGTCAATACCAAAAAGCAAGTTGTCAGTGTAGTTGAGCGAGTCAAAGATGCGGAAGACATCGACGCCAGATTTGCGCGCTTGGTGAACAAAGTCTTGCACGACATTGTCCGCGTAAGACGTGTAACCGACCGCATTCGCACCACGAAGGAGCATTTGAAACGGAATGTTCGGCACTTGCTCGCGAAGAAGCTCAAGGCGACGCCACGGATCTTCTTGCAAGAAGCGAAGGGCGACATCAAAAGTAGCGCCACCCCACATTTCGAGAGAATACGCCCCGTCGAGGGCGCTTCTAGTGAGCGCCGCAGAGCGGCGCATATCGTGCGTACGAACGCGCGTCGCGAGGAGTGACTGGTGTGCATCACGCCAGGTGGTGTCCATGATGAGCAAACCCTTGTGATCGCGCACAGCCTTGGCAAACGCAGCCGGGCCCTCCTTATCCAAGATGGCCTTGAATCCGGTGCCTTGAAGCTGTTCCATTGACTTCTTCGGCTCCGGAACCGGAGGCTCGTCGCACGTCGGCGCCGGACCAACCGCACCCGGATGAGAAGAACCGTTCACAGCGACGTCACCCAAGTAGTTGAGAAGCTTTTGAGTGTCATCAATGTACGAGTCGAGCTTGAACAAGCTCGGCGTGCTGTCAATGAAATCTGTCGCGAAGTTGGCGCTCAAAAAGGTCGGGCTATTCAACACGTTCAACAAGAACGGAATGTTCGTCTTGACACCGCGGATACGGAACTCGTTCAAGGAACGGTACATCTTTTGCACGGTGGATTCAAAGTTCTTCTCGGAGCACGTGAGCTTCACCAACAACGAATCGTAGTTCGGCGACACGCGGGAACCGACGACAACCTCGCCGTCAAGACGGACGCCCATACCACCCGGCGGTCGGTACACTTCAACCTTACCAAAGTCCGGTGCAAAGTTCATGGATGGATCTTCCGTCGTAATTCTGCATTGCATGGCGAAACCTCTGAGCTGAACGTCATCTTGAGACTCGATGCCGATGTCAGAAAGCTTTTGACCGCCAGCAATCAAGATTTGAGATTGCACCAGATCAATGCCAGTCACTTCTTCCGTCACCGTGTGCTCGACTTGGATGCGCGGATTCACCTCGAGGAAGTAGTGGCGACCTTGGGAGTCAACCATGAATTCGACGGTGCCTGCGTTGCGGTAATTGACGTGCTTTGCGAGCTTGACTGCGTCGTCAAACAAGCGTTGACGAAGCACCGGGTCGAGGTTTGGCGCCGGAGCGAGTTCGACAACCTTTTGGTGGCGACGTTGCACGGAGCAATCACGCTCGCCCAAGTGAACGATGTTACCATAGTTGTCGCCGAGGATTTGTACCTCAATGTGACGCGGCGCCTCAACGTAGCGCTCCAAGAACATACGACCGTCACCAAAAGCCGTCGTCGCTTCGCTCGACGCGCGCTTGAAAGCATCTTCGAGGTCGTTGAACTCTCTGACGACGCGCATGCCGCGTCCACCACCACCCATGGCAGCCTTGAGCATGATCGGCATACCGAACTCCTTGGCGAACGCCAACGCGTCTTCGACGCTGTCGGTGGCTTCCTCCGTACCTGGCACCAACGGAAGGCCGCATTCCTTCGCCTTCGCCTTGGCAATAACCTTATCACCCATTTCGATGAGAGTTTGCGAGCGCGGACCAATCAAGACGATCCCTTCCTCCTCGCATCGTCGCGCGAAATCAGAATTTTCGCTCAACAAACCGTAACCAGGGTGGATGGCTTGCGCCCCGTTCTCCTTGGCGACGCGAATGATGGACTCATAGTCCAAGTACGCGGCAACCGGCGCCTTTCCACGACCGACCTCATAAGATTCGTCAGCCTTGTATCTGTGCGTCGACTGACGATCCGCTTCCGCGAAGATGGCGACCGTCTTCATACCGAGCTCGGTGCCGGCTCTGAAGACGCGAACCGCGATCTCGCCTCTATTCGCGCAAAGAATCTTCGTAAACCCGCTCTTCGCTCTGAGAATCGAATCCAGCGACGGACCCTGCGGAGAGGCGACCGCATCGCCAGCGTCACCGCTCGCGCGAGCGACGACGGACTCCCGCGTCTTGACCCCAGTCGTCTCGTCCGCGGACGCCTCGACGGATGAGGTTCCTCGGACCTCCAACCCATCGCGTCCATTCGCGCGCACCCGCACCCCGCGAGTCACCGCGCGTCCATCCGAACCAACCGCCGCCATCTCACGCGTCCCACCGACCGCTCTGCGCGCCGGTACGACGGCTCGACGCGCGTTACGGACGCTCGTCTCTCGCGAAAATCCTTTACCCGCCGCCAAGGTTGCGCGCGCACCTCGCGCACTGGCCGCCATGTTGACGCACGCTCTCGTCCAACGTCGACGTTTGAGGGTTGGGGAGACGGCGAAAGTGTCCCTCTCGAGCACTCCGTCGCAACGTCACGCGTCGTCGTTATGTCGCGCGGTGGCGGACGCGCGACTCCACCAGTAGACACTAGGGTCGCTCGATCGACTGGGGTGCTTTTCTCGCGCGATCACGATCATATGGGTAAACAGTCGTACATGTAGCATATTGTTTTGGGGAAACCCGACCCTCTCTGTATTTTAAGGTTTGTGAACCGTCATAATTGCACAATGAATCAATAAACACTCTTTCGGAAAGGTTGGGCGACGCCGACGAGCGATACGGGACGAGCGATACGGGACGAGCGGGTTCGTCGATGCCGTGGAATGCGTCTATAAAACTGCGTAAAATGTTACAAGCGTGCGTGCGATCGAGCGATCGAGCGCGTCGATGGTACAAACAAACAAACAAAGAAACAAACAGCGGCGTCGGCGTTTAACGCATGGAACGAACGGCGCCGATCTTCTCGTAGTCGCACTGAGCGTTCGCGAGCACGACGCCTCGATCCTTCGATTTGATGGTCACCGCAACGCTCACTTTGAAAGGCTCTTGTTCGTCGTGAATGCTGAGAATTTTCGATCGAATGACGATGGGTTCGCCCGGTCCGATTAAGTCGCGAACGCGAACCGACATGGATTTTACAGCCACGAGCGGCGGCCTGGGCAAAATCGCCCGATCCATGAGCGCTATGCTCGCCGCCCAGTTCCCGTGCGTGCTCGCCGCGACACCGTACATCGCCGGTCCGATGATTCCCGGAAACTCTTCGTACGTCGCCGGAAACGAACAGTGACTCTCCAACACGTTTTCCTCCTCTTCGCACCGATACGTGCACAACCCGATCCCCGCGTTCGTCTCGTGCGCGCGTCCGCACACGAAATCGATGCAATAAGGATCGTACGCCTCCTGTAAGCTCCGTCTCACCTTGTTCGCGTCGACGGGTGCGACTCCAGCGATCGCCGCCGGGTGTTTCGGAGAGTTGCACGGATTCACGTCCACGCCCGCTCTCGCCAGTTCGCTCCACTGTTGTCTCTGCGTCGCCTCATCCAACGCCGCCTGATCCGGCGCGTGCATCGACGAAGACGACGCCATTCGCATCGCACTTTGCATCCTCATCGTTGCCGTCGTCGGTACCGTCGTCGTCGGTACCGTGGTCGTCATCGGTATCTTTGAAACACCACGACTGAAGATCTCACCGATGCGCACACGTGGCACACCAACCGCACTCATCATCATCATCCTCGGCACCGACGCGCACGCGCGCGACGCCAACCGCGATACCTCGCGTCGTCCGCGCATCTCTCCCCACGTCGGTCGCGCGCTTCGCTCACGGGTCGAACCCGCGCGAGAGCGGTCGTCGATGAGTGACGCGTTTCGTAAAATGGATTTTTTCTTCGTGAATTTTACAACGGTTTCACGCGTCGTCGCGCGTCGCGCACCCTCTGGACGTCACACGTCCGCCCGCGGGTCCGGGTCGGGATGCGCGCGTGGACGACGAAACCGCCGACGCGCGACGCGCGCGACGGCGGACGGTGCGGACGGACGGCGACGTCGGCGTCGACGTCGACGGCGTCGGCGTCGGCGTCGGTGCGAGCGGGCGCGAGGAGAGGGAACAGAGGTTCGTTTCGTGTTTCGCGTCGACGGGCGTCTGGAAACGGCGAGGGTGATGGGAGCGACGATGGCGATGATGGACGTCTCGTCTCGTCTTCGTCTTCGTCTTCGTCGTTCGTCGTCGTCCCTCGAGCGTTCGAACGACGACCGGTGTGCGGGGAGAAGCGCGCGTGCGAACGCTGCGAGGGCTACGGCGTCGTCGCGTGCGCTCGGTGCGAAGGCAGAGGACGGACGAACGTTCCGTCGGGTGGGGAGATCATGCCGAAAGGGAAGTGGCCTGAGTGGTGTGAGGATTGTCGAGGGAGCGGGCGGTGCGCGTGCGTGGATTGTTTCGGGAACGGGGCGTATCGCGAACCCATCGGGTTTCGGTTGTAGTCGTCGTGTTTCGTTGAATTGTTTTTAGGGATTTGATTTGTCAATTCTATTGATCGAGTGTACAAGTACGGTACGGCGTGACGATCATTACACCCTAGTGATGAGCTATCGCTATTAGTCGTCGGATAAGGCGGCGAGCACGCCGTCAATCATGGCTATTCTATCGAGCACGATTGCCCGTTCAGACGATGGTTGGTAACGTCTTCGATCGTCGTCGCGTCTCGGCGGAGCTGGCTCGCAGGCGTTCACGCGGAAATATTCGAGCGAGCGCATGATATCCGCAATATCGCGCCGCGCGCCGTCAATCCCTCTGAACGCCTCATCAACCGACGCAGACGCCGCGGATCCTCCGCCGCCGAACGAATCGGCCCCGTCGCCCGCGCCACCGAATGAAAACGACGTGGACGAACCCTCCCGTCGCGCCTCCGTGTCGGATCTCCCGATCGAGCGCGCGTCCTCTGGTGAAACGTCGTGAACTATTTCGCCTCGGGTGCGCCCCTTGGCGTTCTCAGGCGTCGGAAACTCTTCTCGTAACGCTTCGTATGCGCGTTCAGCGCGTTCCAACCGACGACTCGCCGACACCTCAGCCTTCTCTCGCCCCAGCGCTTTTCTCGTCGCCACCGTTCTCCGTTCCCACCGCAGAGTCCGCTCAATCGCTCGCGCGATCGCCAACGACTCGCTCGCGCGTTCGAACGCCGACATCGTCGTTGCGCGCGTCGCCGTCGCTCGACTCGCGTCGTAATCCAATTCACCCTTCGCGTCGTCTAAAACGTCCCGACGTCGCCCCAACGTCTCCGTCTCCGCCGCACCGCGAAGACGAAACGAAGACGTATCATTGTTCGCCGGCTTCGACACGCTCGCCTGTTCGTCCTTCGCTTCATCGCCGCCGTCGCTCGCGAACGACGCGCGTCTCGCGTTGAGAGACATTTCCGGTTCCAACAACTCACCGCGTTGCAACGCCTCGATCCTCGCGCGCACCGTCGCCATGACGCGCGCGCGCTCGTTTAAAAACCTCGCGTCCTCGACCGCGCGCTCGAGTCGGCGTCGTCGTCACCTTCACGACGACGAGTGAGGTTGGCGTCTTTTCAAACAACTTTTGACGTCCACACGCACTTCACTCCGACGCGCGCGTCGCACGCAACGGACGACAAAAATGGTACGCACGCGCATCGCGACGCGAACGAGCGCGCACGAAGCGGATGGGATGAATCGAAACGCCGCGCGCGAGAGAGAAGGACTGTTTCATCCGTCCATCCGTCGACATCATCTGTCACGACTCCTTCGTGTCGACCGAATCATCTTGTCGGTCGACCCAACGCTGTACGACGACGACGTCGATCGAACGCGCGACTGACGAAGCGACCGACGCGTGCATCACACGTTGTCGATACCCATCGCAGGCTGATTTCGTCGGTAAACAGTTCGATAAGGAGGAGGTAGGTAAGAAGGTGCTGGAGCAGTACGACGATGACGCGCAGAGATTGTTTTACACGATCGTCATGGGTGGCGGCGGCGATGACATTCACTTTGGGATTTACCGCGACGAAAAGGATGGCGTCCGCGAATCGAGCGCGGCGACGACCAACTGGATGATGACGCAGCTCGACATGGCTCGACCGATCAAGGCTGGGGATAAGTTGTTGGATATCGGAAGCGGTCACGGCGGCGGGTCGCACGCGCTGGCGAAAAAGTATGGGTGCCACGTGACTGGGTACAACATTGGTCCAGGGCAGAACGCGCAGAATTTGGCCAAGGCGAAGGATCTCGGACTCGGGGATCTTGTCGACGCTGTCGTGGGCGACATAAACAAGCCTTTCCCCGCGGAGTGGACTGAAAAGTTTGACAGCGCGTGGTCGTGCGAGGTGCTGTGCCACGCCGGCGACAAGGCTGAGCTCTTCAGAGAAGTGTACAGAGTGCTCAAGCCGGGCGCTGCCTTCGTCTTCTCTGACATCATGGGTGCCGATGGCGCCGACGAAAAGACGCTCAAGGGTTTCACCGACAGAAACGCCACGACCGTCATGGGTCGCCCGTCTAGCTACCTGCAGTGCATGAAGGAAGCTGGTCTCGAATACGTGACTTGGTGGGACGGAAGCAACCATTTAGAAACGTACTTTCGCGATATGATCAAGCAAATTCACACGCACCGCGAAGAGATGCTGTCCAAGGGACTCACCGAGCAGTACTTGCAAAACTGGCTCGATTCTCTCACCGAGCGCGCCGATACCCAACGCGACAAGAACGTCTTTGCTTGGGGCGTCTTCGTCTGCCGCAAGCCGCTCGCGTGATTTTGAGACTACCATTCTTTCCTAATTTTGTTTTGGCCCTTATCGAAACGCTCGTAAATTAACTCTCACCTTTGTTATAAGAATCGAAAAAAACACTTTCAAGTCGAACGCGTGGGGCAATAATTTAAAAACGTTATTAGTCGTCATTGCAGGAATAGTTAATTGGTTCTAGAGTGGCAATTCAGTGTATTTTCAGGGTGACGAAGGAGTCTCGTTCACCTTTGCGCGCTTACATTTCACCCGGGAGCAAGGTGTCCTCGAGAATTTGGCACGCGGCGCCGTACTCGCCGATGAGGTGACCGACGCAGTTGCGTTCGTTGACGAGCTCCTCTTGGCTCTTTTGCATGCGATCGCGGAGCCAGTCGTTGATTTCAAGGCCCGTAACAATCTCGTAAGAACCATCACCCTTGGATCGGCACGGCATCGAGTACACGATGCCCTCTGCGATGCCGTACGGGTTACCGTCGGTGAGGACGGCGGTGGAGAACCAGTCACCCTCCGGCGTCGGGTTGACCAAGTTTCTAATGGCGTCGGCGATGGAGACGGCCGTAGAGGCGGCAGAAGAGCGCCCCCACTTCTTGATCAACAAACCACCGCGGGTTTGGATGGCTGGAGTGAAGTCGTTTTCGAGCCAGTCGATGTCGTCGATGACGTCTGTCGCCTTGGCGCCGCCAATCTTCGCGTTCACAAAGTCCGGAACTTGCGTCGTGGAGTGGTTACCCCAGATGCACACGTTGCTGACCGTTTCGTAGAAAACGCCCGCCTTGAGAGCGAGTTGGCACTTGGCGCGGTTTTCATCGAGCTTGGTGAGCGCGTGAAAGTTGCGCGGGTCGAGGTTTGGCGCGTGCGTGAGCGCGATGAGCGCGTTCGTGTTGCACGGGTTACCGACAACGATCACCTTGCACGTGGGCTTGGCCACATCATTCAAAGCCTTGCCTTGCTCGACGAAAATTTGACCATTCATCTCGAGCAAGTCGCCGCGTTCCATACCCGGACCGCGCGGCTTGGCGCCGATGAGCAACGCCCAGTCGGCGTTTTCAAAAACCTTTCTGGAATCGATTCCAATGTCAACCTCGCGAAGAAGCGGGAACAAACAATCCTCCAACTCCATAGCCACGCCCTCGAGCGCGTTTCTCGATCGCTCGCTCCCGAGCAATCGCAAAATAACGGGTTGGTCTGGTCCAAAGACGGCGCCAGACGCAATCTTAAACAACAAGTGGTTCGAGATTTGACCCGCCGCCCCGCTCACCGCGATCACAATCGTCGGCTTCCACGTGCTCGGTCGGTGCACCTCATCCTGAGACACGTCGTACTCGAGCCGAAACACCCCCATCGGGTCATCCGTCTTTCTCCCGACGCCCGCCGGAGTGTTTCTTCGCACGATCGTCTCCCCGCGTCGGCTCGGCGGCCCTTCAACCTTTCGGTTCACCCGCGGCGTCGTTCCGCGCACCACCGCCGACGATCGCCCTCGATTTCCGATCGTAATCCGCGTCGTCGTCGCGCTTACCGTCGTCGTCGCGCGCATCGTCGTCATCGTCGTCATCATCGAATCAAATCAAACGAAGAGAAGAAAAGAAACCTCGAATCGAAAATTGAAAATCCCAGAAAACTTCGCGCGACCGAGCGACCGAGCGACCGTTTCCCTCGCGATTCTTCGCGTGCGCGGAGCGAATCGCCGACCCGTCCGTCGCGGTGTGACGGCCCGATCCGAATCGTCATCGACCTCAATCATCATCGATCCGAGTCACCCGGACACGCGCGAGAACCAAGGAAAACCCGCCGCCGCGATCGTGAATGGTTTCTATTGGAAGCGCGTGCTGACGGGTTTTCGCAGTATCTTTATATGATATGGTTGTACCGTACTGAAGCACTAATTCCTCCCGTCCCGGT
>Ga0181594_10004862_pt1 | contig 11860 bp, 10 predicted proteins | sample 071ome_18_FD_145603 | JGI IMG/M metagenome (GOLD analysis project Ga0181594, IMG submission 145603) | Coastal salt marsh microbial communities from the Groves Creek Marsh, Skidaway Island, Georgia - 071413BT metaG (spades assembly) | ecosystem: Environmental > Aquatic > Marine > Intertidal zone... | reverse complement strand
GGGCGCGGACGGCGAGCAGTCGGACGTCCAGATCCTCGATCGGCTCCTGGGCTAAGCTGTGAGCGTCACCAAGCGACTGGAGGACCGCCGGCTCAAGGCGGCCTTCGACGAGCTGGCGAACACCCTCGCGACCTCGGCTGGTGCCGGGGTCGACGGGGTTGCCGAGAGCTACGTCGCGGGTGTGCAGAAGATCGGGACCGTCTACAAGACCACTATTTTGGTCGACCTGACGGGCCTGAACTGCGGCGGCACCGCTGGGGACATCATCGGCGACGACGGCACGGGTGCGGCGCACCTGGGCCAGATCACCGCGGCCCGCAACGGGACGATCTTCGCGGGAACGGTCACGTGCCTCGAGGTTCCGGCGACGGGTGACCCGGACATCGACCTTTACTCTGCGACCGAAGCTACGGGCGTGGAGGATACGGCGATCACGGCGCTGACGGAGACGCAGCTCCTGAACTCGGGCGATCACACCCTTGGCAAGGTCGGGATCCTCACGGCCTTCCCGGCTGCCGGCGAGTATCTCTACCTCGTCTGCGGCGTTGCCACGGCGGGTACCTACACCGCTGGCAAGCTCCTGATCGAGCTCTACGGCAAGTAGCGCCACACCCCGGCTGAGCCGGGGCATCTGACTTCCCCTTTCCCCGATCCGTCAGGTGCCCCGGCTGGGCCACCCTCTCCTGGAGCCGCGCGACGATGGCGATTACGCTCGACGACCTGCGAACCTACGCCGCTGAGACTGCTTCGGCGGATCCGAGCTCGTCGTCGAGTGATCGCGAGATCCAGACCTGGATCAACGACGCCCTGGAGGAGGTCTACCTGGCTCACGATTGGCACTGGGCGCGCGCGGTGACGCGCGTCACCATGGTGCCGGAGGAGACGGGTAGCTACCTTGCGGTTACGCAGGGCAGCCCCCAGGTGACCTTGGACCCGGCGCAGGCTGAGCGTTTCGCGGAGAAGTATCTAAGCGAGGGCTGGGTTCTCTTCGTCGACGGAGAGGGGCGCATGGGGTTCGAGCTGGGTCGGATCGACGATCCGCTCACGGCGACCCTCCAGGACGGGCACGTCTGGATTAGGGCTACCGCGGCCGCGGCGACCTACACTTGGACGCGCGTTCGGTATCCCCTTCCGGGCGGGGCTCTGAAGGTCTACCGCGTCGAGGACCTCGAGGCCTACGGCGAGCTCCGCTACGTGGATCCGGCGACCTACGATTTCGAGCGCAGCCACGCTCCAACGCAGCGCGGGAACAGGCCCTACCTCTACACCGTTCGGGGCGGGAACCTGGAGCTCTGGCCGGGACCTGGCTCGAACTACCTGGCGATCTCGGTGACCTACAAGAAGCCGGCGCCGAGCTACACAGTTGAGGATCCCGGCGACCTGGTGATCGACTGGCCCGACGACAAGCTCGGCTTGATCCGCAAGGCGATCCTGGTGCAGGCCTCGCTAACGCACGGAAAGCACGCTGTCGTGCCTTTCGAGCGTGCGATTTACGCTCTCCGCGTGTCGCTTGAGCGGCACAAGGCGGAGGACTCGGGGATCAGCGAGCTCGCGGGTCCCATGAACCTGAGCGCAACTCGCCCTGGTGGTCGCGTGGATTTCTCGCGGCTGAGCGGGATCACGGACTCGATGTCGTGAGGCAGGGCTATGAGACGTTCACGGGTGTCCAGCGGGACGCGCACCGTAGTCGGCTTGGCGAGGGCCGGTTCCAGGAAGACGTCAACGGTGATCGCTCTGACGAAGGCACCTGGAAGCGGCGGCGCGGCTATCAGCGCATGGCCGTGGAGAGGCAAGACGCGTCCGTTACGACGATTTTCGGGTTTGAGCTCCGGGGTGCGGACTTCGGCCTGGTCGTCGTGAGCGGCACGGACGCGGAGGGCGTCGTGAACGCGGCACTGCTCGAGCTGCCGACCACCGGCTACGGGGTGGTGCCGACGGGCACGCCCGCAGGGAGCTAGCAAGTGGCTACTTCAAAGCAGACGATTACGGCGGTCACGGGCTCTGGTCCTTACACAGTCACTATCGCCGACGCCTCGGTGGTGGCGGCCAACGATCATCTTGGCGCTCCGACGCTGACGGGTGATGGGGTCTACCTCATTACGGGCAAGGCCGGCAACGACTTGACGGTGACCGATACCCTGGATCCCGACGCCGGGACCTACGGGGCTCCGGTGATCGGGCCTGGCTTCACCGGGACCCCTACGGCGGAGAACACGACGCCGATCCCCTACGGGGCGCAGAACTGGAACGCTGCGGCGACCAGGAACGCTCGCCAGGCGATCACCACGACCGCGGATCCAGGAGTGGCTGACGTGCGGCTGAGCCTGCACGCGACCGACGCCATGGGCGAGGGAACTGCGGCCGGCACGATATATCTACACCGTTTCGAGGGGCGCAACCTCGCTATCTACAACGGTGTGAACTGGGAGCTCGTAACGGTCCCGGCGACTCCGGCGAGCGTGGCGTTTTCGGGCCTGTCTGCAAGCACGGTCTATGACGTCTTCGGCTACAGCAGTGGCGGCACGGTGGCGCTGGAGACGATCGCCTGGTCGACGACGGTCACGAGGGCGACGGCTCTGGCTCTGCAGGACGGTGTCTGGTGCAAGAGCACCCAGCTGACGCGCCGCTACTTGGGCTCCTTCTACCTGGACGGCTCGAAGCAGGCGACGGACGCAAACGCGGCGGCACGCTTGGACGTTTGGAACCTGCACAACCGGGTAATGCGCTGCGCTGAGATCGAAGTCGTCGGCGGCGCCTGGTCGCACGCTGTCAATGGGTCTCGTCGCCCCAACGGCTCGGCGAGCTATGACGTGCAGGTGTTGCGCGGGCTCGACCTGGACGCGGTGCAGGCGCAGTGGACGGTGCGGATTCAGACTCCGGCTGGCCCCTCGAGCTCGCAGGAGTCGGCGGGGCTTGGTGCCGACGGCTCCGGATGGAACGGCTACGCCTACGTTTCGACGCCTAGCAAGGACGTCACGGTGACCGCTGTCGGCGCCGAGCTCGTTGGCCAGGGCCTCCGCGCGATTCACGGCTGGGAGACCCACTATGGCACTGGCACGAACACCATGAACACGGGGCTCGGCAGTTACCTCAGGGTGCAGGCTCTGCAGTGACCAGCCTTTCGACCAGCCTGGACTCGGTGCACCGCTATGACGTAGCGGAGTTCCGGCGTCACGTCTACTTGGCGAACGGCTGGTCGGCCATGCGGCGCTGGGACGGCTACTCGAGCTCGTTGACTACGGCGGGGATTGCGGGCCCCAGCCAGGAGCCGAACAGTTGGACGCCTGCGCCGACCACGGGTGCAGGCTCTACGCAGGCTGGCGTTCACAGGTTCCGCTATCGCTATTTGGACTCGACGACGGGGTATGTGAGCGATCCCAGCGAGGAGCGAGACGTCACGGTGACGAGCTCGCTTGCGCTGACGTTTCCGATCTCTACCACGGGTGCGGCGAACATTATTCGGAGCACGGACTCCAAGGTGGATCGGATCGTCCTGGAGGCGACGACCGCGGGGGGGACCGTCTTCTACCAGGTGACCACGGTAGACCAGACTGCGAGCTCGGTCGTCTGCGATCTGAGCGACGCGGCTCTAGCTGTTTCCTTTCTGCCCTACAGCGGCGACGGGCATAACACGCCACCTGTGGCCCGCTACGTGGTGGCGCATCGCGAGCGGCTGTGGTTGTTCGGCCAGGTGGTGCACAGCGAGGGAACGATCCAGGTTTGGAACGCGAACAAGACGGTCACCGGCACAGGGACTGCCTGGAACACGGAGGCCCTGGGAACCTCGAGCTCGCCCGGCAGCGTGACCTGGCTTCTGGAGATCGAGGGCGACGACGAAGTCTATGAGATCGATTACGGGGTGAGCGCGGTCGGCCTGGAGCTGAAGTCTAACTATCCGGGCGCAAACGATAGCGGTCTGAGCTACCGGATCTACAGTCGCGCGAACGTGATCTGGGTTTCGAGGCCTGGCTACCCGGAGAGCTTCGAGCCCGTGAAGAACCTGCCCGGGCCCTCGGGGCAGGGCGCGGGGGATCTGACAGCTGGGGTTGGGTTCGGGCCTGTGATGGTCTTTTTCAGCCTGAGCGGCATGCACCGGATCGCTTGGGACCAGGATCCCTACGTGGATCCCGTGGTGACCCCGATAAGCGGGACCCGCGGTGCGCTGAACCAGCGCGTGGTGGTAGAGGTCGAGGGCCGGCTCTACGCCATGGATCGCACTGGGGTTCACGTCTGGCGTGGAGTCTATCCCGAGCACGTGAGCAGGGCGGTCGACGAGCTCTGGTCGTTGATCGACTTCAGCAAGTCGGATCGATTTCACTGCGTGTGGTTGCCGGAGGTGCGGGCGGTGCGCTGGTACGTCTGCTTCTACGGCGAGGCGTATCCCCGGCACTACCTGCAGCTCGACGCGGACACTGGGGCTTGGGGCACGGGCGAGCATGAGGTGGGGATCAGCGAGAGCCGGCTGGTGCCCTCGGCTGCAGGCCCGGTGGTCTACCTCGGTGACGAGAACGGCTACGTGCACCAGGCCGACGTCGGCTGCTGCGACGGGGTTCCGGATGGCCTGAGCCATTGGACGGTGAACGTCGGCGCGAGCACGACGGTGATCCCGCTGAACGAGGCGCTGCCGGTGAGCGGCGAGGGCCTGGGCGGCGTAATGGCCTACCACGTCGAGAGCGGCGAGAGCCGGCTCGTCACGAGCACGACGGGGACCTCGCTCACGGTCAACGCTTTTAGCGCGGCACCGGCTGAGGGCGATCGGATTTGGCTGGGCAGGATCCTCGGCAAGCTAAAGACCAGGGCCATGGGGCGAGCTGCTCTCACCCAGGTATTCCGCCCTCGGTGGGTCTGGCTAGCCTTCGAGCCGACTGCTGACGCGCGTCGAGCCAAGGTGCGCTACTACGCGGATTACGGCGCAGAGCCGCGCACGGACTTCAGCACTTTTAGTCGGCGGAATCTGCCGGGCCTGGTCCACCCCGGGAACGAGGACGTGGTCGCTGGCACGCACACGGACGGCTACCTGGTCGAGACCGACTTCGAGGAGGGCATGGTGAAGGTCCCCTGTGGGGGCATTTTCCGTCGCACGCTCGAGGTGGAGGTGTTGATCGAGGAGCCAGGCGTTGACTTCGAGCTCGCGGCTTTCCTTTTGGACGATTCCGAGGCGGTGCAACGTGCCGCTGATTAGCCTTCCCGAGGACTTTGACTTCGACGAGCAGAGCCACAAGCTCATGCTCAAGGCCGACCTGGACTCGATCCGTAGTGCGATTAAGACGCTGCAGAATCGCCTAGACGAGTCGGAGACTGTTGCGAGCTCGGTTCCCCTTTTCCCGGCGCGTTACACGATTGCTGTGGACGAGCTGACGAACATGGCTCACGGGTACAGCGGGTTGGGTTTTGGTGCGGGGGCTACTGTGTATGCGCCAGGGGCTGGCTCTTTCGAGGGCACAGCTCGGGCGGCATACCATTTTTCGGGCACGAGAGGCACGCATACGCTGCAGAGCATTGTGACCTACACCCGCAATGACAGCGTGCTGCTGGGTTACGCCCTCAATGAGAGTTTCACGATTGCAGCGCGAACGGGGCTTTTTACCTACACCGTTGTCGTGCGTGGGACCTTGCCTGAGGGCATTAGCGGCTGGGCCCCGGAAGGAATCGAGTGGGATCTCGGGATCAGCGGGACCTGCGTCGTGGGTAGCGCTATCACCATGACGGTCACCGTGAGCTTTAACGGCGCCACCGGGGCCGTCGGGACCTACAGCACGACTTCAGGCGGGACTTCGTTTGATACGGGAATGCAGACGGTTCGGGTGACGCCGCAGGAGTTCCTGGGCGGATATGAGGTCACGCCCGGGGCGATTGTGGAGATCACCGGCAACGTGCAAGTGGGCTATGAGGCTGCGGTGATCGCGAAGTTCGGCGAGCTCAAGTTCAATTGGAAGTGATGATGAAGAAGATCGTTGAGACCCTGTTTAGCTCCAAGAAGTTTTGCGCCCTGCTTGTGACCCTGCTCGTGCTGGTCGCGACCCGCAAGATGGGGCTCGACGAAGCCACGGCTACCGAGCTCGCGCGCGAGGTCGTAGCCCTGGTCGCCGCATTCATGGTCGGTCAGGGGATCGCGGACGCCGGCAAGGGCAAGGCGATGGCCGAGAAGGCCGCGGCGGCCTAGGGGTGCAGCTGTGGGACCTGAGCTCTGGCTTGCCTGCGGCCTGGGAGCCGCTGCGCTCCTATTTGGTTCCGGCTGGTGGGCGCGAGGCCTTGTCGCCACGGCTCGACGCGAGCTGCTCGAGGCGCAGCTCGCGTCGCTTGCAAAGCAGCTGGAGCACGCCCTTGAGCAGGGTGAGGGTGCGGCGGCGGCGGCGCGCACGGTCCTTGAGGGTGCTCGCGCAGCTCGGCGGGCTCTTGCTGGGCCTGTCCCTGACTGGGTGCTGCTTGCTGGGGGGGACCGACCCGGTGCGACCGCTGCTGCCCCCGGGGAGCCCGACGTGGCAGGAAGACGATCACGTGAAGGGGATCCTGATGGCTCTGCCGAAGCCTGACGGAGAGGGCCCGAACGCGACGTTGAGGATCACCGTTGGCCAGCTGCGGGACGTATTGGTGAATCGCCTGGGTTGGCGAAGCTACGCCTTGGCGCTTGAGCAGGCTGGCGACTGGAGGAAGCAATGAGTTGGACCGTCGAGGCTGCCTTGGCGCAGCTGCCCTACCGCAATTCGGTCCCTCGGCCTGGCGAGACCCAGTACGAGTTCTCCATGCGCAAGCAGCGGGAGTTTGACCAGGAGCGCATGGATGCGTTCAGCTTGGCCCAGGCGATTCAGGACCAGGAGCGGCTGGCCGATTTGCAGAATCAGTACGAGAGCGCGCTCAGACAGCGCGGACTTCTCGGCGGCGCGCCGGCCGCGGGCGGCGGAGGGGGTTGGACCGACCAGGCCGAGCTTGACCGCCAGCGCATGGAGCGTGAGCGCGAGCGGACCTTTGCCGAGCTCGCCTACGAGCGCGACTTCTACCGGAGCGATCCCACGGCGCAGCAGACGCGCGCCTCGATTATGAGCCAGATGGCGGGCCATGACGTGCCGTTCACCCAGGCGGTCCAGGACGGGTTGATCGGGCGCGAGACGGACGCCGAGGCCATGCAGCTCGCGCGTGAGCAGGAGCTGATTCGGCAGCAGATGGCGAACTCGGGGATCGGCGGATCGGGGCTGCAGGCTTCGGCTCTGATAAACGCCCAGCGAGAGGCCAGCAGGCGCTCGAGGGCGGCCTCGCGCGAGATTCGCACCATGGCGGAGCTGGAGAACTTCCAGGCGAGAGAGCGAGCGCGCAGCAATGCGCAGCAGCTGATCGCTCAGGAGAGCGCGGCCCGCTGGAAGCCAGTAGAGAAGGCGGCCGACCTGCGCAGCCAGTTTGAGATCACGCGCCAGGAAGGCGAGAACGTCGAGACCTTCAGCGACGCGATTCGCAGCCTCGGCGGCGGCGGGCTGTCGGCTCCGCGGGCGACTCTGCCCCTGGGCTACCAGGGTCGAGCGACGGGCAACAAGCCGCAGTCGAGTTACGGCGGGGTGACCTACTTGAACGGGGCTGGCGTGAGCCCGTTTCGACAAAGCTCAGGCGGCACTGGCTATCCGCAGATGGGCCTCGGCGGGGCGGCTGGACCCTTCGGGGCGGTCGCGCAGGCTGGAGCTGTTGCGGATCGGAACATGAGCCGGCGCAACGACACGGGCTGGAGCGGCTGGAGCGGCGGGAGCGGTAACCCGACGGGGGTTCCGAGCTTCGGCATGGCGGCTGGCGCGGCTGGATTGGCTGGTCAGTGGGGCAACCAGGCGCAGCAGGCGAACAGTGCCTGGGACGCGATGGCGAAGGCGGGCGACGTCTTTGCGCAGAACCAGGCGAACGCGGTCAGCGGGTCTGCGACTCGTCGGGGCTCGCGCGAGGAATTCCTCGCGCGTTCTTCCAAGCCTTGGGCCTGGATGTAGGAGGCGAGTATGGCTCAGACGAGACTCGGGTTTTTCAGCCTTGGTGACCCTACAAACATTGCGGACCCTCGCGCTGCCGAGGAGGACCGTCGGCGGCGGATCGATCTCGAGCGCCAACGTCTGGAGCAGAGCTTCGCGTTGCAGCGATCGGAGCAGGCGGCGGCCCAGGAGCGCGCTGCGTTGGCCTACCGGGCCAAGATGGCCGGCATGGGCATGCGGGGCGACGGTAGTCGTCTCGACGGGCGCGGTGCGGGCCCCGTGAGCGACAATGAGTGGCGTATCCGCCTCGCGGCGCAGGAGGGCATGGACGAGCGCGCCCTGGCCGAGCTGAAGGCTCGGAACGCTGCCGAGGTCACGGACTCAATGAAGTTCAGGGCGAGGCACCAGCGTGGACTGAAGCGCGACGAGATCGGGGGCATGAACACGCGGGCTCGTATGCAGTTCGTCGAGGGCCCCATGGGCACGACGAGGTTGCGCGAGGAGGGCGCGACGAAGCGCCAGGCCATGAGCGCGGAGGCGGCGCTTGCGCAGCTGGCCCGCGAGGCGGAGCTCAAGGAGCAGGCAGCGCAGGCTGACCACGGGCGAGACCTGGGCAAGGCGAACCTTCTGCGTGGCTGGAAGGTGGAAGACGACCTTCGGGGTCGTGAGCGCGAGCTGGAAGACGCCGAGCGGAAGCGCGGCGAGGCGATTGAGGATCGCGATTGGGGCGCGGCGGAGCGAGCGACGGCCGCGAGGCTGCTGCGTGAGCACGAGCGCGAAGGGCGTCGTAGTGCTGAGCGGATCGCTGAGATCCAGGCCCGCGCGCCTGTCGAGGGCGCGCGCGTCCGCGGGGAGGCGTCTAAGGACGTTGCGCAGATTCAGGCTGACGTTCAACGGGAGGGGTTGAGCCTCCAGGAGCGGCAGAGCCAGCGCGAGCACCTGTGGCGCATGGGCACGCTCAAGCAGCGCCGCGAGCTGGCAATGGAGGAGCTCAGGCAGAATGCTGACTTCAAGGCGCTCGACCATAAGCAGCAAAAGGCCCTGGCGACGCATAGCGCGAAGCTGCGGCGCGAGCTCGCCCAGATGCAGCTGGACGGAGCTAGCGAGCAGCTGGAAATGAAGCTCGGGCAGGCGCATGAGGCCCTGGTCCTTGAGCTTGAGGCCAGGACGAAGCTCGAGGGGGAGAAGCTCAGGCTGGCCGAGCTAGAGAGCGATCGGAGCAACAACCGGAAGGACAAGCTTGCGGAGGCGGAGATCCAGGGCCAGAGGGACCTGGTGAAGGCCCAAGAGGCTGAGGTGGCGGCGAGGAAGGCCGAACTGGACGCGGCAAGGGACGCGGCAAAGAAGCAGCGGGAGGAGGATCAAAGCAACCTTCGCAAGGCAGTAATCGCGCAGGAGATGCAAGTCGCAGCTGCCGAGCTGAACGAGTACTGGCCGGACAAGACGGTGCAGCCCGAGCCCAATCAGGAGTCCGAACTTCGCTCGCTTTGGATCGCGAAGGCAGGCCCAGCTCGCGCTCGTATGAAGCAACGGCTAATCACGATGATTGATGAGGCGATCAAGGAGCAGAAGGCCAACCGCTACAAGTTTATGGGCGATGGAGGTGCCGAGGATCGGGACACGAAGAGGTTGCGCGAGCGCGGTTATGGCCGCGACCGCGTTGGCAATCTTGGGCGTCCTTGGGATTGGGCAAAGCAGGGCTACGACTATCTGTTTGATACGGACCACTCGCAGCAGGGCAAGGTCGACCGCCTGGAGGAGTTCCGTAAGCGAGTTCAGCGCTGGAGCGTCTCCTCGCACGGGCAGCCTTCGGCTGAGGATGCGCTTTTGATGTTCGGGCGGCCGGAGTCGAAAGCCAAGAAGAAGAAGCGCAAGCGGTAGCTAGATGGGCTGGGGCGCCTACAGCTATGGAGAAGACGGGCCGACCTTGGATGAGGTTGCGGCTCAGGGTGCGGACCTCGCGGAGACGCTGAACGAGGGCTCGGATAATTCGATCCTCGGCAACGTGTCTCGCTTTCTTGGCAGGCCTGGCTATGCGGTTCGCAGCCTGTTGCGTGGCGAGTTCGTGGACGCGGCCGAGAACATCATTCAGATGGGCATGGATTATCCGACCTTTGGGTGGGCAAACAGGAACTGGTCGATCGCGAACCTGTTCAGCGATACGGGCGACATTACGACCCGCGACGAGCGGCCGGAGTTTTCGGACCTGGTTGGCTATGAGGGTCAGGGGCTAGGGCGGATTGCCCTGGACGTCGTCGGCGGCATGATCACGGATCCGCTGACGTATCTCACCTTCGGCGGCGGCGGGATTGCCAAGGGAACCTTTCATGGCCTCGATCGAGGAGCTGCTGCCGGCAAGCTTACGATGGCGCTTGGGAAGACGAAGGCGGGCTCGTCGTTGCTCGCGGGCGCTATCGATGACGTGCTTCGCAACCTGCAGGGTCCATTGGGAGACGCATTCCGCAACGGCGTCTTTAAGAGCCTCGACGACCTGGCGGGGGCCGCGGACAATGTTCTAGCTCCGCTGTTTCCTGGCATTGCTGCGGACGACTTGGGGCGCAGCGCAGCGCAGACGTCGCGCCATTTGCACGAGATGGCGCTCGAGCAGATCGTCAAGTCGCTGGATCCGCTGGCGGAGCTCGGGGTCAACACGGGCGGCGCTGACGCGATCCTCGACGCCTCCAACCTAATGGACGGCGTGATCGAGAAGCTGATTGGCAAGGGTGCCGTGATCGCGGACGACGCCGTGAGATTCGAGCTGCCCTTCGCGGACACGATCTTCCGACAGACGGGAATTGAAGCGAGGTCTGGCCCCATGATCCGCGACTTCTGGGGCAAGGCGAAGTCGGCGACGGCCCCGGGCATTGGGCTGAAGCTGACCGAGCTCGTGAGCAAGGAGACCGCGGAGCTCGCGAGGACGACGGGGGCCTGGGCTGGCGACGAGATGCGGCGTCTGTTCTTCGACGCCTATGCCAAGAGCGGGGTCCCCCAGGGCCTGGAGCACGCGGCGCGGAAGCTCAAGTACGTCTACCAGGGCGACGTGAAGCGTGCGGCTTACCGGGTGATCGAGACATTTGGGGACCTGGACGAAGCGCAGATCCACGACCTCGGAGTGAAGGTCAGCCTGGCGGAGGACTTTTACGTCGAGCAGCTCGGGAAGCTCAAGGAGCAGGCCTACGCCCAGGCCAGAAGTGCTGCGCTGCAGGCCGGGAAGCCAGCCGATGAGGTTATGAAGGCCGCGAAGGCGGCCCAAGACGCTGTGGTCTCGCTACCGACTGGGCAGATCGAGGCGATCCAACGGCAAATGCTGGGGCGCTTTCAGGACCCCAGAATGGCGAAAGCGTTCAAGGGCTACCTCGAGGCGATGCAGGAGATCCCCGACGAGCTCGTCGAGCTGGGGGTCTGGAGCGACAACTTCTCCAATCCTTGGTACATGCCGCATCAGATTGGGAGCGAGCTAGCGGAGCTCATGGTGGATCCCAACGCGGGCAAGCGTGGTGAGATCCTCCAGGGCGTGAAGGACGTCTTCACTCGACGCCGTGAGTTCAGTACCGTGGAGGATTACGCGAACGCGATCACCTTCAGAATCTCGAAGCAGGCGCAGAAGGCCGGGGATCGCGAGCTCATTCAGCGCATGCTTGATATGGGGCTGATCAAGCCTGCGAAGAAGGGGGACGGCTATAACGTCGTGCGCGGACTTGGCGTGGCTGGCGGGGCGGTCGAGACAAATCTCAAGGAGCTCATGTTCAAGCGCCTCGCGGCGCACGCCCAGACGCGATGGCGCCGCGGTCTTTGGAACGAGGGCGTCAAACAGGGCATGTGGGTCACGGGAGATGGGTTCCGGGAGGGCATGCCTGCCCTGCTGCGGGATTACGTGGACGGGCAGCTCAAGTTCAAGGGCGTGCCCGATAGCGCGATCT
>Ga0181594_10004861_pt1 | contig 11862 bp, 10 predicted proteins | sample 071ome_18_FD_145603 | JGI IMG/M metagenome (GOLD analysis project Ga0181594, IMG submission 145603) | Coastal salt marsh microbial communities from the Groves Creek Marsh, Skidaway Island, Georgia - 071413BT metaG (spades assembly) | ecosystem: Environmental > Aquatic > Marine > Intertidal zone... | reverse complement strand
GTAGGTCCTTGTTCTCCTTGAGGTCCGGTAGCACCGGTTTCACCTTGAGGTCCAGTAGCACCAGTAGCTCCAGAACCAGTTCCTCCGGTAATTGTAACAATTGCGGTGTTGCCACTAGACGTAACAGTTACAGCAGCACCTCTAAAATCAATCCCAGTAGCAGCAGAGAGAATTGAAGATCCCTCATCAAATATACCAATGTCACTTCCAGATCCAGTTGCTCCCTGTGCTCCAGTTGCTCCCTGTGCTCCAGTAGCACCTTGTGCCCCTGTGGCTCCAGCCTCACCTTGTGCTCCAGTAGCACCAGTTCCTCCAACGATACTAACAGTAGCTATACCATTAGAACTTGTCACACTTACCCCAGATCCAGTAAAGTTAAGTCCAGTTGCACCAACAACGAAAGTCCCGCTAGAGAAAATATTAAAGGTGTCGGTTTCACATACTAGGTATTCAAGGTCGTTCCATGGATTAATTCCATCACCAATTTTAATACAATCGGTGTCCGTTTCATACCCAAGCTCTCCTTGGAGTAGTACTGGGTTATTGGTACTCCATTTTAGAGAGGTGTCTCTTCTTATCTGAATTCTAAAAGCCATCTAGGTTGCTGTTTTTTTATTACGTCTGGTTTAACAAAGATCCTTTTGTTGGAAATTCTCCACCTATAACAGGTCCCACAAATTGTGATGTACCGTTAGCAGAATCTCCACCATCTAAAATATCTCTGAACTGATCCTGAACACTAACTTGTTTAGTCCAAAAATTACCGAAGGAAGAGTAGTTTGATACTTCTCTTGGAGCAACTTTCGTAACATAATTATTGGTGGTACCAACAAAATAAAGCTGATCTAAGGTCTGGCTACTCGACCCATCAATGATCCTTACATCTAATCCTGGATCTACCAGTGGAAAATTTGGAAAATTGTTAGGCATAATTCAGAATACAACAGTTCTTTACCACTATATATTCAACACCAAAACGCAAAAAATGTAAAAAAGTAGAAGGTTCTGAAATTAGAACATGTTTTTGTCCGGAGGATTACCCAGTCCATCCACCCGGAGATTGAGTCTAATCCCAGCCTGCATGAGATTTCCTCTGAATCTTTCAGTTGTAAGATCCTTTTGAGGAAAATATGTTTCAACAGCAATTGAGAATTTAGTTTCTATATACTTTTGAGTAGAACCGTAAGAAAATTCTAACTGCTTATCATTTGGATAATCCTCTGGGAAACCAACTTGGACTGGTATTCTCATTCCACCAAATTCTACACTAAAGTCATATACCTTATAGAAAGTCTTAACCGCAGATTGGAAAAGTTTAAAAGTATCCAATAGTGTATCAGCACGAAGGGTAATATCAAAGGACAGTACTAAAGGGATAAAATTGGTATAAGCAGAAAGTGCTTTCATTTGACCAGTCACGTCTTCAACATTGTAAGTTGCTCTTACAAAACCATTGGTCAATGCATTCTGATCAATGTTGACACCATTTAAATTTACTATTCCTCTTGGGATGACATCATAGTTACCCTCAGCAAAAGGTGAGTTACCATCACAATCAAAGTAGTCAAGATAAAAATCTTGTAAAAAAGATTCATCACCAGACATAGAATAAAAGAAGGGAACGTAAACTTCTAGGATTTCCTGTTGGTCGTTTATTTGAGTATATGTCAGTTTCTCGTTTAGACTTCTAATAAGACCCACAATAACATTCCTTAAGAATACCTCATCAACATTATATTTTTCTAAAAATCCAGACATTAGCTTACTGTGACAAAATTAGTTTTAGAGATAGTACTGCTACCAGTAGTATTCGATGCTGTTAGTGTCACAGTGTATGTACCTGCAACATTGAAAGAAACCGTTGGGTTTTGTGCGGTTGAACCTGTTGGTGATGCTCCAGTTCCACCAAAATTCCAGCTCCATGCTGTTGGTCTAACAATTGACGGTGTTCTTAAAGACTTATCTAAGAAACCAACAGTACCACCAACTGCTATTGCAGTTGCTCCAGTGTTCCCCTTGTTTGTTTGGAAATCCGGATATGGGGGCTGTGGTAAAATTCCCTTTTGGGTTGTAATTGGAGAAGGATTGTAATTAAAGTCAGGATATCCCAATGGGACATCATCAAGCCTTCCTGGGGTTTTTTGAGGAATTGTTGCTATTTCAGCATATCTAAAAGTCAATAGCTGCTTATCTTGGTTAATATAAACCGGGTGGTTAAAAGTACCAGTTTGGTATTGATCCTTAGTTAGTCCAACAACATTGGTTGCTCTAACCCCAAGTTGAGACGCACAATCATTAACTGTCATATTCTGGAGAGGAACTATAACAGCAAAAGAATACAGTTTTTCATCACCGCCAGGAATATAAGAATTCTCATACTTAACAAAAAGATATGGGTATTTCTTAACAGTATTCTGGGAGATTAGTGGGGCATTTTTTGGGGATCTATTAGGAATGTACTCCTGTAGTTCATCCCTTAAGGGTAGGAGCTTTCCAATACCAAGTTTACCAGTTCCTTGCGTATCTGGTTGTACGAGCGTAGATGCAACGCCTTTCAGCCCTTTATCATCCAATGCTTTCCTGGAAAGCTTTAGATTACTATTTCTACTGTTTTTAAGTGGCTTCAACCCGAGGCATTTTTCTTTATATATCTCGGAGGAGAGGAATAGGTTTTAGAATCGATCTATAGAGAAAGATGAGAAATTATTTAACTTCTGTATCTCTAGCTTCCAATCAAAAATCTCATGAGGCATAGGAGCATGGTTGATAACAAAGATGTTCAGACCAAGCTCCCTACAGGTATTTTTCAGGATCTTTAAGATGGAATAAACACCATCAGGGTCAACAGAACTAAATAATTCATCCAGGAAGAGCAAATTAATATTGCTAAACTTCATCTTCATTAACTTCATGATAGCAATTAAAACAACAAAGTCAACCTTCTTCATTTCCCCGGTACTTAGTGTTTGGGAGGAAACCTCTATTCCCATGTGATAAATGGTAGCATTAAACTCCTCATCAAAAACCACACGATAATCTAAGTGCATCGTAGTAAGTAGTTCCATTATCTCAGAGTTTAGTGAAGGCAAAATGGTTTTAATTGCCATTTGCTTCACGCCCTTCTCTCCTAAGATATCGTCAATGGTTTTAAGCCATAAGAACTTCTCATCTGCTTTAACCTTCTCAGAGGACATCTTATCTAGATCCTTCTGCAAATTATCAACGAGTCTTTCTAGGGCTCCCGTTTGATTGTTAGAGGGATCCTCCTCGAGCTCCTTGATCTTCGTATGGAAATCTTCTATTGATGTCTTTATCTTGATCCCCTTCTCGAGAAGAGAAGCTTTTTTAGTGTTTATTTCGGTTTCTTGTTCCTTGTAAACCTTTAGTTGCTCTTCGGCCTCCTTCAGTTTAGAAGAAAGCTTATCTCTTTCCTCAAGAATTCCTTTTTTAAGATCTTTATGGAATTCTGAGTTTAAATCAGATTCACAGGTTGGACATTTATCATGCTCATATAAATGTATCTTCTTATCAAGATCTCCTATTTGCATTTTATGAGCAGATATACCTAAGGACATTTGTCTTAACGACTCCTTGAAGTTCTCCTCCTCTGTTTTGAATTCGCCAACAAGTTCCTTATGATGTTCCCTGAGGGTAGTGAATTTATCCAAGGATGCTTTGAGTTCACTAATCTTTTTATCGTTCTGCTCCTTTATCTCATCGCTTAAAGTCTCCATCTCATCCAATGAATTTTGGATAGATGTCTCCAGAGATGATATTTTACCAACAGTTGTATCTATAACTTGCCTTAACTTTCTAGATTCATTTTTTAAGATATCCCTCATTTGATTAAGGATATGGAATCCAAATATTTTATCAACAATGGACCTCTTATCACTTGGACTCATTTTGATAAAACTCTTAAAGTCGTTTATCGAAAGAAGGAGGGTGTTATTGAAAACATAATAAGGTATACCCATAATATCATCCTCCAAATATTCCTGGATAGATCTAGATCCAGCTTTATCGTACTCGGTACCATTGACCGTGAGCTTGAATAGGTTTGGGTCTAGACCTCTTTCAACAATAACCTCAACCCCGTAATTATCCAGGGTAACACGAGTCCAAGCATTTCCATTGATGCGGTTGGGAATATCCTTCAGCTTCTTACCCTCAACCTTTCCATAAAGAGCAAAAGTAATTACCTGAGAGATAGAAGTCTTACCAGCCCCATTCTCACCAACAATCTGAAAAAGACTTGTTTCATTTGAGAGATCAAGTTCCTGTTTCCTATTTCCATAGGAGGTAAAATTTTTCCACTCGACTTTGGTTATTCTCATATTTTATCCTCTTGCTCTCCGCTTATTACTAATTTGTGTAGTTTATTGATACTACCAACTAATTTGTTTTTTGTTGCTTCATCATAATCAAGGGAAGAAACAAAAGACTCTATGAAATCCATAACACTAAAAGTACGATTACCATTAGCTTGCAGCTGTTCATTTAAAAGCTCAGCCTGATTGGGATCATATGGATGGAATGATATTTTTCGTGGAGATGTCACCTCATCAGTAAAAATATTCAAAGGCGCCTTCAGGGACATACTAGAATCAATCATAATATCTACGAATGCATTGTCTAGCATTCTTTGCGCATCGTCGATGGTCATCTCAAGGATCTTTCCAAAATCATATTTCAAAAACTTTGGACTCCGGTTATTCTCAAAATAAGTCTCTTTGCCGGTTTCAAGATCGAGTAGTGTAATTCCTTTTGGATTCCCTCTATCAGATCTGGTTAACTGATAGGGAGATCCAAGCATCTTTACATTTCCAAGCTCCTGAGCATAATGTATATGACCCGAGTAAACAGTGCTAAATTTCTTGGCGTCGTCTAATCCAATCCCATCTTCAATCTTTACAAACTTGTTAAACCTCATGCCAGTCACATCGGTGTGACAGCAAAGATAATCATGAGGCTTTGCATTCTCCAGGCATTCCCTTTCAGTCTCGTGATCCTTTCTCCAAGGCATAAGGAAAAAAGATCTTTTCCCCAACTGAAGAGTTGTTGGCTCCTCGTGTATTGTAATATTCGGTATCCATTTTAGGGACTTTAATGAATTGATATCATTACTAGTTTTTCCCCAGATGTCGTGATTACCTATAATGATGTGCACACCATCTTTAAATCTTTGAGAGAGTTTTTCTGCTACTTCAACCCCTAGATTTAAGACCTTAAGATTTACGCTCTGCCTCGAATCATAATAATCACCAAGGTGAATAAGTACATCACCGTCTTGATATTCTTGATCAACAAGGGGTAAGAACCAATTTTCAAAATAATCATTGATTATCTCAATCCATTCATTGGAATTGTTCCTTATCCCTAAATGTGTATCCGTGATAAACCAAACCCTCTTTGCGTTTAGGGTTTCTATTTTAGGTACAGTTAATTCCATTAAAAGAGTCGTTTAATCTTCCTTTTAGAAAGTACACCAAATTTTTCTTCCAGCTCGTTTATAATAGTTTCCTTATACTTTGCAGGGATTAGTTCATATGCCTTAGTATAAGGCACATTTATAAAATCGCAGATCACAACAAACTTTTCAGAGAATCCAAATTCAGTGTCCTCCAATTTTTCAAGTACATCCTGGAAAAGGTGTGGTATAAGATCCTTTGGAATTTTCTTTTTATAAGAAAGAGGATACCATCTTGAAGATTGAAAAGCAGCAAAAACAGTTTCTTCCAATTTTTTTCTGTGCAGATATTCTTCCTCATCATAACTTCCCTCAAGAAAAACGTGATTTACATTAATCTCGTAGCTTTCTTGATGTGAGTTATCATTATTAGGATTATTGTGTGCGCCGAATATCTTATCACCTAACTGTTTCTTCTTAGGTTCTGCTGCTCCGGTTGCTCCTGTATCTTTCTTTTTTCTTCCAAACATTAAATTGTCTATTCTTTTTTACCCCTCTGTATGCATTGGGATATTATTCTCAACTATCCTCATATATGTATAGTCTACATTAAACATCTTATAGGCATTTTTATATCCGTCGTCCCTGTTAGCAATGAGCTTGAGCTTATATTCCCGATTTGCATACATCATCGGGTCTTGGATAATACCAAAAAGACCATCCACGGTGGCAACAAGGCCAGAGGATTCCGCAGCTGAGTTAATACTTAAATCTGTAGAATCAAAGTCACTTTGCTTAGTCTGAGTAGCAGTAATAACTGCCCATTCGTTTGCCATAGCCATACCTCTGATATCTTCAGCGATTTGTTTAATTTTCATATAGGTGTTTTCAGAATTTGGATTTCTCCAGTTCTTCATGATATTGATATAATCAATAACAACCACCTTAAATTTGATACCGTTAGCTTCCTCAACCTTCTTTAGATATCTTTCAACATCAAGTGAGGATGCTTGAGACGTTGGGAATTCCTTAACAAAAAGTTTTCCAGGTACTCTTAAGTTATCATAGGTTAAAGAACTTATTTTCTTTTTAAGTTTAACCTGATCCTCGACGATATCTGAGTATTCGTTTACGGGAATTCCTAAAAGATTTGCACCAAGCCTTTTGACATATTTTCTGTCGTTCATCTCTAATGAGATTACCGCTACATTATGTCCAGCTTTAACTGCCTGAGCTGCTATATTACCAAGCCAAAGAGATTTACCAACCTTAGGCATTCCCATAAACACATATAACGACTTAGCATTAAAGCCTCCACCAAGCACAGTATCTATAAAAGGAAATCCAGAAGAAAATCTATTATAGGTCAGCTGCTTATGGCTTTCAGGGTGGAAGAAATCTAATCCATGGTCGAAAGAGAAATCTATATTATTCCTCTCGACAACAATATTTTTAAAGGAGCTAATCACGTCCTTTATATTCTCGGACGTTACTGGAGTACTCTGAATATACTTAATCCCATCAACCGCACTGCCGACAAGGTTTTTATATTCAATAAAAAGCTCAGTAGTCTCTTTCAGCCAATCTTCCTGGTACCTAGTTAGATCAACCTGATAGACAGCATCAACTTCACCAGATTGCAAATCCTTTTGTTCAAGTTTTGCACCCTCTTTTAATTGTTCAGCAGTCGGACTCTCGTTATATTTTGACCAAAACTGCTTGCCCAGAGTAAAGATATCCTGGAATCCCTTATTCTTAAAGAAATCTGGTTTACAGTTTTCTACATAAGATGGGTTTTCTAGGACATACCTAAGGATTATATTTTCTGAATGATTTAGATCCATATTTACTCTGAATATCTAGGTACTTCTTTTAACTTATATTTTTTATTGCCAGCATAGACACCAGATTCTACAAAATCTCCGTCGCTGATCATATTTTCTATGACCTCTCCGTGTTTTGTTTTCGACCAATCGGAGCCAAATGCAGAATTAAAAGTCTGAAGAGTGAATTCACCTCCGGGTCTACCATCCTTTACCAAATAAACTGAAAGCTCGTATATGACATCCTCTTTAGTTGGATACTCAGGTAATGACTTCCATAGGTTCATAAGGTATTTAAATTTAACCTTATTCCTATTCATCAGTCTCAGATTCTAAAGCGCTACTGATTTCGTCATTCGAAGCCATTGCAGGTAATTTAAAATGCGATTGGATGACATTTTTATCCAATTCCTCTAGCACCTCTTGTGTGAATACCTCGGCTGTAAATAATTGGGAGGATGTAACGGTTTTACCGAGATGCCTTACTGCCCATCTTGCCTGTGGGCTATCGCTCGGGACAAATACACTTTCCTTCTTACCGTCCACCTTTTGCTCCTCGAATTTACCTCTACCAATACCGCAAGCTTCCCAACTAATAAAGTCCTGTAGACCTACGTAGGGATTCATACCATTCGCGAAGGAAATATGGAATTTAACAGGCTCTGGTACTGTAAACCTGCTCTTCTTTAAATTAGAAGTTACAATAATACCAGTTTTAGTTGTGCTGTTACCCTCTTTTAGTTGTGCTTTTGATAAGAATGAAATAACAGACATTGCGAAGATTGGTCCATCACCACCAGAGCTTTCCTTAGTTGGAAAGAATCCACCACCAGCATAAACGTGATTAGTACAGACTAGTGGAATTTTGGCAGCTGTTAGATCCAAAGTGATTACTCTAAAGAGCTTTCTCAGCTCCTTAGCTTTAGCACCCATATCTGCTGCGTTCTTACCGACAAGAGCATCATTTAATTCTTTATCAGTACTTAACATCCCGAGAGAGTCCAGGATAAGTATAATTTTAGGGTCATTGCCTTTTTCCTTCGCTTTTTTTACAAGCTCTAGAAGATTAGAGACAAATGTCTGAAATTCAGTTACTGTCTTAATTGGCTGATATCTTACCTTATCCGGATCAATACCAAACTTAAGAGCCGATGACTTATCGATAGCACCCTCAGTGTCACAATAGATAACATCATACCCTTTCTTTTGTGCTTCTCTAGCAACGTTTAGACATACGAAAGATTTACCCGTTCCTGGATCTCCCATTAAACCTAAACTTCTTGTGTTTGGGATACCACCGAACAATGTCCCAGATAACTGGGCATTCAATAGATAGTTACCTGTTGGTATCCACTCGTCTACTTCACTAAATGTGTTCTCTGTTAAAATTGATCCAGTTTCAAACCCCTTAATCTTAGATAGTTCCTTGTCTAAATCTAAAAATGAAAATTCCTTTGATGTTGACTTCTTTGCCATGATTTAACTTTATAGTTTGGGTATTATACCTCTTAAAATAGGAAGTGTTTCCAGACTTATCATAAGTTTGGGACTTGTCGCGTGTGCGGCTCCTATCTATTATAAAGTTTGGGGTTTGGGACCTAAAGAATGATTAGCTTATATAGAAATTCTATCCCTGGGGAATCACAAGTAATTCTTTTAGGGGTCTATCCCGGTTTTTGTTTCACTTTTAGTGAAATATTTTTATTGGTAATTCAATCTTCTTTTAAGAAGCTGTCTTAACTCGTCTGTGCTAACCAATTCTTTTTTCCTAACTGGTGATTCTGCTTTTGGTGTTGGTACAGGTTCGTCATGTCCAACTGGGATCATCAGGTTCGATCTTCTTCTTAGATCTTCGACCCTTTCGACCTCTGCTATTGTATTCTCTACTGTATCGAGTATTCTATTCCCAGCATCGATGAATTCCTTGGCATCTGTGGATGGAGCAAGCTCTTTGATGATATTTTCCTTGCCTTGGTTTAACTTTTCTATCCCGATTTTAATATCGTCCTGTAGCTCTAATAAATCGTTGTACTGATCAACAATATACTTATCTTGTACATTATCAACTATCCATCCATTTCTCTTGTAAGATTTCTTGACCGATTTTGAAAGATCGAGTGATGCACTAGGTGGAGCTGTAGAAAGGATCTTTTTAATCTTCTCAGATGCAGGTGTAATATACCTAGCTATCACGTTATCAAGGTAAGATTCCGCATCCGGAAATAGCTGCTTCATATTACGAGAGATTGATAATGCTCTTGTTATCGAAGAGCTTAGACTGTCTGCAAGGAAAAGAAGTTCACTTTCGCTAGGGGTTCTTTTTGATGAATCCCTTTCTAGAATAAGGGACTCATCCAATTTAAAGGGTTCTAGAGGTAGGGATTGGTTTATTAAATATAATCTCTCCCTTATCTTTCCGGGCGGAAGTTCCTCTGTTAGGATCTCAGAAGCAACTTTAAATTTTTCTAGCGCTACTGGAATGCTTTTGGAATTTACACCAACATCAAAAAATCTACCAAGATTGATCTTATCCATCCTACGACCTCTAGCATATTCCTCGATATCTGTTTGGATAGATTCGGCCACTTTTATAATTTTATCCCATTTCTTTTTAGGATCCATTTCTGACGAGATCTCTCTCATCTGTGATTTCCATTCTTTGGGATCTGCATCTTTCTTAGCTATTGAATAAAAATAACCCAATAGATTAAATGCCCTGCTTACACCTAAAGCAATACCCTTGTAAGCAGATAAAGGAGAATAGCTAGTATTCTCCTTTTCGTTGATGTTAAAATCCTGATATTTCTTTAAGTGTCTCAATGGATTAAAAATCTGTGTCTACCTCATAAGACTCCTTTGACCCGTCATAGAATTTAAGGGACCATTTATAGCTATCGTTTGATGTGCTACCTAGGGTCTTTTTTCTTAGCTGCTTATATGTTTCTTTAAATTCTTTAATCTCGTCCCATAAATGGTCCCAAACATCAGGATCCTCTGTCTCTAGATCTTTGTATTCCCCGTTAAGAAGATCTGCTGCTTTTGTAACATAAGGCCTCATGATTTTTTTATACCACCAAGTTCCTTTTGAATCATATTTACTTCCGAATACATCATCTACTGCTTCGTCCTCATCATCATTGAAGTTTCCTTTAAACTCTTTCCAATAATCCGTATCATCGTAAAGATCAACGATTCTGTTATTAGCCTTTGAAAGAAGATCTTGTATCTCTTCAGTGATTTTCTCTGGATCGATTGCCGGTTTTTCCTCCGCCGCTTCTTCATCTCCCTTTTTATCTTCCTTCTTTGGTGCAGAAGGAGCAGAAGGAGCCGAGGGAGCTACTGACTTTGCCTTATCTGGGTCAAATGCTTCATTTAGGTCAAATGAGCTGAATCCCCTTAGGAATTTATACGTAGATACGCTTTCATCTAATGGCTCGAACACGATCTTATCCATCAGTTCTTGTGTAATTACGTCTGACGAGTCGTCCATGCCAAATCCAGCCTTTAATGCCTTTACGATTGCTTTGGTCGTGTTTCCAAACTTACCATCAGCTTCGTATTTTAAGAATTTTTGGAAAAGAGCAAAATTCTCAAATGGCTCGTAATCCTTGAATTTCTCAATTACAGCTTCCTGGAATTTAGCTACTTCTGAGTTTCTTCTTCTACCCGAAATTCTTTCTGGATCAAGGTCTCTTGAAAGTTCAATTTTCTTTTCTGCCCTTTCCTTCTCTTCTTTTGCTTTTGCTTCTGCTTCTGCTTTCTTAGCTACCTCTTCTTTTACAGCTGATTCCATTCTGAAAGCATTTTCAGCTATATCCAGGCCTTTCAAATAAATTGCTGATGCCTCTTTGTTAGCTGTATTAGCTTTAGCGAGCTGTTCCTCTTTCTTTGTAATCTCCAGCGGGATTTCATTAAGTCTGTTGCCTATCTCTTGAAGTTCGGTCTCTTCTATATCCTTCCTTTTTTGTGTAGAAAGTTCTGAGAGTTTTAGAATAATCTTGCTGACCTCATCAACCAACTTAGTAACCAAAGCACCTAATCCTTCGCTGTCTTTTTGACCCTCTAGTTGTGCTTTAAGAGCAACTGCTTGGCTGTTAAGGTTTCTAATATTACCCTTCTTACCTTGGAACCACTTTTCAAATATCTGTTCGCTTTCTGAATCGAAAGATTCAGATTCGCCTTTAAGTTGATTGGCTAGATCTTTTGCCTTTTTAAGAAGTTCTGGATCACCAGCCTTGCTTTGTGCTTTATCAGATTCTTGCTTGGCTTGTTTAAGGTCTTCCTGGTATTCTTCAATCATCGAATTGACCTTATCGTTTATCTCTCCGGTAACCTCTTCGTTACCTTCATATTGTTTTACAAGGGCTTCTAGAGCATCTGTGAATTTATCAGCTGCCTTTTGCCATTCTGTATTAACATTAGCGGCTTTGAATTCTTGAGTTACTGCATCTGATACAGATTTTGCTACCTCCTTCATCTTTGCTAGCTTATCAGCAGGAGCTGCAGCTTTTATAGAATCTAGATCTGAAAGAATCTTTGTGTATCCGCTTGTTAGGGCGCTCATTGACCCATAACACATAAAGAAGGAATTAACTATTCTCTTTAATGTAGATTCGGTTTGTCCTTGAA
>Ga0181594_10004854_pt1 | contig 11871 bp, 5 predicted proteins | sample 071ome_18_FD_145603 | JGI IMG/M metagenome (GOLD analysis project Ga0181594, IMG submission 145603) | Coastal salt marsh microbial communities from the Groves Creek Marsh, Skidaway Island, Georgia - 071413BT metaG (spades assembly) | ecosystem: Environmental > Aquatic > Marine > Intertidal zone... | reverse complement strand
GTACTGGCTCGCGGACGACAGTCCTACCTCTGGAAGGCCGTCTCCATCATAGTCCGCGATGGTCGCGGCCCCACCACGACCCCCATCCCACAGATACTCCCAGGTCAGCATCTGGCACTGCTCGTCGAGAATCGTGACGAACCCATCGCCAGTCAGTACGGGGTTGCCAAGGCCATCTCCATCGACATCTGCCACAGCCACGTACCCGATGCCGGTGTAGAGAGGCAGGGTACAGCGCAGGGTACCATCGTTCTCGAAGATGCCTTCCACCGTGACAATCTCGAGTACGCCGTCGCCCTCGAGATCGGTGACGACAGGGCTGCTGCCCAGGTGCTGCAACTCCGGCAGCACCACCGCGCCATCGAGGCCCGAGTAGACCCGATCGCCCGCCAAGACCTCAGGCACGCCGTCCTGGTCGAGGTCCCAGATCCCGACATGGGCTGAAGGTGCCGCGGCATTCCAGCGGCTCTGTGTAGACCAGAAGGACTCCTCACCCACCCACTCTACATCGCCATTGCCGTCGAGAGCCACCAACCGACCGCTGTAGTCACCACGACCCTGGTACAGGGTCGCGATGATCTCGGGCTGACCGTCTGCATCCACGTCGCCAAGGGCGGGATACATGTACGGGCTGATCCACCATGTTCCGTCGTCCAGGACATACTCAGACCGTGACCAGTGGACCTGAGAGCCATCACCAGAGATGAGACGCAGTACCCCACGGGTAGCGCCACCCCCACAGATGTCTCTGACTCCGTCGAAATACAGTCCCGCAATGTCGGGAATATCGCCTGGCGACCCAAGGGAGCCGTCTCCGTCGTCGTCCGTGAAGTGTCCCACTACGGGTGTGGCCATGGACCGGAAGAAGTCGGGGTCTTCCGCGAACTCGTCCATCTTCCACTCGACCACGGGGGTGTATCGCCAGGTGGGGGGCTCAACCTTGCAGTCTTCATCGATGGGCGCCACCTGAGCGCTATAGATCCGCTCTGGGCACTCGGGTTGTTCTTCCGGCACGGTCTCTTCGACCGTCTCCGTAGGCGGTGCACTCGTGTCTTCAGCCGGCGGTTCGGGGGTCTTCAGGGTGGTGAAACCCGAATCCCGTCCACAGCCACCGAGGAGGAAGAACACGCATGTTCGCATCATCATGGCGAATCCCCGTAGAAGATGTCCACGCGGAAGAGCGTGGCGCCCGCAACCACGCACAGTGCGAGCTCTGCAACCCCGTCGCCGTTGAGGTCGGGAACCGCTCGGGCGCGGTACACGGGCTCTGAGAGACGGCGACCTTCACTGTCCGCACGCTGGTGCCCGGATACGAACCGGTCGACAAGGAACGCCGAGTAGGTCGTTCCCCCAAGAACCAGCAGATCGGGATGTCCGTCGCCAGTAATGTCATCCAGGGTCTCGAAACGCGAGAGTTGCTGATTGGCTTCCGTTCCGTTGAGCCAAGGCTCTCCATCCCACAGACTTGGCCAGTCGCTGTCGGCCATGGTGTACGAAAACGGACCATCCAGCAACCAGATCATCCCAGCCCGGTAATACAGGAAGCTCTGCCACCACTGACTCAGAAGCAGGTCGGGCGTTCCGTCCCTCGTGATGTCCATGAAGGCAAAGTCGCTGCCGGTGGCACCCGCGGTCCCATAGACCCAATATGCGGGCTCGGAGTCTTCCTCGAGCGGCCCCTCGTAAACCAGTACCGCTCCTCGGGCTCCCGGAACCTCGGGACGACTGGACATGAATCCGGTCTCGAGCCGCGCATCGGAACCCGACAGAACGAGGTCGTCGATGCCGTCTGCGTTGGTGTCAAAAACACGGGCAGAAGAGCCAATGGTGCCGCCGATCGCTGGGACACCCAGTCGCAGACGGGTTCCCGTGGCGTCGAGCCCGGGCTTCACCAGCGAGGGGCCTTCCTCCGAGTCCCGAAGGTAGATCTCCGTGGTGCCATCCCCATCGAAGTCTCCAGTGACCATGGGACGCTGGCCATACAGGGACGCCGTGTTCACCGCCAGGGCAACCCAACCGATGGCATCATCTACCGTGAGGTCCCCGGTGGCGACACCAGAGAAGAAGTAGATGCCCCCTTCATGGGTCTCATCGCCGGACCAGGCCCAGGCAAAGTCCCGGGTGCCGTCGCCATCGAGGTCATCGATGACATCGACCATGTAGCCGTGTTGACCAGTACCGGGGTCGGGGAACCAGAACCGCGCCTCGGCGAAGGAGGTGCGCGTATCCAGGGGGCCGTCCAGCCAGGCTGCGCGGTCCCAGATTGCACGAGCAAGCAGTCCCACGGTGCCCTCGCCGGTCAGGTCGGCAAGTTCCACGCTGTGCCCAAGCCAGTTGCTACGGCGTTCCGTCGCCAGCGAGATGTCCGGCTCCGAGAGGTCCACCACCCGCTCCGCGTCGCAGTCCTGGGGGGCAAACCGCGCCGTGCTCACCGCTCCTGGAAAGACATCGGCCCGGGTGTCGTCGCAGTCCGTGGCCTCGGTCTCGGTGTACGGGGCTTCCGGCTCACACAGACACCCCAGCGAGCCCGCAAACCCGTCTCCATCCAGGTCTGCGTAGAAGTCGGTGCATCCGTACGCGCCCAGGTCGTTGGTGTTCCCGTCGCAGTCCTCGTCCAGGGGCGTGGTGCAGACCTCTGTACGACCGGGGTTGATTCCCGGATCGAGGTCGTCGCAATCCCCACCCTCCGCCACGTGGTCCGGCGGGGCCTCGCAGCTGTAGACCACGCTCTCTTCGTCGCCGTAGCCGTCGCCGTCGCGGTCCGGGTACCACGTCAGGGCGTCTGCGCTGGTGTCTTCGTCCACCTCGCCGTCGCAGTCGTTGTCGATGTAGTCGCACAGCTCGGGCGCGCCCGGGTTGATGGTCGGGTCGCTCTCGTTGCAGTCCCACTTGTTGGCCGCGTAGTTCTCCGGCTGCTCGCAGGCCTGGATGGTGATGCCTTCGTCGCCGTAGCCGTCGCCGTCGAGGTCCGCGTACCAGACACGCCCGCTGGTGGCCCCCTCTTCGTCCTCGACACCGTTGCAGTTGTCGTCGATGCCGTTGTAGCAGACCTCCACCGCGTCGGGATGCACGTTGGGGTCCGTGTCGTCACAGTCGTTGGTCAGCTTCGTGAACCCGTCGCCGTCCTGGTCCAGGTCGGTCTGGTTGCACGCGGCCATGACCGCAACAGCGGCCAGCAGGGGGGTGATCAGTCGTCGCTGCACAGGCCCTCCAGGACCAGCTCGTTGTTCGTCTCGTCACACTCGTCGATCGCGCCTGCGCCCGTCCCGTCGTCGTCCGCGACGACCACCAGGGTGCCGGTGGGAAGGTCGGACATCGCCAGCTCGACCGCGTAGCCCTCCGTCGTGAAGCCCGAGCGCAGCAGGGACGCGCCCGGGATGTGGTGCAGCAGCGTCCGCTCGCCGGCGTCGTCCTGGGCGTAGAAGGCCAGGTCGAACCCGCTCGAGGCGTCCGCCAGCCCCTCGTTGGCGCCCTGGACGACCACCGAGACACGGCCCTGCTCACACTCGACCTCGCAGACGTCCACCTTGTAGGGCACCGCGTCGAGGAGCAGCGCACCGAGGCCGTCGTTGCTGCGCAGATCCGCGGAGCGGAAGGAGTTGTACTCGGGCCAGTTGGGCTCGTTGTAGGTCGGGATCGACAGGTCGTCGTTGACGTTCAGGATGGAGAAGTGGTGCTGGTTCCAGACGTCACGCCCGGAGACCCACCCGTTGTCGGCGTCCCCCACCACGCGCAGGCCGTAGGCGTCGAGGACGACGATCTCGACGTGGCCGTCCCCGTCCACGTCGACCGTGATCGGGTACTCCCAGCCGGTGCAGCTCGAGTGCGTGGAGTCGACCATGCGGGTGGTTCCGTCCACCCCGGACATGATCCAGAGGTTCGCCTCCCCGGCATAGACGACCTCCGCGTACCCGTCCCCCTCGAAGTCGTACACGCTCGAGGACGTCGCGTTCGAGGAGTAGTCGCGGACCGCGTGCTCCCAGAGCACCGATCCGTCCGAGTCGAACACGTAGTAGAAGCCCGACGACGCGACGCCGATCTCGGGGCTGCCGTCGCCGTCGTAGTCCGCGATGGTCGCACCGCCTCCCTGGCCGGCGTCCTGGAGGAACTCCCGCCACTCCATGCGACAGTCGGGGGTGTAGAGCGTGACGTGGTGGTCACCCGTCACGACGATCTCGCCGAGGTCATCTCCGTCCACGTCCCCGATGCTCGCGAACTTGAACTCCCCGGACGGGAAGGCGAGCTGGCAGCGCTTGGTGCCGTCCTGCTCATAGATGGCCACCGGGGACACAAGCTCCTGTACGCCGTCCTTGTCGAGGTCGATGACGACCTTGTCCCACTTGTCGAAGTCGGCGTCCGGCATCGCGTCCGTGCCGTCCTCGCCGTTGAGCACCCTGCTGCCGAAGGTGATCTCGACCATGCCGTCCTGGTCCACGTCCCAGAGCCCGGGCATGAGCGCAAAGGAGTTGGTGTTGTAGCCCGTGGCGTGCGTGCTCATGACCACGTCGGACACCCACTCGAGCTCGCCGTGCCGATCGAGGGCCGCGGCCGTCGCCGTCCGGTCCCCGCGCCCCTCGTACAGCGCGACCACGATCTCCGGCTCGCCGTCGTTGTCGATGTCGCCGATCGCGGGAACGCTGCCCGGCGCGATGCGCAGGGGCGTGCCCTCGACGACCACGTCCCCGACCGACCAGAAGACCTCCGAGCCGTCGCCCGAGACCAGCCGGATGACCCCCCGCTGGGTGGCGTTGCCGCACTCGTTCACGCCGACGCCATCCATGAACATGGCGACCACGTCAGGGATGTCGCCCGCAGAGCCCAGCGTGCCGTCCCCGTCGTCGTCCGTGAAGTGCCCGACGACCGGCGTCGTGATGGCCTCGACGGCATCGGGATACTCGACGAACGCGTCCATCTTCCACTCGATCACCGGCGTGTACCGCCAGGTCGGGGGCTCGACGAGACAGTCCTCGTCCACGCTGGCGACGCTCGCGCTGTAGATCCGGTCGGGACACTCCTCTGGCTCCTCGGGGGGGAGGATCTCGACCTCCTCGACCGGCGGGGCGCTGGTGTCCTCGCCCGAGGGCTCGGGCGTCTTGATGGCGGTGATGGAGGCGTCCTGGGTGCAGCCGACGACCACGAGGGGGAGGAGGAACCGGGCGTTCATGGTGCGTCTCCGACGAACAGACGCAGCTCGGTTCCCCGATACGCGTGGTCCTGGTGCAGGGTGACCAGCTCGGCGACGCCGTCACCGTTGATGTCGGGATGCGACGACACCCCGTCAGGGGACACGGACATCCGACGCGCAACCTCCGGCATGAATCGGAAGCCATCGGCCGGCGTGTCGACGATCCAGCCCTCCCGGTTGTAGAAGTACCGGCCCCCTCGTACCCACAGATCCGGCCGGCCGTCCCCGGTGATGTCCGGGAGCAGAACCATCTGGTGCAGGTTGGCGGCCTCGGTCGGCCCGACCCAGGTGGCGGTCGCGTCCGAGAGGTGCGGCCAGTCGTCGAACTCCATCGTGTAGTCCCACGGGCCCGGCACCACCCAGATGGCTCCCCCATACAGCGCCCCGTAGGCGCTGTTCCGGGTCGTGAAGAGCAGCTCCTGCAAGCCGTCCTCGTCCACGTCCCAGGCAAGGAAGTCCTCCTCCCGGGATCCCACCTCTCCGTACGATCCGTAGAGCCAGAAGTCCGGCGAGGCGCCGTCTTCCACGGGCCCCAGGTAGACCATGACCGCACCGGAGGCCCGGTAGACGTCGTCCCGCTCGGTGGTGAACCCGATGTCGTAGGAGGCGTAGCGCGCAGACACGAGGACGTCCGCGACACCGTCAGCGTTCAGGTCTCCGGTGCGCATCTGGCGGCCCGTGGCCTGGGAGGAGATGTTCGGCACGACCAGGCCGCCGACGCTGGCGTCCGAGCCCGTCGCGAGGTGGACGATGGCCGGGCCCCCGGCGCCCGTAGGCACGAGGACCTCGGTGTCGCCGTCCGCGTCCACGTCCGCGAAGAGCGGGCTCCTGTAGGCGGTGTCGATGTCCGGAAGCGACACCATCACGAACCCGAGGGCGTCCTCCAGCTCGAGGTCGCCGCGGGCGGCGCCGCTGAAGAGGTAGAACCCGGTCGTGCCCGCGTCGGCGCTTCGCCAGCCCCAGGCGATGTCCCGGACCCCGTCGCCGTCGACGTCGTGGATGAAGGACGTCATCCACCCGTACTTCCCGGTCCCCGGGTCCGGCAGTCGCGTGGGGGCCTCGTCCAGGGACGCGTAGTCGGTGATCGGCCCCGGAAGGAGCAGCGTGCGGCCCTCGATCGCGTGGGCGAGGACGTCCGCGTGGCCGTCTGCATCGATGTCCTCGATGTCGAGCCGGAAGCCCGCGTAGCCCTGGACGGTCGCCCGCGTCACCACGTGATCGGGTGCGCTCATGTCGATGGGGCCCGACTCGTCACAGTCCTCGCTCGCGAACCGGGAGGTCACCGGCGCGCCCGGGTAGATGCTCGCGTCCCCGTCGTTGCAGTCGCCGGACTCCGTGAAGGTGTAGGGCTCCTCCGGCATGCACAGGCAGGCCGCGGCGCCGGCGAAGCCATCTCCGTCCTCGTCCGCGTAGAAGTCCGTGCAGCCGTAGGCATCGAGGTCGTTGTTCGAGCCCGAGCAGTCCTCGTCGAGGTCGGTGGTGCAGATCTCGGTCGCGCCCGGGTTGACCCCCGGGTCCTGGTCATCGCAGTCGCCCGTGCGGTCGGTGTGGTCCGGCGGCGCGGTGCAGCTCACATAGGGCGCCGTCTCGTCGCCGTAGCTGTCGCCGTCCCGGTCCGGGTACCAGGCCACCGCCTCAGGCGAGGACGGCTCGTCGATCTCCCCGTCGCAGTCGTTGTCGATGCCGTCGCACAGCTCGACGGCGCCGGGGTTGACGTCCGGGTTGTCCTCGAGACAGTCCCACTTCTCGGCGACGTAGCCCTCCGGCTGGAGGCAGGCCTCGATGGTGTACTCCTCGATGCCATAGCCGTCGCCGTCCGGGTCGGCGTACCAGATCCGACCGCTCGTGGCGCCGACCTCGTCGACCTCCCCGTTGCAGTTCTCGTCGATGTCGTTTCCACAGACCTCCGGCGCATCCGGATGCACGTTGGGATCCGTGTCGTCACAGTCGTTGGTCAGCTTCGTGAACCCGTCGCCGTCCTGGTCCAGGTCGGTCTGGTTGCACGCGGCCATGACCGCTCCAGCAGCCAGCAGGGGAGTGATCAGTCGCTGCTGCACAGGCCCTCCAGGACCAGCTCGTTGTTCGTCTCGTCGCACTCGTCGATCGCGCCTGCGCCCGTCCCGTCGTCGTCGGCGGCGATGACGAGGGTGCCGATGGGGAGATCCGCGGTGTCGATGCGGAACGTCAGTCCCTCGGTGGCGAAACCGGAGAACACGGCGGCGTCCGCCGGGATGTGCTCCAGCAGCGTCCGCGACCCGTCTGCCTCGGCCGCGTACAGCGAGAGGGACACACCCTCCAGCACGTTTGCAAGGCCACCGTTCGCGGCCTGCACGGTCACCTGCACCACCCCGCGGTCGCACTCGACCTCACACAGATCCGCGAGAGCGGGCTCGGCGTCGGGCAGGTAGGCCCCGTTGCCGTTGTTCTCCCGGAGGTCGCCAGACCGGAAGGAGTTGTACCGGGGCCAGTTGGGCGCCTGGTAGGTGGGGATGCTCAGGTCGTCGTTGACGTTCTGGATGCTGTAGCCGTGCTGGTTCCAGACCTGCCGGGCATCGACCCAGCCCTCGTCCTCGTCGCCGACGACCCGGATGCCGTAGTTGTCTCCGACGACGATCTCCACCTGACGGTCGTTGTCGACATCGACCGTGATCGGGTACTCGAGCATGGTCCGGGAGTAGTGGCTCGGGTCCTGCAGCCGGGTGACCCCCTGCTGTCCCGAGAACATCCAGAGGCTCTGCTCTCCCGCGTAGACAACCTCGGAGTACCCGTCGCCCTCGAAGTCGTAGACCGTGGAGCCGGTCATGTTCGACGAGTAGTCCGAGACGGAGTGCCGCCACCGCTCGGTGCCGTCCGGCTCGAACACGAGGTAGGCCGCGGCGCTCGCCACGCCGATCTCGGGCGCACCGTCGCCGTCGTAGTCCGCGAGCGTCGCGGGCCCCATGCGGCCACCGTCGGGCGAGGCACGGTGCATCGCGAGGGTGCAGTCCGCCTCGAAGACGGAGAGCTCGCCCCGACCGGTCTGCACCACCTCACCCTCACCGTCGCCGTCGACGTCCGCGACGGCCGAGGCCCAGGCGTAGGAGCCGAAGGAGCACCGCCGGGCCAGGTCCGGACCGTAGATGCCGTCTCTCAGTACCAGCTCGTGGATGCCGTCGCCGTCGAGATCGGTGACGAGCGACTCCCCGCCGGGATGCTCGAAGCCCGGCGCCCACTCGGCCCCGGTCGCCCCGGACAGGATCCGGTTCCCCGCGAACACCTCCACCGTTCCGTCCTGGTCGAGGTCGTAGAGGTTCACGGTCGTGATGGAGCGCGCATTGGTGAAGCGGAAGACATCTTCTTCCACATCGACATCGCTGATCCACTCCACGGCGCCGTGCCGATCGATCGCGGCGACGACGACGGGGAGGCTCAACCACCGCTCGTCCTCGGGGTCGGTCCACCTCGTCGCCTCCAGCAGGCCCACGATCTCGGGCTCTCCGTCTCCGTCGATGTCCCCGAGCGCAGGGGCGACCAGCCACTGGAACCCGTGCAGCGCGCCCTCATGGGGAATCTCCCCCAGGGTCCAGTGAACCGCAGTCCCGTCCCCGGAGATGACCCGAAGCACCGCCCGGACGCGCACATGGGAGCCGCAAGACGGCCAGCACTGGGTCCGGTCCCAGAACACCGCGACGATGTCCGGCACGTCCCCCGCCGATCCGAGCGTCCCGTCGCCGTCGTCGTCCGTGAGGTGTCCGACCATGGGCGCCGTGTAGGTCGGGGTGTACGTGGGGTACTCCGCGAAGGCGTCCATCTTCCACTCGATGACCGGGTAGAAGGGCCACGTCTCCTCGGGGATGAAGCAGGCCTCGTCCACCAGCCACGAGGTCCCGGAGACGACCCCGGTGGGACACTCGGCCGGGGGGTCCTCGGGCAGGTCCGGCTCGGGCTCTACCGGCGGCGCCGCGGTGTCCTCCGCTGGGGGCTCGGGCTCGGTGAGAGCCGTGAAGCCGCTGTCCTGCGAGCAGGCCGTCAGCAAGACGGCGAGCGCCGTGGCGTGGATGCGTCCCATCACTGGCCCCCCAGGAAGAAGTCGAGCGCGAGCGCGGACGGGTCTTCGGCCCTCGCTCCGACAAGCTCACCCACTCCATCCCCCGTGAGGTCCGGGGCACCGAAGAAGGCCGTGTAGGGCGTGTCGGGGTCGTCGTGGGAGGGCAGCATCAGGCCGAGGTCCGCGATGGCGTGCTGCCCGGCCGCTGGCCGTCGCTGCACGAGGTGCCTCGCCCCGGACTCCCCCGTCACGAGCCACTCCGCGGTACCGTCCCCGTCGAGGTCCGTCAGGGTCTGGACCTTGGCGAGCCCGTTCCCCTCATCGCCCGTGTACAGGAAGTCCGCGTCGTAGACATCCGGCCAGTCGGTCGACTGCATGGTCCACGACTGCGGCTGCAGCCAGCCCCAGACGGTGCCGGAGTCCGGCTGGCCCATCGACCCGGAGGCCTCGGCCGCCACGACATCGTCGGTCCCGTCGCCGTCCACGTCGGCACCCATCACCGAGGCACCCAGCGTCGCGGAGTACCCGAAGTAGACCACGTCGGGCCGGTCCCCCGCGGCGACCGGCGCCTCGTACACCGCGACCCCGCCCTGGACCGAGCGGAGCCCCGCCCTGGTGTCCATCCGCTGGAAGGGATCCCCATACGGAACACCGACGATGAGATCGGTCATTCCGTCCCCGTTCACGTCCGCAGAGGCGTCCAGGGAGGCGTGGGCCTGGTGCCGACCCTGGGTCTCTCCCCAGAGCTCCAGCGTGGTCCATTCGTCTGCCCCGGTCCGGGCCGGGTCCAGCGGGTGCCACAGGATCGCACCGTCGTTCCGCGGACCGACAAACAGCACCACGTCCGGCACCCCGTCTCCGTCAGGGTCTCCACGGAACATCGGCGTGGTCGCGTTCATCTCGGGGCTCGGCGAGGGCGCAATCGGCCAGGAGAACAGCGCGTCCTCGCGGCTGAGCACGCCCTCTCCGCCCGGGAACACGAGCACGCCCGTCAGTCCCGTGCCGCTCCCCTCGTCCCGCTGCAGCACCTCGACGAGGCCATCGCCGTCGAGATCGGCTCCCAGCAGGACGGTCTCGCCGTCCCCGGCCGTGTAGTCCTCCGGTAGGACGGTCTGGCGTCCCGCCTCCTCGGTCCACTCGAGCAGCGGACCGTAGAGCACCCGGGAGGGTCCCCCCCGCGCCCAGGACCCGAGCAGGACGTCGGTCTCGCCGTCGCCGTCCACATCGGCGAAGTCTGCGTTGGCGAGCTCGATGGGGCTCACCGTCGCGGTGTGCTCCGGCGTGGGAAGGACCAGGTCGCCTCCCGTGCCGCAGTCCTCCGGCAGGAAGGTGCTGCTGGTGGGGGCTCCGGGGTACACGTCGTCCCGGGTGTCGTCACAGTCGTCCGCGGTCTCGGCCTCGAAGGGAGCCTCGGGTTCGCAGAAGCAGGCCGCGGTGCCAGCAAACCCGTCGCCGTCTTCGTCTGCGTAGAAGTCGACACAGCCGAAGGCGTCCTCCTCGTTCAGTACCCCGTCGCAGTTCTCGTCGAGCTCGGTGGCGCAGTTCTCGGTGGCGGCGGGGTTCCGGGTGGGGTCGCGGTCGTCGCAGTCCCCGCCCTCCTGGATGTACCCCTCGCCTGGCTGCGTGCAGGACACCACCACGCCCAGCTCCGAGCCGAAGCCGTCCCCGTCGCCGTCCGGGTACCAGGTCAGCGCGTCTGCAGAGGTCGTCTCGTCGATCTCTCCGTCGCAGTCGTTGTCCACCTCGTCGCAGACCTCCTCGGCCCCGGGGTGGATCTCCGGGTTGTCTTCCTGGCAGTCCCACTTGAGGGAAGCGAAGCCATCCGGCTGGGTGCAGGCCTCGAGCGTGTACTGGTCGCTCCCGTACCCGTCCCCGTCGAGGTCGATGTACCAGACCCGACCGCTGGTCCCACCCTCCTCGTCCTCCACCCCGTTGCAGTTGTCGTCCTTGCCGTTGTAGCAGACCTCCACCGCGTCGGGATGCACGTTGGGGTCCGTGTCGTCGCAGTCGTTGGTCAGCTTCGTGAAGCCGTCGCCGTCCTGGTCCAGGTCGGTCTGGTTGCACGCGACAACGGCGACGTAGGCCATCAGCCAGAAGGGCACTACTCCTCGCTGCACAGGCCCTCCAGGACCAGCTCGTTGTTCGTCTCGTCACATTCCTCGACCCGACCGACACCCGTCCCGTCGTCGTCCGCGACGATGACGAGGGTCGCGGTCGGCAGGTCGCTCATCGCGAGCGTCAGCGTCGTGCCGACCGTCGTGTACCCGGACAACAGCAGGTCCTCCTGGCCGAGCACCTCGATGAGCGTCTTCGAGCCGTCCTCCTGCAGTGCATAGACGGCCATCGACCCGCCATCCAGCATGTCCGCGAGTCCCTCGTTGCCCAGCTGGAGCGTGACCCGGACCTCGTCCTCGTCGCAGTCGATCTCGCACGTGTCGGCAAGGATCGGCACGGCGTCCGGGAGGTTTGCTCCCTGCCCGAAGTTCGAGCGGAGGTCGGCGCTCCGGAAGGAGTTGTACTCCGGCCAGTTCGATGGGGTCGGCGACGGGATGGTGAGGTCGTCGTTGACGTTGGTGATGTTGTAGGTGTGCTGGTTCCAGACCTGACGACTCGGCGCCCAGCCCTCCTCGCTACCGATGACGTACATGCCGATGTTTCC
>Ga0181594_10004850_pt1 | contig 11876 bp, 12 predicted proteins | sample 071ome_18_FD_145603 | JGI IMG/M metagenome (GOLD analysis project Ga0181594, IMG submission 145603) | Coastal salt marsh microbial communities from the Groves Creek Marsh, Skidaway Island, Georgia - 071413BT metaG (spades assembly) | ecosystem: Environmental > Aquatic > Marine > Intertidal zone... | reverse complement strand
GTCGTTGACCAGCTTGATGAAGTTGCCCGCGGTGATGGGCATCTGGTCGCGGTAGATCTCGGCCTTGAAGGTGCCGTGCGACGTCTCGAAGACTGCGGTGGGGTTCGCCATGAGGGCCTCCTTGAGAAACAGGCCCCTCCCCTATCCCGCCACGGCCCGGCGGGGGCCCCGCCCGCTCAGCGGTCGGCCGCCGGGCGCTTCGAGGCGGGGGCCGGCCCCCGCTGCGCCGCGTGCTCTCGGACCGGGTGGTTCCGCCGGACGAGCGCGGTCAGGCGGAGGACGCTCTTCTTCGCCGCCTCCAGGTGGTCCCCGGGAAGGGCCCCCTCGACGATCAGGCGCGGCGGCGCACGGTCGTCATCGAGCACCGGCGCGGCCCGGACGCCGAGGGTTGCGCCGTCCGGGAACACCAGCGTGAAGCGCCCGAACGCGATCCCACCCAGCACCACCCCACCGTGGAGTGCGCTGCCCTCCCGGAGCGGCCGGACGCAGTGACGCAGGGTCTCCGCGCGCAGGTCGATGCCGTGGTGCCGTGCGACCGCGTGCTCCAGAGCGAACTCGGGGACCATCCACAGCAGGGAGCGGGTCCGATCCCGACGCTCCTGGGGCGTGAACACGAGTGCGTCACCATCCAGCCGAGCGACCCCGTCGGCCTCCCAGCCCGCGACCGCTCGGGGAGCGAGCTCGGCGAGGTCTGCACCGAAGACCTCCCGAAGGACCTTCCGATCCGCGCGATCGGCGTCCCGCAGGTGGTGGGCGAGGTAGCTCCGCTGCTCGTCCGCCAGGCTCACAGCGTTGCCCGTGTAGACCGCAGGCCCGTCGGTATCGGCGCCCTCTGCCGGATCCTGGGTCTGCAGGATGGCCTGCCCCCAGATGTGCCCCCGGGCGCTGGGTCCCAGCCCGAGGAGGTTGATGGGCCGGTCGTGCTCGCTCGCGAGCTGGGTGTAGCTGAAGATGCCGGTGTCCCGCTCGTCCGGCACCCGGTCCACGCGGCTCAGCACCAGGTGGTGCCCCTGTCCCACCTGCACCTCGTAGCCCTGCCGCTCCGCGACCTGCTGCATCCAGGGCCCCACCTTCTCCTCGAAGGGACGGATGTGGTCCCAGAAGGCCTGGAAGGACCCGCCGAAGTGCGAAGCCACGTACGCGTGGGTCGGCGTCAGCATGAAGATGTCGACGGAGTCCGGCTGGTGCTGCTCGAGCACGACCTCCACATCCGTGAAGATCCGCTCGGGGGTGGTGCCGGCGAGTCCCATCAGGAAGTCGACCGAGACCTTGTGGATTCCCCGGGCCTTCATCTCTTCGAAGCGACGGGCCACGAGCTTGTGGGACTGGGCACCCCGGTCGTGGGCGGCGTTCACGTCCGCGTCGAGGGTCTGGACGCCGAAGGAGTAGTGGAAGCTCCCTCGGGACTCCAGAACATCGAAGCGCTCGGCGGTCATGACCGCCGGATCGAACTCGAAGCGATGGCCGGCACGCGGGTGGAGCCGGAAGCCGCCGTGGACGGCGTCGAGCAGCTCGCCGAGCAGGGCCGTGGGCAGGACGGAGGGCGTGCCACCACCGATGTAGAGCGTGTGGAAGGTGAGGTGCTCCACGGCCGGACCGAGGGTGTCGATGCTCCGCTTGACGCGGTCCACATAGGCCCGGAGCCGCTCCGGCCGGCTCGGACGCAGCCGCTCGTAGTTGCAGAAGCTGCAGATGCTCTTGCAGAACGGCACATGCACGTAGAGGTGGTTCAGCGGCTGACGGACCCCGTCGAGGGCGCCGCTCGCCTGCCGCCAGAGCCCCGCGACCTCGGCCTCGGTCCACGTCCGCTCCGGCCCGTGCAGGTAGGCGAGCCTGGATGCATCAGGGAGGCCCGAGAGGGTCGCATAGGCCCCGTGGAGGGCCCGGCGACGCGCGAGGAAGCGCTCGGTGAGGCGGGTCATGGGGCTCTCGTTCCGGGACGGACGGTCAGTTTCCGGGACGCCGGAAGTCGCGTGCCTTCACGGTCTTCCGGCCGTCCTCCCGGGCCGCCTCGATGGCCTCGAGCGCAAGCACGCGGACGTGGTCGCTGAGGACCTCGAGGACATCGGCCGAGGTGTTCATGTCCGCCTGCGCCTTGATGTAGTCCTTGAGCCGGGAGGCCACGATCAGCACCTCCTGCTTCGGGGCGTCTGGCGCGGCCCCGCCGCCGCGACCCACCCGCCGCTTCGGCTCGGCGGCGCGGCCCGGCGGCGTGGCCTCGGCAGCCGCGAGGCTCGATGGCGCACGGTGCTCGTTCGCCCAGGCGCTGCGGTGTCCCATCACCGGAACGTGGGCGTCCCAGCAGGAGACCGAGCAGAAGACCTTTGTGTCCCGGACCCGGTTGCAGGTGCTCACGGAGCACGTGTAGTACTGCCCGCCGACCGGGATCGTCTTCTTGCAGACGGAGCAGGGCTTCCAGGGTCGCGCCATCAGGGCCTCCAGCGGTGGCCGAAGCCTATCTCACGCCGCTCGCCGACCGGAGGCCGGTGCGACACCGCGAGCGTCCCTGGAGGGGATACAGCCCGGGCATCCCCGGAGCCTCCATGACCCCGCCACGCGACCCCGCACTCGACCCCGGGATCGACCCGACCACCCTGACCGACGCGGACTGGTCCCGGCTGCTCGACCCCGTCGAGCACCACATCCTGCGTCACGCGGGCACGGAGCCCGCCGGAACCGGCCGCTACCTCACGGATCCCGGCCCGGGCGCCTTCCACTGCGCGGGGTGCGCCCAGCGCCTCTACAGCGCCCAGCACAAGTTCCACTCCGGCTGTGGCTGGCCGAGCTTCTGGGACGGCATCGAGGCCGGCGCGCTCTCCGTGTACCGGGACGACTCCCACGGCATGGTGCGGACCGAGATGCGCTGCAGCCGGTGCGACGGGCACATGGGCCACATCTTCCAGGACGCCCCCCAGACCCCCACCGGCACCCGCCACTGCGTCAACGGCCAGGCCATCGTGCACGTGCCGGAGGGCGCGGACGTGGTGGGGATCTTCCGGGCCCACCGGGCGGATCGGGAGGCGCGCGGGCAGGGGCTCGGTGCCCGCGTCCGTCGCTTCTTCGGTCGGTAGGGCCGGGCATGCCCCCGCTCCCCCGCGACCTGCGCGTGCTCGTGCGCGGGTGGCTCGACGGCAACGTGGTCCTCGTCCACGGCAGCTCCCCTGCGCTCGTGGACACCGGCTACCACACCGGCGTACCCGCACTGCTCGACTGGCTCGCCTCCGAGGGCCACACCCCTGGCACCCTCGACCGGATCGTCCTCACCCATGTCCACTCCGACCACGCCGGCGGGGTGGCCGCCCTGCAGGCCGCCGCGGGCGGCCCGCTCCCGGTCTTCGCCCATGCCGATGCCCGGGCGCTGACCGATCCCTGGGATGCCCGCATGCTCTGGCTCACGGGCACGGGTCAGGAGATGCCGGTCTTCTCGCCGTGCTCGGTGCTGGTCCCCGGGACCGTCGTCCGGATGGGGGACTCCGACTGGGCGGTGCTCGACACCCCGGGGCACGCGGTCGGCGGCGTGGCGCTGTTCCGCGAGGACGACAGGGTACTGATCAGCGGTGACGCCCTCTGGCAGGACGGCTTCGGGATGCTCAACACGTGGCTCCACGGACCGGGCGTGTTTCCCGCGGCCGCGAGGGCGCTCGACGCCATCACCGAGGCGAAGCCACGCCTCGTCATCCCCGGTCACGGTGCGCCGTTCACGGACGTCGACGCCGCTCTCGAACGGGCCCGAGGTCGACTTGCCGCCCTCGAGGGCGATCCGGAGCGGAACCTCCGGCAGGTCCTCCGTGCCGGACAGGCCTTCTCCCGGCTGGCCCACCCGGAGTGGACCGTGGAGGAGCAGCTCGCGTGTGCGGACGCCCTGGCCCGGACATGGGGCTTCGACCCGGCGCTCGCACGTGCCGCCTTTCGCACCGGACACGGATAGGTCCGGAGCGGAGGCGCCATGGACCCAGCGCAGATCGCTCAGCTGGTCGCGGGGCTCGGCCCCGAGGACCTCGCCTCGCTCCTCAACGCGGGCGGCGTCGGCTTCGACGCCCACGTCGGCCTCCAGTACACCTGGGCGAGCCCGGACCGGGTCGTCGCCACGCTCACGCCCGGGCCCGAGCACGCCCAGCCCTACGGCCTCGTACACGGCGGGGTCTACTGCACCGCTGCCGAGGCCACCTGCAGCGTCGGCGCGGCGCTGTGCGTGCTGCCCCAGGGTCGAAACGCCGTCGGCGTCGAGAACCGGACCCGCTTCCTCCGAGCCGCACGGCCGGGCACAAGCCTGACCATCACGGCCACCCCGCTGTCCGAAGCCCGCGGGCGCCACACCTGGGCGGCGGTGGTGGTCGACGCGGACGGTCACCGCTGCGCGGAGGCCGAGGTCGTGGTGCGCGCTCTCCCACCCCAGGCCCGGGTGGGCGGGGAGACGGTCCGGCTCGAGCGTGACCTCGGGGACTGAGGCTCAGCGCCCGCGCGGCGGTGGCACGATGCGACCGACCTGTTTCGTGTAGGTCGTCTTGCGCACGTGCGGCTCCCGCAGGAAGTCGTGGGGGAAGCCAAGCTCGACGGCGCTCGCGGCATCGAGGCGGGCTCGGGCCTCCTCCGGAAGCGTCACGGCAGCCGCACCCACACAGTCCTCGATCTGCGAGACCTTGCGGGCCCCGACGATGGGAATCGAGTGGTAGCCCCGACCCTGGAGCCAGGCGAGGGCGACCTGGGCCGAGCTGCAGCCCAGCGCGTCCGCGACCGCGTCGACCTCGCGGGCGATGGCGAGCTTGTCCTCGGTCGTCCGCCCCCGGGCGTCGTTGCCGCCCTTCCGCAGGCTGTCGTTGTCGCCATCGCGCGTGTACTTGCCTGTCAGGACCCCACCGCCGAGGGCCCCCCAGGAAACCACGGACAGCCCCGTGTGGGACGCCATCGGGACGAGGTCCCGCTCTGGCGTCCTGGAGAGGAGGCCGTACTCGACCTGGATGCCGGCGAACGGGGTCCACCCCCGGAGCTCCGCCAGCACGTTGCTCGCGCTCACGACCCAGGCCGGCGTGTCGGAGGCGCCGATGTACCGGACCTTCCCCGAGCGGACGAGGTCGTCCATGGCGCGCATCGTCTCCGCCATGGGCGTGTACTGGTCCCAGCAGTGCACCCAGAGCAGATCGATGTGGTCGGTCTGGAGCCGGCGGAGGCTGTCCTCGACGGCCCGCTCCAGGTTCTTGCGGTGGGCCCCGGCGCTGTTCACGTCGCCGTGGTCCATCGCCAGGGTGCACTTGGTCGCGAGGACGGTCCGATGCCGCCGGGACGGCTCGGCCGCGAACCAGCTCCCGAGGATCTCCTCGGTCTGCCCCCCGTGGTACAGGTTCGCCGTGTCCACGAAGTTGCCGCCCAGATCAAAAAAGCGGTCGAGTACGGCATGGCTGGTCCCGGCGTCGGCGCCGAAGCCCCAGGCGTCCCCGAAGCTCATCGTGCCGAGGCAGAGCTCCGAGACGCGGAGGCCGGTGTTTCCGAAGAGGCGGTAGCGGAGCATGGCGGACCCGGGTGCGAGGGACGCCCGCCCTATCCGCCCCGGCTCACGCCTGCGGCACCATGAAGGCGAGGTCGGGGTCTCCGGCACGCCACGCCTGCCACCGGTCACGCCAGGCCTCGGCCACGTGGGGGTGGGTCGGGTCCACTGTGCCGCCGGCGAGGGGCGCGAGCAGCGCGGTCGCACGGGACGCCATCAGCTCCTGGACATGGATCACCGGCTCGTCCCACGCATGCAGGGCGAGGTTGAAGGTGCCCCAGTGGACGGGCATCAGCGCCTTCGCACCCACCAGCTCGTGCATCCGGACGGCCTGGAGCGGGCCGAGGTGGATCTCACCCCAGCTCGGGTGCCACGCACCGGTCTCCACCATCGCCAGGTCGAACCCACCAAACCGCGCGCCGATGTCCCGGACGCCGTCGTCGAAGGGCCCGGTGTCTCCGCTGAACCACGCCCGGTGCTCGGGACCGATGAACGCCCAGGAACCCCACAGTGTCCGGTTGGTCAGGCCCGGCCCCCGCCCCGAGAAGTGGCGAGCCGGGGTCAGGTGGAGCTCCACCCCCGCGATCTCCTTCGACTCCCACCAGTCGAGCTCGGTGACCTGGTCCACTGGGATGCCCCACGCAGCCAGCGCCTTGCCGACCCCCAGCGGGACGAGCAGCGGCACGCCCGTCCGGGCGAGTGCGAGGACGGCCGCCTTGTCGAGGTGGTCGAAGTGGTCGTGGCTGAGCACCACCGCGTCCAGCGGCGGGAGCGCATCGAGCGCCAGAGGGGGTGCATGGAACCGGGCCGGCCCGGCGAAGGACAGGGGCGAGACCCGGTTCGAGAACACCGGGTCGGTGAGGAAGAGCGCACCGTCGATCGCCACGAGCATCGTGCTGTGGCCGAGCCAGGTGACGCGCAGCCCGGGTGCCCGCCGGGCGATCTCCGCGGTGTCCGGCCGGAGGATCGGCGGCGCGACGGCGGGCACGCGCTCGACGCTGCGATCGAGGTACTCGAGGCTCGTCCGTCCCATCCTCGCGAGGTTGTCGACCGCGAAGGGTCGATCCATCCGCGGAGTGGGCAGGATGTTCCGCACGACACCGTCGCGGAAGTTGGGGGAGCCCTGGATCCGCTCGGACCGCTGTCCCGCCGCACGCTCGCTGGCATCCATCAGAGCCTCCTCTGGAGGGTCGAGACCGCGGCCGTCCGACCGAGCCCGCCTGAACCCCTAAGGACGACCGGGACCCCGTCCAGCCCAGGGTGGCCCCACGTCCCACGGGCCCATAGCCGGCCCCATGGACGCTTCCTTCGACACCCTCGACCTCCCGCCCGCCCTCCGTGAGGGTCTCGACGCGCTGGGCTGGACGGTCCCCACGCCGATCCAGCTCGCCGCGCTCCCGCCCGGGCTCGCCGGCCGCGATGTCGTGGGGGAGGCCCGGACGGGCTCGGGAAAGACGGCCGCGTTCGGCCTGCCGCTGCTGCAGGGGCTCGATCGCAGCGAGGCGACCGTCCAGGCCCTGGTGCTGTGCCCAACCCGCGAGCTGGCCACCCAGGTCGCCCAGGCCCTGCGGGCCCTCGCCGCTCGACAGGCCGACACCCGCATCATCACGACCTGTGGCGGCCACCCCCTCCGGGAGCAGCGCAAGGCCCTCCGCCACGGCGCCCACGTGGTCGTCGGGACCCCCGGCCGGGTCGCGCACCTCCTGCGGTCCGGCCACCTCCGCGTCGAGGCCCTTCGGGTGCTCGTGCTCGACGAAGCAGACCGGATGCTGGACATGGGCTTCGCGGAGGAGGTCGGCGGCATCGTCGACGAGACGCCCAGGGAACGACAGACCCTGCTGTTCAGCGCGACGTTCCCGGAGGGCGTGGAGGCCCTCTCGGCCCGGACCCAGCGGAAACCGGTCCGCGTCGCCGTCGCAGACGACGGGGCGACCGGAACCATCCACGAGGCGGCCTACCGGACCACGCCGGACGGACGGGTCGGGCTGGTCGCGCGCCTGCTGGCGACCCACCGTCCCGAGCGGGCGCTGGTCTTCTGCGAGACCCGCGTCGACACCGAGGACATGGCCCTCGGGCTCCGCGACCGCGGCGCGAGCGCCATCGCGCTGCACGGCGACCTGGACCAGCGGACCCGGGACGAGGCACTCTGGCAGCTGCTCGGGGGAAGCGCACGGGTGCTCGTGGCGACGGACGTCGCGGCACGGGGACTCGACATTCCCGATCTGCCCGTGGTGATCGTCGCCGAGCTGTCCCGCACGCCCGAGCCGCACGTCCACCGGGTCGGACGGACCGGTCGCGCCGGAGCGGTCGGCCACGCCCTGAGCATCGTGGCGAGGCCGTCCGAGCTTGCACGACTCGAAGCCATCGAGGACTTCACGGGTCGGACCATCCCTCGCGCTCCCGACCCCGGGGGACGGGAGGACCTGTCCGCGCTGCGGGCTCCGAACCGGACGCTGCTCATCCTGTCCGGGCGGAGGGACAAGGTACGCAAGGGCGACGTCCTCGGAGCGCTCGTCAACGAGGCGGGCATTCCCGCCGGCGCGGTCGGCCGGATCGACCTCCTCGACCGGGTGACGGCCATTGCGCTCGACCGCCGACACGCCCGAGCCGCCGAGCGGGCGCTCCGGAGCGGACGGGTGAAGGGGAAGCGGGTCCGCGTGCGGTTGCTGTAGGCGCCGGCTCGCCAGGAGGCAGACACCCGGGAGCGTCGCCCCACCGTTGACTCATGGGTAGATTTTTGTCACCCCGGCTCGCCACGGCACGCAGGCTGGGTGAGAGCCCCCTCCATGAGAACCCTTCTCCCGCTTCTGGCCCTCGGCTGCGCTCCGCCGCCGGACGGCGCGACCTACGGCAAGGCCACCCTGCCCGTCACCGACATGCACCTGCACACGGGCGACTGGGCCCTCATCCGCGGCTCGACGCAGCGCGTGCTCGCTGGCAACTTCCCGTTCCCCTTCGGCCTGCAGCCCGAGGGGCTCGCGGAGAGCGTGCTGAGCGCAGAGGGTGTCCTCGGCGAGCTCGACGACGCCGGGATCGGCCGGGCGGGCATGTTCGCCGTCTATGCGCCCCGCTCCGTCGGCGTGGCCACCAACGCCTTCATCGACGACGCCGCGACGACCGACCCGGACCGGCTCATCGGCTTCGCCAGCCTCTCGGTGGATGACTGGGCACGGGAGGGCGAGGCCCAGCTCGAGGCCCTCGACACGGCCCTGGCGTCCCCCCGCATGCGGGGCGTCAAGCTCGCACACGCCCACCAGCACTTCCGGATGGACGACCCGCGCTACTGGCCCATCTACGAGATCGCCGCCGCACACGCCGCGCCGGTCTACCTGCACACGGGCACGAGTCCCTTCCCCGGCACCCAGTCCGAGGCGCCCTACACGGACCCGGCCTACCTGGAGCCGGCGATCCAGGCGCACCCGGACACCCTCTTCATCCTCGGACACCTGGGCCACGACTTCATCGAGGACGTCACCGGCGAGCTGGACACGGCCGTCCGTCTCGCGGCCACCTACGAGAACGTCTACCTGGAGCCCAGCGCGCTCGGGTCCGCGGGCTCGGACCCGGAGCAGGTCTTCCTCCCGGAGGCCATGGAGGCCATGCGCGAAGCAGGTGTCGTGGACCGCATCATCTACGGCTCGGACGGTCCCCAGTCTCCCGGCTTCGTCGGTCGGTACCTGGAGCGGACGCTCACCGCGATGGAGGGTGCGGGCTACACCGAGGACGAGGCTGCGCTCGCACTCGACGGCAACTTCGCGCGGGCCTTCGGCCTGCCAGCCCTGGAGCGCCCGTGATGCTGTCCTTGCTCGCTCTCGCGGGCGTCGCGCTCGCGAGCGCACCCGCCACGTCCGCCTCGCCGACTACCGCCGTCCTGACGGGAGCGAGCGCACCTGGACAGTGGGACGCCGGCGTCACCCTCGGCTACCCGTGGACCCGCGTCCGCGTCCAGCGGGGCCTCACGGGCGGCTGGACCCCCTTCGTGGAAGCCGACACCGCGCTGTTCACCCGGTGGCGCCCGGCGGTGGGGGTCTCGCTCCCATGGATCGATCGCCGCTGGCGCCTCTCCGGCGAGGCCACCCTCGGGTGGCTGGAGCAGACCGGCACCCTCGCAGAGCGGGGACCGAGCGGCAGCCTCGCGATCCGACTCGGTCGCACCCGCGGTCGGGTGGTGCCCTACCTCCACGCGGGCACCGAGCACACGCTGCTCGTGGACCGGGTGCGCGTCGACACCGCCGACGGCGTCGTGGTCGAGGACACCGCGCGCCACGGCTGGACCCTCACCGGCGCGATGGGCGTCGGGGTCGCCCTCGGGGGGAGCTGGGGCCTCGACGCCGGGCTGGCCCTGCCGTGGGTCGATGTACCGAAGCCCAGCATCCCCGGTGTCCACCTCGCACTCCAGCTCGGAGGTGGCCGATGAGGCCCGTCGTCTCGGTCATCCTCCTGGTCAGCGCCTGCAGCAGCATCTCGGACGAGCAGCGCATCGCCATCGACGGCGTCATCGAGACCACGGACGGCGATGCTGCGGGCACCGTCCACGTCAGCGTCCACCACGGGTGGCTCGGCGAGGGCCTGCTCCGGCACCCGATGGCCTTCATCGACCGGGACACCGTCGAGGCACCCGGAAGCCTCGACCTCGTCTTCGACGTCCCGACCGACGCCGGCGGCGAGGGCCTCGTCGTCTACGCGTGGCACGACCGGGACGGCGACGGCGTGCTGTGCAGCATCGACGGCGACCGCACGGAGCACGCTGGCGCCGTCGTCGTCGAAACGTGGCCAGCCTACGCGGCGACGATCGCGCTCACCCTCGACACACCGTGTGCCGGACCCGAGACCTTCGTCCCCTGACGGGACGAGGCTCGGCGGTGGCTCAGAAGCTCCTGAGCGTCTGCCAGCCCCAGTAGGCGCAGTCGCTGTCCGGGGCTCCGGACGCGTCGGCCGGCGTGGTCGCGAGGGCCGACGCCTCGTCGGCGGCGGTACCAGTCGTCTGGCAGACATAGAGCTCACCGCCCGCGTCCCAGCGGAAGTCGAAGCGGCTCCAGTAGCCCTCCTCTCCGACGTTGGTCGGACCATTCTCGCCGACCACCCAGCCGGCGTCGTTGTCCCACGCCGTGATGGCGTAGGTGTACTCCTCGGAGGGGCCGAAGTCGATGAGCCACTGGGACGCGCTGATGATGTGCTCGGCGCCCTCCTGGTCGCGCCAGGAGCCCTGGATCAGGAGCGGGTCGGGACCCCCGTCGTCGCCTCCGGCGTCGCCGCCGGTGCCCCCGCCGTCCCCGCTCCCGCCGCCATCGCCGGAGCCCCCGCCGTCGCCGCTCCCGCCTCCGTCGCCGGAGCCCCCATCCCCGCCGCCGTCCGCACCGCTGCCCCCGTCCCCGCCGCCGTCTGCGCCGGTCGCGCCGGTGTCGTCGGCGGCGCTGCCCGCGGAGTCGTCGCCCTTGTCACCGCAGGCGAGGGTGAGCGCGAAGAGGAGGACGGAGAGGCGACGCATGGAGGCTCCTGGGCACGGAGCCGCAATCCTATCCCCGAGCCCCGGCTGGCGGCACGCTCCGCGGGAACCGGAGGACCGCCACGAGCGCAGAGACCGCGACACACGCTGCCACCGCCACGAAGACCCGTGCGAGCCCGAGGTCCAGTCCCTCGATCGCGGAGAACTCCGCCGCACCCGGGTCGATCCCGGCCAGGAGCCCCAGCAGCGGCACACCCACGGCACTCCCCACGCTCCGGGTGAACAGCCCGAGCGTCGTCGCCTGTGCCACGAGCTCGGGCGGGGCGGCCTCCTGGCTGGCCACGGTGAAGGAGGAGATGAGGAAGCCCATGCCCGCACCGAACAGCATCAGCCCCGGGGTGCTTGCGGTCCAGACCGCCGCGAGGACGGTTCCGACGAGGGCCATGGACGCACCAGCCCGGACCAGCCCGGCGAAGCCGAGGCGACGAAGGAGACGACCGGCGACGTTCGCGGAGAAGGTCCACGAGAGGCTCATGGGGATGAGCGCGATCCCCGCGTCGAGCGGGGAGCCGCCGAGGGTCGCCTGCACGTGGACCGGAAGGTAGCCGACGACGCCGTACAGCGCGGCGCCGAGCGTGAGTCCGCTCAGGGCCACGGCCTGGATCACCGGAACGCGCAGCAGGCGGGGCACTGCCGCGAGCAGTCCCGGACCGCTCCCCTGTCCCCGTCCGAGGCGCGCCGGGACCAGGAGTCCGATCAGCACAGCCGAGACCAGTCCCGGGGCGAGGTTCAGCCAGAACACGGCCCGCCAGGAGAAGACCTCCGTCAGCCAGCCGCCGACCGCCGGCCCGAGCAGCGAGCTGACGCCCCAGATCAGGCTGAACCACCCCTGCATCCTCGTGCGCTGCTCGACCGGGTACAGGTCACCGAAGATGGTCTGCGTGACCG
>Ga0181594_10004849_pt1 | contig 11877 bp, 12 predicted proteins | sample 071ome_18_FD_145603 | JGI IMG/M metagenome (GOLD analysis project Ga0181594, IMG submission 145603) | Coastal salt marsh microbial communities from the Groves Creek Marsh, Skidaway Island, Georgia - 071413BT metaG (spades assembly) | ecosystem: Environmental > Aquatic > Marine > Intertidal zone... | reverse complement strand
CAGGATGTCGCGCTCTATGTATTGGGTCGCCGGGGTAAATCGGCCGATCAGACCCAGCGCGATCTCGGGCGGCATGTCGAAAGTATCAGCCGTAAAATTCGCCGGCCGATTCTCACCGTTGCCAACCCATTCGCTGAGCCGAAGAACGTGTTAGTTGCTTATGACGGGAAGCGTATGACGCGTAAATGCGTCAGTTTACTTGCCGGTAATGCGGCCCTCACTGACTTGCCTGTTCATGTGGTGATGTCAGGCAAACAAAATGGCGAGGCAGACAAGCATCTGGAGTGGGCGAGCAGCACTCTGGCAAAAAGCGGGTTTGAGGTCGAGACAGCCTATCTTCCGGGGGATCCGGAGCAACAGATCCCGCAGGCGATTGCCGACAGGGAGATCGATATGCTGGTGATGGGGGCGTACAGCCGCTCGCCTCTGAAGAGTCTCTTCCTGGGTAGTAAAACCAATGAGCTTCTTCGCGCCTCGAGGGTGCCCACTGTGACGGTGCATCTCTAGAAGCGAGATCCAGCGGCCGCTTGTTATTAGGGTGCTGCTTGTTTCGAAGTCTCTGTCAGTTTTTCAGGGCGTTCTGAATGTGAACGAGCCCGATCGATGGACCTAGCTAAGCCGCTGCCCGGAGTAGCTTCAAAAATGCCCATTGGCTGCTTAGCCAGTTGCTGTGTTTGGGCAGATCGTCGTCGATATCAGCGGTGCGGGTGCCATAGAATACGTGCATAGCGCTCGGTGGCAGCGCGCTGGGGTCGACGAAATTCCGGGTCGAGATAAACGCATAACCTTTTTCTCCCTCACCCATTTTGGCCATCACGGGTTTGTGGCAGGCGTCGCAGATGCCGCGGTCAATCGCCACAAAGCGTTTGTACTTGCCGTAGGTGGTCGCCTGCTCAGGTAGCGTTACCGCAGGCAATTTGAACAAGGTCACATCCGCAAAAGGCGCCTGATATTTATCCTGACAAATCGTGCAGTGGCAGAAGAAGCGAACGATAGGCTCACCTTGAGCCGAAAATTGATTGGTACCGCAAGGGCACTGGCAGGCGTGTGTCATTAGGTTAGAGCTCCTTGATGTGAGGTGCGCGTCGCCGGATCTCACTTGCCCGGCGCTGCATGCGTCCTATGTTATTTCCGCTAATTCATCGATCGCGCGATAGGCCTGATCAATGGCGACATGAGTATAGGCAGAGGCGCCTGCATCCGCGTTCGCTATCGTGATTGAGCCAAAGCGCTGGCGCGCAATTTCATGTGGCGCTTCACCTGGCGCCCATTCGGGATCCCACAGCTGCATGTATTCATAGGCGTAGCCGTGTGGCCAGCGATTAACCGTGATCGCGAGAACATCTTCTGATACATCGAAGCCGGCCGGGCTCAATAATTCATCAAGTACAGAGCGAACCTCGCGCTCAAAGTCCTCCAACGAGAGTTCAAGAAGCTTTTGTCGCGAGCCTCGAAGCTGGCTCCGGAGGTCAATGGCGTCTTCCGGTGGCGATACCGAACCCCAGAATACGAGCGATACCGCATCGCCTTTGCTCTCATAGCCCCCGGTATGGATGCCTTGGAAGAGGAATAGCCTGCCGTGCAGGCGGCCAGGACAGGAGACAGCGTCAATGCCCAGCTTGTCGAGCGCGTCGCGGTTACGAATCAGGACATTGGTCAACACAAGCGGCATCTTTACCTGATACTTAAGCGCGTCTTTTTGCGCTTCAGATATAGAAGGGCACAGATGGGGAATGATGCTGTGATAGCAGGCCAGCACCGAGTGCTTCGCTGTCACGCGATGGATTTTTCCCGACGATGCGTACGTCACCGAAACACCGGTCTCCGTGTTTTCGGTATTGACCACGGTCGCATTCAGCCGTAACCGCACGTTGTTGGCGCGTTGATCCAACCGGGAATAATCGAAGTTTGCCGCAGCAATATTCAGGGCGTCAGCCTCAGGCGCTACCTCAGGAATCAGTTTGGCGACCAGCAGCCGAGCAAGGCTGGCGTTGCCGTCCGGCCACATGGCAACGGGGTACTGAAAGTCGTCCACTTCCCAGTCCTGGCCGAACAAATGCGCCCCCGGGTATCCCTCCCAAATGGCCTCCGCTGCAGATAGCGCACGCATTTCGAGACCGTAAGATCCGTGCTGGTCTTTATCAAATAACTGGACCGCGTCCTCTGTGAGGCCTGCGTACTCGCGGAGAAAATCCGGGTAGCTCATTTCACTGAGCAGCGTCTCTAACTCGGCCTCGGAAAGCTTTGAATGCGAGAAGTCTCTTGAGTACAACCGCAGCAGAGATTTGCGTCCCTCCACCGAGATGGGAATTTGGTCAATCTGTTCCCTCGTCAGGTGATTTCGCAAGCTGAAGTTCGGTATCAGCCGGCTTTCTCCATAGGTATCAGCGTCAAACCATATTGCGGGGCTGTTAGGTGCGTCCCGCCCGTATTCAAAGGTCATCTCTCGACGCATTGCCTGAGGGTCTATACCCAGCTCGGAAAGAAGCGTGTTGACCGCATCACTAAATTTCCACCACTCCAGATTGTGGGTGCCGCCCAGCGAGAGCACCATCTCGCCGCTCTGGTGAAACTCATTACGTTTGGCATGCCCACCAAAGTCATCGTGGTTCTCAAGCAGCAGTATTTTTGAGTTGGGCCCAAAGTGTTGTTGGTAGTAGTACGCCGCAGCAAGTCCTGAAATGCCCGCTCCGACCACAATCAGGTCGTAGTGCTCTGTTGATGGTTCAGGAGAGGGAAATTTGGCACTTTCACGAGCGAGTGCGTGAGCGATTTCGTATGCGCCGGCATGTGAACCGCGCATGCCGGTTTTGATCGGTGGGTATTCGATCGCGGCCGCGTATTCAGCATTGCTGTTGATTGATGTGCCCGCTTCGGCGAGATTGGGCGCAACTAGCGCACCGGCCTGCATCGCGGCACCGGCGGCAACGGCAGCGCCTTGCACAAAATCTCGTCGCGTAATGGCACGCTGCATGCCCAGTTGTTTGTCAGATCGTTTCTTCATGTCATTTACGCGCGACAGTCCTCATCCAATAGGTTGTCAGGGTAGCCACTACCAGCAGATATGGCTTTTGAGGCGGCACGCTAGCGGCAGTCGCCGCCATCATTTACCCAACCTCTCCCTCAATAAGCCATGTAGTAAAAAGCTGAGCACCATGCCCAGCCCCATCACGGACACCGATATCAATCCGCGATAGGGAAGCTCGGGTGACCATGTGTCGCTCTTATCTACCCAATAGTGCAGGTAGAGTGACGCCAGCCAAGGTAGTAGGACCACGCACCAAAATACCAGCCGCTGTATGTTACGCATCGCTCATTGACGCTCCGCAAGTCGTGTCATTGTTTGCCAACGAAAAGACTGCGCACTGTGCTCCTCTGATATTAGCCGTCCAGCATTGACACAATGGCATGCTTGGTCGAGCCTGTCATGGCTTACAAGGAGACCAGAGTGACCGAAGATTGGCTGAATGGGTGGCGCCTATTTGCTGTCGTGTCCGCGGTGATCACTACTTTTATGTTGTTTCGGTTGGGGTCGACAGACTTTTCGTCGCCTGAAGATCTGTCAGCGATGATCCAATACTCTGTGAGATGGGCGGTGCCGTTCATTTTTCTGGTGATTGCCATCTCGCCCTTATACCGACTGTTGCCGGGGCGTTTGACTCGCTGGTTGTTGCGTAATCGACGATATATAGGACTGTGCTTTGCTATTGCCATGGTTTGGCAGGGTGCCTTTATTTTTATTGTGTCCTTCTTCCATTCGACACACTACTACGGTGAGATCTATCTCCTCCGTGACGAACTCGAGGGCAGCAGTGGCTATTTACTCCTCGCCGCGATGACTGCGACCTCGTTTGGCGTTTTTCGACGCCACATCACAAAGGAGCAGTGGCGGTTTCTGCACCTTAGCGGCGTCATTTTTTTATGGGCGTATCCCTTCAGCGTCTACTGGTGGAACGTTTTCTACTACCAGACACAGCATTGGTTTGATGTCCTCTTTTACGCGCTGGGCTTTACAGCGTTTGCGTTACGAATCTTTGCCTGGGGCTGGGGTCGGGGCTTGGCCCATGACGCCGAGGTGCGGCGGTTACTAGGCGGCGGCGTGGTGCTTGTGTCTCTCCTGCTCGCAGTTTCCGGCCATTTATGGCAGCCCGCTTTATCGGCGGCCTTGCTGATGCCGCCATGGTCTACTGAGCTGGAGTTGTGGTTGCCTTTCTGGCCATTTGAACCCTTCTTGCCGCTGCTCACCTTGGCATTAGGTGTGGCAATGGCCTCTGGCGGGAGTACAGTCAGTGATCCGCATCAACGAGCTGCCGCAGAATTAACATGATGCCCAGATTAGCCGCGGCCTGACTCTGACTCATAACGAACGGTCGACCACTGCCTATAGAGAATAGTGAATTGACGGATTGCATTAGTAGATAACCGGAGATTTAAGAATGAATGCGCTGCACATTTTCAGCTTCAAACGTTATGCGGGTGTCACATTGCTAACTGGTCTTTTAAGCGCATCAGTTATCGCTCAGGTTAGTCATCCTGCAAAGCTGTCACAGAAGGCGCTCGAGGGCGCAGCCTTCGACGACCCCTCAACAACGATCACTGAGGTAGAGGGCGAAAAAATTCTCGACTTCACCTCGCTCAAGTCTAGCGACGGTAAGTTTGCCTCGGGCATGTACAAAGCCGGGCCGCAGATTTTCGATATCACTGAGCCCTACGGCGTCGACGAATTCATGTTTTTCCTCGAGGGGAGTGTGACGCTGACCTCTGCCGATGGTTCCGTGACGACAGTGAATGCCGGCGAGGCGGTCACCATCCCTAAGGAGTGGACGGGCCGCTGGGAGACCGAGGGCTACCGCAAAATTTGGGTGATTTACTCTGTCGATGGGGAAGGGCTTTGAGAGCCCCGGGATACCTGTTGCGGTTTGGTGACCACCTCTGCATGAAAGCAGTCACGCGGACGTTTGATGAACGCGAAAGGGGCTGACCGACAAACTCACTGGGCAGCGTTGAATCAGAATTCTCTAAGCAGCACTTGCCCGTCCCAGGTTTCGCTCGCATGCCTGACGTCTATATACAGTTGTTTGAGGCTGTCGTTCACAATGTAGATTTCGGTGGCGTGACCGAGGGCATCAAAGGTATCGAGGTAGGTCGCCCCTCGACCCTCGCTGGTTCTGAAGCTGGTCACTGACTCAACGCCTTTCAGGTTGAAATCAGCAACGCGGCCATCGTGGTCTCCGAAGTCGAGGGCCACATGATGAAAGCCGCTTTCATCGGCCGCAAAGCGATCCCGAAATATGGAGGGCGCGTCATTGTGTTGGGTGACCAGCTCGATCATCAAGTCGCCCGATTGTGTATAGGCGGCAGAAATATCGAGCTCTGATGCTGACCCGCGGTACGTCACGTTCTCAAGTTCAATGTGGCGTCGCACAAAGAAGGGCCCTAAACCCCATAACGCATGGAACCGCGCAATACCCTCGTCGATGCCGGGTACGTAATAAGCATTTTGAATAATCCGCTCAGAAGTCATGTGCTGTCCTGAAATCGATATTGGTGATGCTGGTGACGGCGGTGCTAAGGCTTCACTCAGAGCCACTCTCGCAAAGCCGCTTTTTGTATTTTGGTCGCGGACATGGGCCACTCCGATACGAAGATCACTCGCCGCGGCACCTTGTATGAAGCGATCTGTCCCGCACAGTAGGCCACGATGTCCGCTTCCGTCACGCTCGCGTCAGGGTGTAGCTCGATAAATGCGACCGGTACCTCCTGTAGCCGCTCATCTGGCGCACCAATGACCTGAGCCATCGCAATACCAGGATGCGTTGACAGCCACGCCTCAATCTCAAGGGGTGACACGTTCTCGCCGCCGACTTTCAGCATGTCCTTGAGTCGCCCGTGAAAGCAGATGCGGCCTCTCTCATCGAGTGAGCCCATATCGCCGGTATGGAACCAGCCGTCGGCATCAAAGGCTTTGGCATTTTCCTCGGGCTGGTTGTAGTAACCCTGAAAGACTGAGAACCCTTTGACACAGATCTCCCCCTGACACCCCTCATCAACCGGTTGATTGGTTCCAGGGTCGCGGATGCTGACCTCAACACCGGGATAGGGTTGTCCGCAGTTGCGCGCGCGGTCTTCAGCAGGGTCCGCAGGATCCGTGTGACTGGCAATACCACTGAGCTCGGTCATACCGTACGCGCTGATATGCGTAGCCAGCGGCATGGCAGCCATGTTGGCTTCCAATACTTCTGTATGCGCGACATTGTTGATCAGCCTGATGCGGCGGAGCGTCTCGGGTTTGAGATCCCGGTGCGCGATCAGGTCCGCCATGATGGCCGGGAATGCCGGGTATAAAAATGTCGCTTGCTCGTTGTGGATCTGCTCCACGGCGCGGTCGATGTTGACGGTGTGATCTGTGAGAAACGTGCCCGCCTCATGCATCAGCGCAAATAGCGGCAGAATCGAGGCCATGTGAAAAAGCGGCAGTGGATCCCACATCACGTCTTGATGAACAACCGACAGCCGATCGCGCATTGCCGCTGAGGTCAGAAACACAGAGTGATGATTCAGCGCACAACCCTTGGGCATCGAGGTCGTGCCGGAGGTAAACATGATCAGCGCGGTGCTCATGGGGTCGACGGCGGCAGTGATGCGGATGAGGTCCTGCTCTGTGACGTCTTCAGCGCTGTCGAGAAAATCATGCCAGGGCTCGAAGGGGCCCCTCGGGGTTTCATCCAGTGTGATGAGATGCTCGAGTTTGGGGGCAGCGTCGCCGGCTAAGGAATTGGGCTCAGAATCCTGCATCAGTTCAGGCAGCGCCTCGAGCAACCGTTCAGCGTTTGGAACAGCACTGAGATTGCCGGTCACGACCCATTTTAGATCGCAGTGGCGCACCACATGCCGGAGCTCCTGTGTGCGAAAGCGCGCGTTCAGTAGCACCGCCACGGCGCCTATCAGTACGCAGGCAAAGAGCAGAGGGAGGTATTCGGGGCGGTTGGTGGCGAGAATGCCGATGTGGTCGCCAGGTTGAACGCCTCGAGCCAGCAGTGCTCGAGCAATGATGTGGCTTTCGCCTTCGAAGGCGGCGTAGTTCAGGCGGTGATCGGGGAACACAATGGCGTCGTGGTGCGGGTAGCGCCGCGCCGCGCTTTGCAGGAGCTCTCCCAGAAGTGGTGTCACCGGTGCTTGCACACGCTGCCCTTTTTATTATCGATGGCGTTCCGTGCCGGCAGGATACCGCGGTCGGCATGTCGCTTCATGATATTGACCCAGAGGCGCTTGCGCGAGGCCACTTCACATCCGATAGGGGTGGTAGTCTTGGGGGGCTGACGGGGAGTTTTCAATTGGACGTGGATCGCACAACACTGATTGGTCGCGCGTTGCGCCCGGCAACCTATACCGTGACGGAAGTCGACGTAAACGACTTTCTCGGTGTGGTGGATGAGCCAGCTTTTGTCGCGACAGGTGACGAGCAGGCCGCCGGCGCGGCGACGGTGTCTGCGCCGACGGGCTCGCGGTTGGCGCCGCCCTCGTTTGCTCCGTTTGTGGCGGTGCTGGGCCTCCTCAAGACGTTTGATTGGGGGGATGACTTTCTCTTCGATTACCGCACGGGCACGGCGATGTTCGGGGAGCAGTCAATCGAATTTCATCGGCCCTTGCGAGTAGGGGAGTCGGTGACCATCTCTGCGGCTATCAGCGATGTCTATGAAAAGCAGGGCAAGCGCCGCTTTGATGTCATCGAGGTATCGTTCCAAATCAGCGGCAGCGAAGAGGGGGACCGGCTGATGTCCGGGCAGCAGTCCTATATTTTGTTCAAATGAGAGAAGCGCTCTACCAGCCCTTTTTTCAGGACCTCGCAGTCGGTATGCGTTTGCCGACAGTGGAATTAGGGCCCATGGACCGCTTCGATTACATTCCGATTGCGCTGATCCTGCGGGATACCAACCCGCTTCACCTCGATCGCGTGTACGCGCAGGAACGCGGGCTGCCCGATGTGGTGCAGCAGGGGCCGCTCAATCAGGCCTACCTGTATCGTTACTTCACTTCTTGGTTGCATGACCCCTGGGATCTGATCGCGACTACGATGCGCTTCGCGGCCAACGTGTTTCCAGATGATGTCTTGCAGTGTGGAGGAGAGATTCTCGAACTGGCCGAGGAGCCGGGCGGTGGTGGAGTGGTGAACTGCGCCGTATGGCAGCGTAATCAGGATGGCCAGATCATCCTCACGGGCGAGGCTAAAGGCCGGGTGCCCGGTCGATAACGTGCCATACCTCGTCAAAATCCAAAGCCATTCCCGTGACTGATCGTCTTGACCGGCACGCTAAGAACCCACAGCACATGGCTGCTTGGTGGGCGCTACTTTTACTCACGGCGACCTATACCTTTTCGTTTATTGATCGACAGATCATCAACCTACTGGTCGACCCGATTCGCACCGATCTGTCACTGTCGGATTCCCAGGTCAGCTTCCTGCAGGGGCTGGCTTTCGTGTTGCCCTATGTTCTCTTGAGTATTCCGTTGGGCCGGGTTGTGGATCGTGCCAACCGCATCCGGGTGCTAGTCATTGGCATTTTGGTCTGGACAATCAGTTGTGTGACCTGTGGATTGGCCAAGAACTTCTGGCAGCTGGGTATGGCCCGAATGGGTGTGGGGGCGGGCGAGGCGAGTGTGACGCCGGCTTCGTGGTCATTGCTGGCTGATTACTTTCCCGAGGACAAGCGCGCGCTACCGGTGAGCATCTTCCTGATGGGTCCCTATCTCGGTGCGGGTTTGTCACTGATTCTGGGCGCAGAAGTGGTGGGCTGGGCCAGCGGCTTGGGCACCATCGAGTTGCCCCTCGTCGGTGCGCTGGCGCCCTGGCAGCTCACTTTTATGCTGGTCGCATTGCCCGGGCTGCTGATGGTGTTTCTACTACCTCTGCTACGGGACCCCCCACGCACGCAGCGGCTGACCGAGGCAGCTGAGCCGCTCAGCTGGGGTGATATCGCTCAATATGTGTGGCCTCGCCGGGGCGTATTCGGGGCATATCTGTTGGGCGCACCCTTTATCGTGCTGGTCCTATACGCTTTGCAAGCTTGGGTGCCGAGCTTGTTGATCCGTGTGCACGGGCTTGAGATTGTCGAAGCCGGTCGTTACTACGGCACCATCGCTCTCGTTGCGGGTTCAGCGGGTGTGCTCAGTGGGCCGGTGGCGGCGCGCTGGCTGGCAGGCCGTATGGACCCTGCTGTTGCGCCCCTGGTGACCTCCATCTCATCCACGTGTCTTCTGATCCCGGTGCTGGTGAGCGCCGGTCTCGCCGAGTCGCTAACCTGGACTCTGGTTTTCATTACCGGAGCAAGTTATCTCGTCACGTTCCCGTTAGCGCTATTTGCTACAGGGTTGCAGAGCGCTTCGCCCAACGAGATGCGCGGTCTGATGGCTGGCTGTTTTGTATTGAGCACAAATTTGATTGGTCTGGCATTGGGGCCCACCAGCGTCGCACTGGCGAGCGATTATATTTTTGGGAGTCCGCAGGCGGTTGGGAGCTCGCTGGCGCTGGTGGGAGGGACGGTTCTGCCAATGGCGGTGTTTCTCTTGTGGCGAGGCCTCGCAGCGATCAAGCAGGACCAATGAAGCCCCCGCTCAGGAAACCGTGATTCTCGCCCGAGTGCATCGCTCCCAACAGGCTGAGCGTCTCGAAACGCCATCGCGCGGTTGATTGTCTAGCAGCAGTAGTCCATAGGCGGTAGCCGCTGCGTATAGGGTCGGTACATAGTGCAGTGAAATAAAGCTTGTATTGCTAACGCCACCACCCATACTGCGCTCCAATTCATAGGGGGCCGGTCTTTTTAGTTCCTGCCTTCATTCCAATCGCCTCTTGCGATACCCAACAAAGAGCACACCATGACCGCATTCGCTGAGCTGGGCCTCAACGCCAAGCTCGTTAAAAATATTGCTGCAAAGGGCTACGACAGCCCCTCGCCGATTCAGGCGAAGGCGATCCCCCTAGTGCTCTCTGGCTGCGACCTGATGGCTGCGGCGCAAACTGGTACGGGAAAGACCGCTGCCTTCACGCTACCTGCTTTGCAGATGCTCAAAAACGCGGGGCGCCCGGGACCTAAAGACGTGAGTTGCCTCATCTTGACGCCAACCCGCGAGTTGGCAGCGCAGATTGCCGACAACGTTCGCACTTACGGTGCGGGCATCAAGCTGCATAGCCAAATGGTGTGTGGCGGTGTGAACATTCGCCCTCAAATTCGCAATTTGGCTCGAGGCACCGATATCCTCGTGGCGACGCCGGGCCGATTGCTGGATTTACTAGGGCAGGGTGCGGTGCGGCTCGATCACGTCAAGATGTGGGTGCTCGATGAGGCCGACCGAATGCTGGACATGGGCTTCATCCCCGCCATGCGCCAAATTCATGCGGAGCTGCCCAAAGAGCGTCAAACGCTCATGTTCTCCGCCACTTTCTCGCGTGATATCGAAAAGCTCGCCGGGGAGTTTTTGCATCAGCCCAAAAAGATTCAGGTGACGCCCGCCAACACCACGGTGAGTCGTATCGATCAGACCGTATATCCCGTCGATAAAACCCGAAAAACCGAGTTACTCACGCATCTGGTCTCCAGCGAGCAATGGGGACAAGTGCTGGTGTTCTCTCGCACCAAATACGGCGCTGACAAGCTCTCCCGCAATCTGTCGAAAGCGGGCATTACCAGTGACTCCATTCACGGCGACAAAAAACAGGGTGCGCGGACCCGCTCACTGAAGCAATTTAAAGATGGGCGCCTACAGGTGTTGGTTGCGACAGATATCGCAGCGCGCGGCATTGATATCCAGCAACTGCCACGCGTGGTGAATTTTGACCTGCCACATGTGGCCGAAGATTACGTGCATCGGATCGGCCGCACCGGGCGTGCGGGCGAGGCGGGCATTGCGCTGTCATTGGTCAGCGCCGATGAGGTGGCGCAGCTGCAGAAGATTGAAAAGCTGATCAAAAAATCACTCCCCAGGGAAGAGGTCGAGGGATTCGAGCCCGAGCACCGATTGCCCACAAAAGAGGTCAAATCGTCGGGCAAACGTCCGCCCAGAAAGGCGAAGGCAAAACCGGGCGCCAGAAAACAGCGCGACGGACAGGGCAAGAACCGTCATGGTGGGCCTTCGGCAAAGCGTCAAGGTCAGGCGGCGAATCGCAGTGGCCGCAACCGGAAACCGGCACGCGCCAGCGCCTAAACCCTGCCACTCAAGTCACGCTCGTGATACAACGCGGTTAGCCACCTGACCGCGAAAATAAACCGAGCGTGCTATGACTCCAGACAGTTCAATACCGGCCGCTGAGACGCTGCAGTACCTGAAGCAGTCTTATGGAGAACTGGCTTGGCTGATTAACGCCCACGCCGCAAACCAGCCAGATCGTATTGCACTCGATGATGGCGAGGAGCAGCTGACCTGGGGCGAGACCGCGACACTGGTGAATCGGATTGCCGCGCAGCTTCAAGCCGAGGGCCTGCAAAAAGGCCAGGCGGTTTCCATCCTCGGCACCACCTCCATTCGCTATGCGCTGACGTATCTCGGCGCCATTGTCGCGGGCGGCTGTGCTGCACCGCTCACTACCTCAGCGACCCCACAACAACTTGCCGCGATGATGACGGACAGCGGCGCGGGGCATCTCTTTATTGATCACACCAAGCGCGCGGAGCTTGCCGATAGTGGCGTCGCGTTGCCTTCCCTCAAGCACGTGATGATGGATGCACTGGACGAGTCAGATGGTGCGCCGTTCCTGTTCGATTGGATGGCTGGTGAGGGTGCGGCAACTGCTGAGGTCGAGACCGGCCCCAACGACCCCTACAACATCATTTATTCCAGCGGCACCACCGGCACGCCAAAAGGCATCGTGCACAGCCGCCAGAT
>Ga0181594_10004838_pt1 | contig 11901 bp, 8 predicted proteins | sample 071ome_18_FD_145603 | JGI IMG/M metagenome (GOLD analysis project Ga0181594, IMG submission 145603) | Coastal salt marsh microbial communities from the Groves Creek Marsh, Skidaway Island, Georgia - 071413BT metaG (spades assembly) | ecosystem: Environmental > Aquatic > Marine > Intertidal zone... | reverse complement strand
GTGACCGAAACCGACGACGCCTATAACATCCTGCCTGAACTGGCCCCCGAACCTCAGGACCTGGTGGTCTACAAGCAGCGGGCGAGCTGTTTCTACGGCACGCCGCTGATGTCGCACCTGGTCGGGCTCGGCGTGCAAAGCCTGATCGTCGGCGGTGGCACGACGTCGGGCTGCCTGCGGGCCGGGGTACAGGACGCCAAGGCGAACGGCTTCCATGTCACGCTGGTCGAGGAATGCTGCTACGACCGCACCCCGATCAACCACAAGGTCAATCTGTTCGACATGCACCACAAATATGTCGACGTGATGAAGCTCGCCGATGTGTTGGACCATCTGGACAAGCTGGCGCCGCGCCGCATGGCAGGATAACAGGCGTTCCGGCGCAAAGGCGGACAGGACAAATCCCGCCGCCGCATGCAAATTTGCCGCACCATCAGCCTGCTGCGCATATTGCCAACCTGCGTCCGCACCGATACTCTTGAAATAGTTAGGCACCGAAGTAATTCGGGTCTGAAACGCATTTCGGGATGAGGGACGACCAGACACATGGAATTGCAGGGACTCGACATCGACGTTGTACGCAAGGGATCGGGACAACCGCTGGTGATGCTGCACGGGGGCGGCGGGCCGATCGCGCAGATGCCGTTCGCCGACAGGCTGGCGGAGAAATTCGAAATCATCGCGCCGACCCATCCGGGGTTTAACGGCAGTAGAATCCCGAAGCATTTCACCAGGATTGATGACCTTGTATACCTCTATCTCGACTTGCTGGACGAGTTGGACCTGACCGACGTCGTCCTGATGGGCTTTTCCATGGGCGGCTGGACCGCCACGGAAATGGCGGTCGCCAATTCAAGCCGGCTGTCGCGACTGATTTTGGTCGATTCTGTCGGCGTGAAAGTCGGCGGGCGCGAAGACCGCGATATAGCCGACGTGTTTGCCTTGCCCGGCGAAAAACTGGCCGAAATAATGTTTCACGACAAATCGCTTGCACCCAACCCGGCTGATATTCCGGACGAACAGCTGCAGATCGTCGCAGGCAACCGCACGGCGCTCGGCGTTTATACTTGGGATCCGTACATGCACAATCCGAAGTTGCCGCACCGGCTGCACCGGATCAAAATCCCGACCAATTTCATTTGGGGCGCCAGCGACGGTCTGGTGACGCTGGAATACGGCGAAAAATTCTGCGCCATGATCGACGGCGCGACGATGACCGTCATCACCGAAGCCGGGCATTCGCCGCAGATGGAACAACCGGATGCGTTCGTGAACGCGGTTTTTGAAGTGGCAGTATAAACGACGAGCCGAGACTAATCCTGAGACGTTTAGAGAGGAAAAAGATCATGCAATCCTGGTGGTTCACGGAAGATTGTTACCCGCACCTGCCTGACGAAAGCACCTATCGCTCGATCCGGGTCGATCTGCCCAATCAGCACTGCGATCCGGAGATAGCTAATGATCTTTACAACCGTTATTTGGATCTCTGGTGCGCATGTGACGAAATTGGGCTGGGCATCATGCTCAACGAGCATCATCAGACCGCCACCTGCATGGTACCAGCGGCGCCAATCATGCTCGGCATCCTGGCTCGCCAAACCCAAAGATCACGCCTGCTAATCCTTGGCAACCCGCTACCCAACCGCAACCAGCCTGTCCGCGTAGCCGAGGAAATGGCGTTAGTCGACGTGATCTCCAAGGGGCGCGTTGAATGCGGTTTTGTCCGCAGCGTACCTTACGAGGCCGCAGCAGCTAACATCATGCCCTACCGCGGTTCCGACCGGATGTGGGAGGCGCATGACCTAATCTTGAAGGCCTGGACCACCCATGACGGTCCCTTCAACTTTGAAGGTGAATGGTACCACCATCGCCAGGTCAACATCTGGCCCCGTCCGTATCAGCAGCCGCACCCGCCGGTTTGGATCACTATGGGCAGTAATGGTTCCGCGCGACCGGTAGCGCAGCACAAGCACATTGGCGCGGTCTTTCTTGCAGGCTACCCGCGCATCCGCGAAGTTTTCGACGGCTATCGCGAGGGCTATCTTGAAGCCCATGGCGAACACGCGCCGCTGGATCGGCTGGCATATCTCGGCCTCTGCTATATCGGCGAGAACCAGCGCGAGGCCGAAGAAGGTGCACGCAAGCTGCTGTGGTATATGGAATCCAACAAGGTGCCGCCGGAGTGGAGTAATCCGCCCGGCTATCACCCGCCCGCTGTATCGGCCAACGTGATGCGCGGCGTCACAGGGTCTGGCGTCCCGACGCGGCCTACCCTGGAACAGCAGATGGCGCGCGGTAACGTATTTGCCGGCACGCCGGACCAGGTCTTCGAACAAATGAAATCGTTCTGGGAATATTCTGGCGGCTTCGGCCACATGCTGATGATGGGGCAAGCAGGGTTCCTGTCAGACGCGGACGCGCTCAAATCGATGCGGCTTTACAAAGCCGAGGTCGAGCCCCGTCTCAAGGAGCTCGCGGCAAATGCTGATCCCGCTGAGCTGTGGGAAAAGAGCAAAGCGGCGCCCGTCAAGGACGGCGTGGATATTGGCAATTTCGGCGTCGAGTTCGTGCGTTGATGCGAGGTTTACCTACTCGCCAGATCTACGCATACATCTTGACTGCATCCTGGTAAAAGCGACGGCTTTTACACGTGGTGGCCTTCTCGGGGATTTCCGGCCCTCTTCGAACTGACGGCTGAACGAAAGTTGTAGGGATACACACGACCTCTTCTTTACCGATCACCAAATTCTAAAAAATACGGAACTGAACGACCATGACCGACCTAAAAACCTGGTTCTTCACCGAAGACTGTTACCCCGATCTGCCGGAACAGAACTCTTATGACTCCATAAGGGTCGATCTTCCCAACAAGTATTGCGATCCGGAAAACGCTAGCCGTCTGTATAACCAGTATCTCGACATATGGTGCGCGGCGGACGAAATGGGGCTGGAGATCATGCTCAACGAGCATCATCAAACCGCCACCTGCATGGTGCCCGCGGCGCCGATCATGCTCGGCATCCTGGCCCGCCAGACCAAAGATGCGCGTTTGCTGATTCTGGGAAATCCACTTCCCAATCGCAACCAGCCGGTGCGAGTCGCCGAAGAAATGGCGTTAGTCGACGTGATCTCCAAGGGACGCGTTGAAGTCGGGTTCGTACGCAGCGTGCCCTACGAAGCGGCGGCGGCAAACATTCTGCCCTATCGCGGTTCAGAGCGCCTGTGGGAGTCCCACGACCTGATTCTGAAGGCTTGGACCACCCATGACGGGCCGTTCAACTTTGAAGGCGAATGGTACCACCATCGCCAGGTCAACATCTGGCCTCGTCCATACCAGCAGCCACACCCACCGGTTTGGATCACTACCGGTAGCGCGGCAAGCACACTGCCCGTGGCGCAGCACAAACATGTTGGCGCGATTTTCCTCGCTGGTTATTCGAGGGTGCGGCCAATTTTCGACGCTTATCGGGAAAACTACCTGAAGTTGCATGGTGAGCACGCGCCGCTCGACCGGCTGGCCTATTGCGGGCTGATCTACGTAGGTGATGACGAAAAGACGGCGGCTGAAGGTGCCAACAAGATGATGTGGTACATGCAGGCGAACAAGGTGGCAGATCATTGGAAGAACCCGCCCGGCTATCACCCACCGGTAGTGTCCGCGAACGTGCTGCGCGGCGCCCACGTCTCGGGGTCCGGCGCGGCGTACAGTACCGACCTCGCCGAACATATGCGCCGCGGCAATGTATTCGCGGGCACACCAGACCAAGTATACGAACAGATCAAGGCGTTCTGGGAATATTCCGGCGGTTTTGGCCACATGCTCATGATGGGACAGGCCGGTCACATGACCGAGCAGGAAACGCTGCGTTCCATGCATCTCTATAATTCCGAAGTCTATCCGCGGCTGAAGGAATTGGCAAAAACTTGGGATCCGGAAGCGATCATGGACAAACGTGCCGACTTGCCTGACCGGGATCATGCGGAGATCACGGATCTAGCGGTCGATTTCGTTCGGTAACTGTGTATTTCGGACTGTATCGGCTAAGTCAGAGGGACCAGAGATGGCAGACATCGAATCGAAATTCGTCGAGGTCGACGGTATTAACACCCATTTCCTGGAAGCGGGGCCAAAAGATGCGCCAACCGTCGGGCTTCTCCATTCCGGTGAATTCGGCGGCTGTTCGGAAATCAGCTGGGAATTCAACATTCCGGCCTTGGCCGAACATTTCCACGTGCTCGCCGCCGACTGGCTGGGCTTCGGGCGGACCGAAAAGGTTTACGATTTCGCCGACCAGCGGGCCCGCGTCTACCGCCACATGGCGCGGTTCTACGAGATCATGGGCGTCGAGGAAGCGGACTTCATCGGCAATTCGATGGGCGGCTCCAACCTGGCGCGCATGATCGCCGACCCGCCGCCGCCGCTGCCGATCCGCTCCGCCATCCTGTGTTCGGGCGGCGGTTTCACCCCACTGACCGACGAGCGCAAGACCCTGCTGGCCTATGATTGTTCCGACGGCGCCATGCGCGATCTGCTGCAAGCTATGCTGCACGACCCGAAATGGGGCGACGACGCGGCGTATGTGGCCAAACGCCAAGAAATCGCCCTGCTGCCCGGCGCGTTCGAAGTCGCCAGCGCGCCGCGGCTGAAACGGCCGGCGCCGGAAAAGAAAGACGACAAGGCATCCGACCAGAGCTTCGGCATTCCCGACAACACGGTATACGAGAACGTCCAGGTGCCCGTCCTCATCATCGCGGGCGAAAACGACCCCCTGCGCGAACCGGGCTATTCGATGGACCTGGCGGCACGCATCCCAAACAACGAACACCACGTGTTCGAAAACTGCGGCCACTGCCCCAACATCGAACACGCCGACCGCTTCAACGAGCTGGCGATCGATTTCTTAAAACGGGTGCACGCGCGCTAAACAAAACAAACAGAGAAGAACCTGCCGCCCTCGGGTCTGACCCAAACGTGAGAACGGGCATACCGAATCGCCGCGGCGATCCTGCTGACGTCAAGATAGCTCCACCGATAGTGGATTGTAGGAATACAGCCAGCCGTTGCGGTCGGCGCCTTCATCGACCTTCGCGAAATGGGCTCGGATAGCTTCCATGCTGGGCATGTGGAACAGGGTGCGGTTGGCGTCGGACTGCTTCACGATCCGTGCCGTCCGCTCCATCCGGTTGCGCTGATAGAGCTGCAGCGCGTCCGGGATATTGTCGCAAAGATCCAGCGCGCGGGTCAGCACCGCGCCGTCCTCGATCGCCATGCAGGCCCCCTGCGCCAGATACGGCAGCGTGGCATGCACGGAATCGCCGAGCATGGTGGTGCGGCCGGTGCTCCAGTTATCGATCGGCGGGCGGTAATGCAGCGACCAGCGATAGCACTTGTCATGATCGACCGTGTCGATGATCGTCTGAATCTTGTCGTTCCAGCCCTCGAAATCCGCCTTCAGGTTTTCCCAGGGGAATTTGGCGGTCCAGCTTTCCTCCGACACGTCGTCGGTTTCGACCAGCCCGACGAAGTTGAGCAGCCGTCCCGCCCGCAGGAAGTAGCACACCACATGCGCGCCGGGGCCCATGAAGACCGACATCACCTGCGGCAGGAAATCGGCGGGCAGATCTTCGACCGGCAGGGTGATGCGCCAGGCGCAGTCGCCGGTATAGGTGGCCGGCGCGTCGCCGGCGATCTGGCGGCGTACGGCGGATTTAACCCCGTCGGCGCCGATCAGCAGGTCGCCGCGGGCCGACTCGCCGTTCGCGAATTTCAGCGTCACGCCGTCGGAATCTTCCTCGAACCCGGTGACGGCGTGGTTCAGCCGCACCACGTCGGACTTCACCGACTGCGCCCTGCGGGCGAGGATGTCGTGAAAATCCGCCCGGTGCATCTGGCAGTAGGGCGCGCCGTGCAGTTTCTCGTGATCGGCGGCGAGGTTGAACCGGCTGATTTCCTCGCCCGTGTCGAAGGCCCGGAAGACATAGGCGCCGGGATTGACCGCGACCCGGTCGATCTCCTCGCGCAGGCCGAGATCGATGAGCACATGCATGGCGTTGGCGCTCATCTGGATGCCGGCGCCGACCTCGCCCAGCTCGGGCGCCTGTTCGTAAACCTCGACGTCGTGTCCGGCCTTCATCAGGCTGGACGCGGCGGCCAGCCCGCCCATGCCGGCCCCGGCGATCAGTACTTTTAATGCCATAAGCGTTTCGCACTCTCGGATCATTTGTTGCGTCCGGACGTTTTAGCGCGCGGCTCCCCGCGTCGAAAGCCCTTATCGACCCGACACCCGGTCGAGGCCCCCGTCGCGCTTCCCGGCCGTTTCAGTAATCCGGAAGCATGCGGTATCTTGCCAAGGGATTCGCGATGACCGGATGTCGGGAGAGATACAATGACGGCACGGAGCCGGGCGGGCGCCGAACAAGCCGAAGCCGGTCGCGCGCCGGACGACGATTCACGACGGGGTACGTTTTGCTAGCCCTGCGAATCGCCCGACGGGAACTGCGCGGCGCGGCCGGCGGGTTCGTCTTTCTTATCGTTGGCATTGCGATCGGCACCGCGGCGATTGCGGCGATAGGCCTGATGTCGGCGGCGGTTCTGGACGGGATGCGCGACAGCGCCCGGGACAGCATCGGCGGCGATGTCTCGCTCCGGCTTTACCATCGTCCGCCCCCGCAAGCGCACCTGCAGGCGTTCCGCAAAGCGGGCGCGCTCGACCTTGTGGCCGAACTGCGGGCACCGGCGACCCGGGCCGGTCGTTCGGCGCTGGTGGAACTGAAAGCGATCGGCGACAGCTACCCGCTTTATGGTGCGCTGCGGCTGACCCCGCCGCTGGCGACCGGCGATGCCCTGGCCCCGCGAAACGGCATCTGGGGCGCGGCGGTGGCGAAATCGCTGCTGACGGCGCTGGACGCGGCGATCGGCGACATTGTCTCTGTCGGCGACCGGCGGTTCGAATTGCGGGCGTTGATCGCGGACGAGCCGGATCGCGCGTTGCGGGCCTTCGCGCTGGGACCGCGCATGATCGTCGCCCGGCCGTCTCTCGACGGCAGCAATCTCGTCGCCCCGGGCGCGCAGGTATATTGGTACAGCCGACTGCGTCTGCGCGACGGCGTCAACGCCGACGACTGGATCGCCGCGTTCGAGCGCATTGCGCCGCACACCGGATACCGGATCGTGAATGCGGAAAACGGCGTGCCGGGGGCGGAACGGACCCTGGCGCTGATCTCCTCGCTGCTGACTTTCGTCGCCGCCGGCATCCTGCTGATCGGCTGCGTCGGCGTCTCCAGCGGCGTCTCCGCCTGGCTTGACCGAAAACGGCACAACATCGCCATCCTGAAGAGTCTCGGCGCACCGCCGCCAATGGTTCTGCGCATCTATCTCGTCCAGGTCGCCGGCGCCGCGGGGATCGGCGCCGGAGCCGGCCTCATACTGGGGAGCGTCCTGTACGCCGCCGCCCTGCCTCATCTGGGGGATTGGCTGCTAGTCGATCAAACCCTCCGTGCCGCCCCGCTGCTGGTGGCGGGCGGTTTCGGTTTTCTGGCGGCGCTGCTGTTCTCGCTGCCGCCGCTGGCCCGCGCCGAAATCCAGGGGCCGCAGATACTGTTTCGCAGCGACCTGACGCCAGGCCGGGGACGTCCACGCCCGCGTCGGCTGGTCGCCCTTGCCGCAGTTTCGTTGGCGCTGGCGGCACTGTTCGTCGCCGCCACGCCCCTGCCGATCGTGGCGGTGCTGTTCATCGCGGCCGCCGCGCTTGCGGTCGCGGCTTTTCTGCTGCTGGGTCGCCTGACGGCGATCGCGGCGCGGACAGCGGGGCGCCTGTCAGCGGTTCGGGGCCGGCCGCTTCTCCGTCTCGCGCTGGCCAACCTGCACCGGCCGGGCGCCCCCACGGCGCCGCTGATCCTGGCCGCCGGCCTCTGCCTGACCCTGATCGTCGCGGTCGAGGGCCTGCGCCAGAACGCGGAGCGCCATCTGTCCATGACGCTGCCTGCGTCGGCACCGGAATTCGTGATCCTGAACATCGATCCGGCGGCGGGGCAGCGGTTCGATGCCGTCCTCTCGTCGCTGCCGCAGGTTTCGCGGTGGACGCGCGTACCTTTTCTGCATGCCCGGATCACCGCCCTGAACGGCCGCGAAGTGGCGGAACTGCCTGTTCCCGCCGACGTCGCCTATGTCGTGCGCGGCGACCGCGGCGTTTCCTGGCGGGCGGCGCCGCCTGCGGACGGGATCTCCGCCGGGGAATGGTGGCCGGCGGATTACGACGGCCCGCCGCTGGCGTCGCTCGATACGTGGGCGGCAGGGCGGCTGGGCGTCGGCATCGGCGACACTCTGACGCTCAGCATTCTGGGCGCGCCGCTACAGGCCCGGATCGCCAACCTGCGGCGCGTCGATCGGGCGGCGCTCGACCTCGATTTTCCCATCCTGCTGTCGCCTTTCGCGACCCCGCCGCCGCACCGGCAGATCGCTGCCATGTGGACCGCACCATCCGCCGGTCCCGATGCCGCCCGCGATCCGCGCGGGGAGATATCACGGGCCTTCCCGGAGGCGCCGGTGGTCGTGGTCGCGGAGATCACGGCCTTTCTTGCCAAATCGGCCGACAGGCTTGGGCGCGCACTCGGCGGTCTGGCAGCCGCTACAGGCATTGCCGCGTTTCTCGTCCTGGCGGGGGCGGTTGCCGCCAGCCGGCGCCGACGCCTTCGCGAAGCGATTCTGCTGAAAACCGTCGGCGCCACGCGACGTCAGACTTTGGCGGCGACCGCCATCGAATTCGCGATCATCGGGCTGGTGGCGGCCCTGGCGGCGATCGTCCTCGGCAACCTCGCCGCATGGGCGGCCGTCGCAGACCTGATCGGGTATGTCCCCGTTTTCGGAACCGTGCTGCCGTGGCTCGGCGCGGCGGTGATCCTGCCGGTGGCCGCGGGCCTCGCCCTTACCCGGTGGGCGCTGGCGCAGCCGACGGGAAAGATGCTGCGGCAGACGTAAGCGTGGCGCGGCCCCGCTTTATTCCGGCCGTTTCACAGCCTCCAGACCGGGTCGGTACGTCTTCTTGTCGATGAATTCCTCGATCCCGCGGTTGCGGGTCTTTTCGGGGTCGGCGAACATCAGCGCCTGGATCTTGGTCATCAGATATTCGTAGGCCTGCGGCGCATCCATGGTCTTCACGTTGCGCATCGCCTGCTTGGTGAAGGCCAGCGCCACCGGGTTCTTTTCCATCAGTTCGCGGGCCAGGGCGACCGTTTCGTCGCGCAGCCTGTCGGCGGGCACGGCGAGGTTGGCGAGCTTCATCTCGACCGCCTTTTTGCCGTCGAACGTGCGCCCGGTCATGGCATAGAACAGCGCGTCGCGCATCGAGGCGTGATCGACGAACACCTTGGAGACAAGCCCCGCCGGGATGATGCCCCAGTTGATTTCCGACAGCCCGTAGGTCGCGTCTTCCGCCGTGATCACGATGTCGCAGTTGCAGAGCGACATGAACGCGCCGCCGAAGCAGTAGCCGTTGACCATGGCGATGGTGGGTTTGCGCGACGCGGCGAGGTTGTCCCAGCCCCAATGGCGGTGGGCGATGAACGACCGGTACTGCGCATCCGGGTCGTTGTCGGTTTCGCGGAAATATTCCTTCAGATCCATGCCCGCGCTCCACGCATTGCCGGCGCCGGTCAGCACGATCACCTTGGCCGCGGGATCGGTTTCCAGATGCATCATGATTTCCTCCATCTCGTAGTGGAGGGTCGGGTTCATGGCGTTGCGTTTTTCGGGCCGGTTGAAGGTGACCCAGGCGATGCCTTCGTCGTCGATCTCGACGGCGACGCAGGTGTAGTCGTCTCGTAATGCCATGAAAAATTCCTTTGTCCGTTGCTTGGCGCATCCGCGCCCGTTGAGATAAGTTTACACCATGTCCATCAGCTTCAGAACAGACAGCGACGACGAAAAGGCCTTCCGCGCCGAAGTGCGGGGCTGGATCGCCGACACCCTGCCCGACGATCTGCGCGGCTGGTCGACGCGCCCTCCCTTCGACCGCGCCATGTGGTGGCACCGCCAGCTCCACGCCAGGGGCTGGATCGCACCCGCCTGGCCCAAAGCCTATGGCGGCATGGAAGCGACGCTGAACCAGCAGATCATCCTGAAGGAGGAACTGGCCCGCGCCGGGGCGCCGGAAATCTCGGCCCAGGGGATCAACCATGTCGGCCCGATCCTGATGGCCTTCGGCACGGACGCACAGAAGAACCGTCACCTGCCGCCGATCCTGACCGGGGACGAAACCTGGTGTCAGGGCTATTCCGAGCCGGGCGCGGGATCGGATCTCGCCAGCCTGCGTACGCGCGCCGACATCGACGGCGACGACTTCGTGATCAACGGCTCCAAGATCTGGACCACCTGGGCGCATCATTCGGACTGGATATTCGCCCTTGTGCGCTCGGACCCGGACGCACCGCGCAAGCAGGCGGGCATCAGCTTCGTGCTGATCGACCTGAAAACCCCCGGCATCGACATCCGCCCGATCAAAACCATCGCCGGAGACGAGGAATTCGCCGAGGTGTTCTTTGACGACGTGCGCGTGCCGATGGAAAATCTGGTCGGCGATCTGCATGACGGATGGCGGGTCGCCAACGCGCTGCTGGCCCACGAACGGCTCGGCACCGCCAACCCCCAGTTGCTGTTCGAGGCGATCGAACGGGTCAAAAAGGTCGCCAAGGCAACCGGCGCGGCGGACGATCCGTATTTCCGCGAACGCCTTGCCGAGCTCGACATCGACACCATCGGTTTCGCCGCCATGTTCGCCCACGCGGCGGAGATCGCCAATGCCGAGCGCTCGCTCGGCCTCGATGCGTCGATCATGAAGATCAACGGCACCGAACTGCTTCAGCGCATCTGCGATCTGCTGCTGGAGGCCGCCGGCACGGACGCGGCGCTGATCGACCGCATAGACACCGAAGACGGCCCGATCGAGATCGCGCCGCTGTTCCTGCAGGTGCGCCGGGCGACGATCTATGGCGGGTCAAGCGAGATCCAGCGCAACATCCTGTCCAAGCGGGTACTCGGTCTGCCGGGGTGAGGACCTGCGTCACTACTTTAGTCCCCTCCCCCTCGAGGCTGGAGCCGCGAAGCGGATGAAGCGGAGATCGCGTCTCGAAGGAAGCAGCCACCACAATCTGTGTGCTTCGTCACTGGACCGTTCCGCAGACTCGTCATAATTTGACGGCAGCAAAGGAACAGGCAGCATGACATCACGCACCCTGACTTTTTCGCGGCCATCGACGTTTCCGCCGCCGCCGCAATGCCGGTGAAATCCGCCGATATCCTGCCGCTGATCGACGCCCACGTGCATTACAGCCACGACGCCTGGGACGGCCTGCCGCCACAGGAAGCCGCCGCCGTGCTGCGCCGCGCGGGCCTCAAAAAGGTGTTCGTGTCCAGTTCCAGCGACGACGGCACGCAGAAGCTCCGCGCCGCGGCGCCCGACCTGATCGTCCCCGTGCTGCGCCCCTATCGCAAGCGGGGCGAGCTCGGGACCTGGTTCAGGGACCCCACCGTGATCGAGCTGCTGAAAAGCCGCCTGAAGAAGGGCGGCTATGCAGGGATCGGCGAGTTTCACATTTTCGGCGAGGATGCCGACGGCGAGGTGTTCCGCAAGGTCGTGGAGCTTTCCCGGAAGTACAATGTGTTCCTGCACGCCCATTCGGACGCGAATGCCGTGGATCGCATTTTCCGCCAGTATCCCGGCGCAACCGTGCTGTGGGCGCATTCCGGCTTCGCCGAGCCCGACGCCCTCTGCCCGATGCTGAAGAAGCACAGGCGCCTGTGGGCCGGTCTCGCCTTCCGCAGCAGCCATGCCGCCGGGGGCAAGGTCGATGCCGAATGGGCGAAACTGTTCGCCGAATTTCCCGACCGCTTCATGGTCGGGACCG
>Ga0181594_10004837_pt1 | contig 11902 bp, 15 predicted proteins | sample 071ome_18_FD_145603 | JGI IMG/M metagenome (GOLD analysis project Ga0181594, IMG submission 145603) | Coastal salt marsh microbial communities from the Groves Creek Marsh, Skidaway Island, Georgia - 071413BT metaG (spades assembly) | ecosystem: Environmental > Aquatic > Marine > Intertidal zone... | reverse complement strand
CGACTTCCTCTCCAAATTGGGCGCCGATGTCCTCTTTGTTGACGCCCGTATCTTCAATCACGTCGTGCAGGAGCGCTGCCATCAGGCTCTGCGCGTCCATATGCATGCGCGCAAGAATGCTGGCAACGGCCAGCGGATGCGTGACATAGGGCTCGCCACTCCGCCTGGTTTGGCCATAGTGGGCCTGCTCTGAGTAATAGTAGGCTCTGCGGACGAGCTGAGCCTGTTCTAGCGGCAGGTAGTCGGCAATCAGCTGCTCAAATGAGGCAAGTGAACTGTTCGCAAACTGCCCACCTGCCTGGGCGGACTGCGCGCGGGGGGATCTCCCCCGGGACAACGTAATCCCTGGGAGTGAGCCGCTGAGAGCCTGTAGTGTTGTTGCCACCACCGCCAGCGGGTCACTGTATCAGAGGATGGGGGTCTCGAAACTGGCTGCCAGTTCCTCTTCCGCCTCGATTTCGCTCTCGCGGGCCAGAACCTCGGGTGTAATTAAACCCTCGGCAATTTCTCGCAACGCGATGACGGTGGCTTTGTCAGAATCGTCTTCAACCAGTGGGTCTTTTCCGCCGATTGCCATCTGTCGGGCACGTTTCGAGGCCAGCATCACTAGCTCAAACCGGTTATCGACATTATCCAGACAGTCTTCAACTGTTACTCTTGCCATAGCAGTATGGCCTCCTCTCATATCGCTGAATTATCGCGGCCGCGCAGTATACCTCAGTCATCACGCTGACAGCGCGTTGGCGTCGTAAATATGCCACCTACACGTCATTTACGATCGCCTCACAACAGCAGATCGTCAATCAAGCCATGAAGTGCCGATTGCTGCTGATCCGTCCTGAGCCGCAGTGAGCGCACGAGGGCACGCAACTCCTCCAGCGCCGAATCAAAGTTGTCGTTAATGATCAGATAATCTGCTTCGTGCCAATGGGACATTTCGTCCCGCGCAGCGCGCATTCTGAGCTCGATCGTGTCCGCATTGTCCTGAGCACGGTTTTGTAGGCGGGTTTTCAGTGCGTCAATGGACGGGGGCAGTATGAAAAGCCAAGCACTGTCCGGCAGGAGTTGCCGAACCTGTTGCGCACCTTGCCAGTCTATTTCCAGGATGACGTCTGCGCCCTCTGCCAGCCGCGACTCCAGCTGGTTCAGGCTAGTGCCGTAATAATGTCCGAACACCTCGGCGGACTCAAAAAAAGCCCCCGCATCGCGCATCTCGTGGAAGGCCTCTGCCGTAATAAAAAAATAATTGACGCCCTCAGTTTCTCCGGGCCGTTGTGGGCGGGTCGTGTGTGACACCGATACCTCTACCCGTGGCTCTTGCTCAACCAGCGCCTTGATCAGGGAGGTTTTTCCCGCGCCGCTGGGAGCTGAAATAATCAGTAATTGTCCTCGGGATGGATTCACACCGTACCTATTCAATATTTTGGATTTGCTCGCGCATCTGCTCTATCAGCACTTTAAATTCGACAGACATGTTGGTGGTGCTGAGCGCCGTGGATTTTGAGCCGAGTGTATTGGCCTCTCGGTTGAGCTCTTGCATCAGGAAGTCGAGTCGGCGACCGCAGGGGCCATTGCCTGCCAAAGCGGTTTCAATAGCATCCAGGTGAGCCTCAAGGCGATCCATCTCTTCCTCGACATCGGCGCGCTGCAAAATATAAACAATTTCCTCTTCAAGCCTGACGGGATCGGCCTCGATATCAACGGCATTTAGGCGATCCAGCAGCTTCTGGCGATGCGCTTTTTGAAGCTTGGGAAGTTGCTTGCGCAGATCCTGCAAGTGGCCGCGCATGACGTCGGCGCGCTGGCGAATCATATCGGCGAGTTTTTCCCCCTCTTGCAGCCGATTTTCTCGGAGTCCTGCAAGACAGTCCGAAGTGGCTGCGAGTGCAGTGGCGCGCAATGTCTCGGGATCTGTCTCTTGCTCCACCAATATGCCTGGCGCAAGTAAGAGGGCCAGCTGATCTGGCATGGCAGCTTTGGGGAAGGCGTTTTCAATTTGTCCCAATGCTCCCTGCAAGGAGGATAGCCGCGTAGCGTTGATCGCCGTTGGCGCATCGCAGTCTGCGTCTGTCGCACGGATCACGAATTCAAGCTTGCCCCGCGAGCAATACTCATTCGCCTTGGTCCGCAACACACTTTCCATACCTCGCAGGTTATCCGGCATGCGAAAGTGCAGATCGAGATAGCGGTTGTTGACAGAGCGACACTCGACAGTGACCGTCACAGCGCCTGTTGTTACACTCGCGCGGGCAAATCCAGTCATGCTCTGTGTCACTGTGATCCTCCCCTGTAGACCGTCGCAATTGTAACAGCAGTGGTCCGCTCACATTGTCCCTCAAGCAGGAGAAACACCATGCAGATCGATGTAAAGCGACCCAGCGGCCGGCTCCCTCAGGATACGCGGCCAATCCGATTTGAGCGCGGTTATACGTGTCATGCAGAGGGATCTGTTCTGGTGTGTTTCGGCCTCACAAAGGTGATTTGTACCGCCAGCATCAGCACCGGCGTGCCTGGATTTTTGCGGGGTAAAGGGCAAGGCTGGTTGACGGCTGAATACGGCATGCTACCCCGGTCCACCGGCTCGAGGATGGATCGCGAGGCGAGCCGGGGTAAACAAAGTGGCAGAACCATTGAAATCCAGAGACTCATCGGCCGGTCTTTGCGAGCGGCGCTGGATTTGAAGTCGTTAGGGGAGCGAACGCTGACAGTCGACTGCGATGTCATTCAGGCTGACGGCGGCACTCGCACAGCGGCCATCTCGGGAGCATGCGTTGCGGTTGTCGATGCATTGAACGCGCTTCAACGATCCGGGGAGCTTGAGGCGGATCCTCTGCGGCACCTCATTTCTGCCGTGTCGGTCGGGGTTTGGAACGGGGTGCCGGTAGCCGATCTGGATTACGCGGAGGATTCCAGCGCGGATAGCGATATGAATGTGGTGATGACTGAAAGTGGCGGCCTGATCGAAGTTCAGGGTACGGCAGAGGGAGCGACGTTTACTCAGGAAGAACTCAACGAATTGTTGGCACTTGCTTCGTCTGCAGGTGAGGCAATCACAGCAGCACAACGAGCGGCGCTGAGCGAGGGTTAAAGCTTAAGATCGTAGTCCATCACAAGCGGCGCGTGGTGGGAAAATGCCTGTTCCTCGTATACGTAACCTCGCTGAACGTGATTCACCAAAAGCTCTGAGATGATTTGGGTGTCCGTGCGCAAGCCACCGGCATCGTCGCCATCAGGCCACCACGTATAAGTTCCGGGTTCCTGGTCTGCCAGCGAGAACGCGTCGGCGTACCCACTGTCATACAGGTCCAGTAACCATCCTCTCTCTGAGGCCGTAAGACCGGGGAGCGCTTGGCTGTTGCCGGCGTTCTCGGCATCGGCATGGTGCGCCATGAGCTCCCAGCCTCCACACAAAATGTAGCCACGGCGTTTATTCCGAACCTTTTCGAGATGACCGCTGAGTTGGGACAGGAAGCCCAATTTATGGGTCATTGCCTCTGCGCTTCCCTGTCCAGAGGGCACCAACACTGAGCCAATACTGATGTCGGAGTAGTCCGCCTGAATGTAGAGGCCCTGAGCGTCGTAATCATCAAAACCCAGGCCCCAGATGATGGCCTTGGGCAGTTCTTTGCAGTAAATGGCAACGCCGTTCAGGCTGGGGTTGTCATAATGATCCAGGAAGTAGGGGTGGTAATGCTCGGGGAAAAAAGCATCGCCGCGCAGAGTGTGTTCCGCGCAACGTGTGTCCTGCAGGCAGATGATGTCTGCGTCTTGAGCAAACAGCCAGTCTAAACCGCCGACCTCCGCGGCCCGTTCGAGCCCCTCTGTGACGAGGCTGATGACTCTCATTGCTAGTCCTGCTTGCTGTGATCCCATATCATACGGTGAAATGAAGAACCCAGACTGCGCCCCGGCTGAGATTCAGGACCGTTGGTCGCAGTCAAGGTCCTCCGCAACGCCATGGAGTCAGGTGTGAGTGACGCAACGCAAAGTTATCGGCAGGACTTTATTGAACTCGCTTTGGAGTGCGAGGTGCTGCAGTTCGGCGAATTTGAACTGAAGTCAGGCCGTGTGAGCCCCTATTTTTTTAACGCGGGCAAAATATCTTCAGGGGCAGCGCTCGCCAGACTCGGGCGATGTTATGCAGCGGCGCTGTCCCACTCCAAACTCTCGCCAGATATGTTATTTGGGCCCGCGTATAAAGGGATCCCATTGGTTGCCAGTACAGCCACGGCCTTGTTTAGCGACCAAGATATTGATTTGCCCTTTGCGTTTAACCGAAAAGAAGCCAAAACGCATGGTGAGGGGGGCAATATTGTGGGGGCCAAGCTCCGAGGCGATGTGGTGGTGGTGGACGACGTGATGACCGCCGGAACGGCTATCAAGGAGTCCATGGCGATATTAGATGACGCGGGTGCGCGTGGTATCGGCGTTCTGATTGGTCTTGATCGTTGCGAGCGAGGCGCGGGTGAGCTCTCTGCGGTGCAACAGGTCGAGCAGGATTTCGGGTTGGTTGTAACCAGCGTTATCTCCTTGCACGACATCATCGAGTGGGTGCAAAGCGCCCCGAATATGACGGCCCATCTAGAGGCGCTTGAGCGATACCGGGAGCGATATGGTGTTACCTAGAGCAAGAGCCCTGTCTGCCGGGTTAGCGCTCGTCGCGCTCTCCGCAACCGGTCTTGCAGCTGAACTCTACCGCTACCAGAACGAGGCCGGTGTGACGGTGGTGAACTGGGCGATCCCGGCGGCATACGTCACGAACGGCTACGAGGTGCTCAATGAAGCGGGGCAGGTGGTTCGCGTTGTGGCGCCCGCAAAAACGGACACTGAACTCGAGAGAGAGGCGGCTCAAGCCCGGGTTAGAGACGCAGAAGCTGCGGCTGAGGCCGCGCAGCTCGAGCGTGATACATTTTTATTGCGACGCTACAGTACGCTCGCAGACATTGAGGCGGCGCGCGACCGGTCGCTTCGGGAACTGGATATCCGGATATCAATTCTCAATAGCCAACGGGCAACCTTGGCCGATCAACTTGCCCGTCACGAGGCGAAGCTGGCATCCAGCGCCGCAGCGGGCGACTCGGCCAGCCAGTACGAGCAGGAGACGGTGGCTGCGCTACAAGCCGAGATCGCAAGCCTTGATGAGGCCATGGCGGGCAGGAAACAGCAGTCTGCGGCGCTGGCAGACGCGTACGCCAGTGACATGGCGCGTTTTGCCGAGTTGGAAGGCATTGTGGCATTGCGCCGACAGTTAAGCTCCCCCGACACGCAGTAGCAAGACTGATTAGCGCTTAATGCTGAGAGGCAATGCCGGGCTTCATCAGCTCTGCGGTAAGAACCGTCCATTGTTCTGCCCAACCCTCGGTCGGTAAACGCCGAAACTCGCTGCGGCAGTATTGATTCACCCGCCCATCAGCCGCGGCCATAAGCAATGCTGCAGCCGTTTTCACCGTAACCTGAGGGCGCAGCCCCTCCCGTAGTTCAGCTTCCCGCAGGTATTGCCGTAACTGAGTTTCCAGACGTTCATAGAGTTGTGCGACCTGATGATGGAGGCGCTCGGACTCGCCTGTGAGGGCACGGCCAGTGAGCAGCCGGGTGATACCAGGGTTCCGCTCGCAAAACTCGATGAAGAGTCTGAGAAGGCCCTGACACTGCGTGATGGCACCGGCTTGTTGTTCAGATAGCCTGCCGATGCGGGCGAAGAGCGTGTCCTCTGCAAAGGCAATCAGCGCCTCAAACATTTTGGTTTTCGAGGGAAAGTGCCTGTAAAGCGCGGCTTCGGAGACGCCGACGGAGGCAGCAATTTTTGCCGTGGTGATCCGCGTATCCGGCGTTTCTTCGAGCATCTTAGCCAGTGCTTCTAGAATCTGCTGTTTGCGGTGAACGACTGTCGAGTTGCCGCGGTCGGGCATTGGATTTTACTCGCCCCTAAATAGTCTGATGCTAATCAGAGACGCCCGCCTGCGCAAACCGGCCTCGACATCAGCTGCGATTGCTGATTTGAGTGCCGATGCCCTCATCCGAAAAGATTTCCAGCAACGCGGCATGGGCGACGCGTCCATCAATTATGTGGGCGCTTGTCACGCCGCTCTGAACGGCATCCAGTGCGCACCGGATTTTTGGGAGCATGCCTCCGTGTATCACGCCGGTATCGATCAGTTGCTCTACTCCGCCGGTGCTGAGGCCAGTCAGTATTTGTCCCTCGGCATCGAGCAGTCCAGGCACGTTGGTGAGTAGCATGAGCTTCTCCGCCCGTAATACCTCCGCCAACTTGCCGGCTACCAGATCAGCGTTGATGTTATAGGTCTGGCCGTCTGTGCTGCCGGCAACCGGCGCGATGACCGGAATATAGTCACTGCCACTCAGCATGGAGAGAATATCTGTATCGATACTCTCCACTTCCCCAACCTGACCGATATCCTGTTGACCTTCGGCACCCCAGTTACCTGACAATTTCTTTGCTTGAATGAGCTGACCATCTTTCCCGGTGATGCCGATAGCGCGACCACCATTGCGATGGATACTGTCAACGATTTCCTTGTTGACGGAGGCGCCCAGGACCATCTCGACCACATCCATGGTGTGTTCGTCGGTCACCCGCATGCCGTCCACAAATTCGGTTTCGATGTTGAGGCGATCCAGTAATTGACCAATCTGGGGGCCGCCGCCGTGCACGACAATGGGGTTCATTCCCACCAGCTTCATCAGCACGACGTCTCGCGCAAAACTCTCCTGCAAATCCGCATTCGTCATCGCATTGCCGCCCAACTTGATAACAAATGTCTTGCCGGTGAAGCGTTGAATGTACGGTAGCGATTCGGTCAGGATGCGAGCAAAATTACCCGCTTCCCCCTGGTTTAGCGACATGACAAGGCTCTCGGTATTAGTGTGGCCCAGAGCATGGGCCGGTGGACGTGTAAAGGCAATGTGAGAATGCCGCAGCCGCTGTGCTGCCCCGCGAAATAAGTGGCGCTGACATCACTCGCTTAGTTGAGTCGCCAGTGCAGCAACAATGTGTTCTGCGATGACATACTTGCTCGCCCGCGCTAAGTAGGTCTCGTTTTCAGCGGTAATGAGGTGAACGGCGTTCTGGTCGGAGCCAAAGGTCGTCTCCGGTGCGCTGACATCATTGGCGATAATCATATCCAGGCCCTTGCGTAATCTTTTGGCTCGCGCGTGGCTGAGCAGATCATGGGTCTCTGCGGCAAACCCTGCGACGATTCGGGGCCGGTTGGGCAGTTGCGCAACCGTCGCGATAATGTCTGGATTTTCGACAAGATCAAGGCTGAGCCCGCGGCCGTCTTGTTTCTTCATTTTCTCGCTTGCCTTTGCTGCCGGGCGATAGTCCGCCACCGCCGCCGCGCCAATAAAAAAATCCGCACCGCCGGCCAGCTTTGTCGCTGCGTCACACATTTCAACTGCCGAGGTCACCTGGTGCACAGTGACCCGCGCTGGTGGTTCCAGAGCGACGGGGCCCGATATCAGTTCAACCTGAGCGCCAGCGGCCGCAAAGGCCTGCGCCAAGGCGTAGCCCATCTTGCCTGAGCTGTGATTGCTCAGGTAGCGCACAGGGTCAATGGCTTCCCGGGTAGGGCCTGCGGTAATGACTACGCGTCTCCCCTCCAAAGATCGGTTTTCGAAGCGCTCACTCAAGGTTGCCACGATTGCCGCAGGTTCAAGCAGTCGCCCCGGCCCAATATCGCCGCATGCCTGCTCTCCCGCATCTGGCCCGATAATCTGTATGCCTCGCGATGCCAGGAGCTCAACGTTGTCCTGAGTGGCAGCGTGAGCCCACATCTGCTGATTCATGGCCGGTGCCACGGCAACCGGCGCAGGCGTTGCGAGCGCAACGGTGGTGAGCAAATCGTCTGCCCGCCCCTGCGCGAGACGCGCGATGACATCTGCGGTGGCAGGCGCGATGATCATCAAATCAGCCCAGCGAGCCAATTCGATATGCCCCATACCGGCTTCAGCTTCCTCGTCAAGGAGCTCAGTATGGGTGGGCTCACCGGACAGCGCTTGCATGGTGAGCGGAGTGATGAATTCTGTGGCCCCCCGGGACAGCACCACCCGAACCGCGGCACCTTGCTTTTTGAGCAGCCGCACGAGCTCAGCCCCCTTATAGGCGGCGATGCCTCCCGAAATAGCGACCAGAATGTGGCGTTGGTGCAAGCGGCCCATAGGTCCTCACGGCTACAAATTCGGGGGCACCCTAGCATTTGCCGGGGTTTTTGCACACTTGGATTCGTTGCCGGCGAGCCTTGCTTGCGCCCCCAAGGCCCCTCTGGTATAAATCGCGCCCTCTAGATATCTGGACGAAAATCACCATGTCACGTGTCTGTCAGGTAACGGGAAAGCGGCCCGTCACCGGAAATAACGTTTCTCACGCCAAGAATCGTACCAAGCGACGGTTCTTGCCGAACCTACACAACCATCGCTTTTGGGTAGAGTCAGAGAAACGCTTCGTTTCGTTGCGGCTCTCTTCAAAGGGCATGCGGATCATTGATAAGCGCGGCATCGACGCGGTCCTAGAGGACTTGCGTGCCCGCGGCGAGAAAGTCTGAGGATTGAATCATGCGCGAAAAAATTAGAATGAATTCGACGGCGGGTACCGGTCATTTTTACACCACGGACAAGAACAAGCGGACCATGCCCGACAAGCTTGAAATGAAAAAGTACGATCCCGTGGCGCGTAAGCACGTGATCTACAAGGAAGCCAAGATCAAGTAACCTCGGCGGCGTCCAATCGAAAACCCCGGCATAACGCCGGGGTTTTTGTTTGTCACCGCGTTATTCTTGTTTTAACTACCGAAGAGTCCGGTCACCGCGCGGTAGGATCCCGAAGACCGTCCGCCGCGATGTAACGAGCATGCCTGAGCTACCAGAAGTTGAAACCACCCGAAGGGGCATTTCACCCCATGTTCTGGGCCGGAAGGTGCAGAAGGTGGTTGTCCGCGAGTCACGACTGCGCTGGCCCGTACCCGAACAGTTAGAGCAAGCGCTCTCCGGGGCGCGAATCACGGCGGTGAATCGTCGTGCCAAGTATCTGTTGGTGGAGACTGATAGCGGCATATTAATGGTGCATTTAGGCATGTCTGGCAGCCTGAGAATCATGCCTGCCGGGACGCCGCCGCTTTTCCACGATCACATCGATGTGGTGCTTGATGATGGAAATTGTCTCCGCTACCACGACCCGCGCCGGTTCGGCAGCTTTCATTGGCTGGACAGCCCTGCTCATCCCTTGCTTGATCATTTAGGCCCGGAGCCCTTGTCGACGGCTTTTAGCGGTGCCTATCTGTATGAGCGATCACGCCGCCGGCAGCTATCGGTTAAACAGTTTGTCATGGATGGCAAGGTCGTCGTGGGGGTGGGCAATATCTACGCCAATGAAGCACTCTTTATGGCGGGCATCCACCCTGCGCGCGCGGCCGGCCGCGTTGCGCTCAAGCGATATGTCTCTCTGGCCGAGACGATCAAAACTGTTCTGCATGACGCAATCACGCAAGGTGGCACCACCCTGCGAGATTTTGTGGGTGGTGATGGGTCGCCGGGATATTTTGCGCAGCAACTTCGGGTATACGGCCGTCAGGGCCAGCCCTGCAGGGCTTGCAAGTCGGTCCTACAAGAAATCCGGCAAAGCGGTCGTAGCACGGTTTTTTGTCCGGGCTGCCAGCGCTGATCCGTCTGGGCGGTCAACGCCGCAGTCGCAACCCGATACGACCCCGCCTCATTGACCAGCGAATCGCTGCTTGAGTGCCTCTGCGACGTCACCCGGCACGAAACCGCTCGCATCTCCCCCCAGCCCCGCGATTTCACGGACCAGCGACGAGGAAATGTAGGACAGATCAGCACTGGGCGTCAGAAAAACGCTTTCGAATTCCGGATCCATTGCGCGATTCATATTCGCCAACTGGAACTCGTACTCAAAGTCAGCCACCGCCCGCAGCCCGCGAAGCACGCAGTGCGAGTCTTGTGCGGTAACAAAGTCGATTAACAGGCCGCTGAAGGGCACGACCTCGGCTGCGGGCACATGCTCGAGGCACGACTGCGCCAGCGATACTCTGGTATCGAGGTCAAATAGCGGCGCTTTTTTCTCGCTGGTGGCAACGGCTACAACCACTCGCTCAAACAGTTTTGCTGCCCGCTCCACCAGGTCGATGTGGCCATTGGTAATGGGATCAAACGTCCCCGGATACACCACGGTGTGGGTTAACACTTCTCGACTCCCTATCTGTGCTTCCCGAGCCTACACAAGTCTTTAAAAGTCGACAAACCGTGCTATCTCACTTCTAGGCGCGGTTTTAGCAGCCGATATAGGACATCCCCGGCCGTTTTCTCACGGTGCACCTCATAGAGCGCCTCCGGGACGGATTCAGGCGCGGATCGCCTGCTTTCAAAATAAACACAGCTGCCTTCGTGAAGGCGGTCATTGGCCGCAAGCTGATGCAGGGCCGGTTCGCCTAAACCACAATCAAAGGGTGGATCCACGAATACGATATCCCAAGCCTTGTGCTCGCCAGCAAGATATTTGGCGGCAGTCGAGAGCACAGTAGCCGGGCTATCAGGCACGGGATTTGCGCTCAGTGCGGAGAGGTTATTCCTGATGGATAGCAGCGCTTGCTCATCGGCGTCAACAAAGTCACAGGAGGCAGCGCCGCGAGATAGCGCCTCCAGACCCAGAGCCCCGGATCCCGCGAAGAGGTCAAGGCATCTCGCGTCAGTGATCACCGGCGTGAGCCAGTTAAACAATGTTTCGCGCACTCGGTCACCCGTTGGCCTTAGCCCGGGGCGGTTTACCACCGTCAGCTTTCGCCCGCGCCACATGCCGCCGATAATCCTGAGCTGAGCAGCGGTTTGTCTTGGCGCACGCTTCATACTGTAACCTTTTGCGGGGTGCTAGACTCCTAATACAAGTGAGTCGGTCAGCGGCGCCCAGTGGACCTGAAGCCCTCAGTCGAGTCAAACAGATCATGAAGTTATTCAAACGTCGCGCCAAGCCTGACGGCGGTGCTCCGGCAGCCTCGCCAACCAAGGCGATCGATGGCGCGTCAACCGACGAAGTTGAACCGGGTCAGATGTCCGACACTCCCAGTGTCGACTCGACAATCCAGTCCAGTGTCGAACAAGCAGGCGATTCTGAACCCATGGCGGCGCCTGCGGGGATGTTCGGGCGCCTTCGGGATGGGATGAGTCGCAGCAGGAGTCAGATCACTGACGGGCTGGCTACGCTGGTACTGGGCAAAAAGCAGCTGGATCCGGCCTTGATGGAGGCTCTGGAAGAACAATTGATTATGGCCGATCTTGGGCTTGAGGCGACGCATCGCGTGCTCGAACTGCTGCGCCAGAGGCTCGACCGTAAGGCACTGGGGGCAGAGGAGACGGTGATGTCCGCGCTCAAGGAGACACTGACAGAGCTACTCGCCGAACAACAAAAGCCGCTGGATATCATCGCGCATCAACCCTTTGTCATCTTAGTCGTCGGGGTGAACGGCGCTGGCAAGACCACCACCATTGGCAAATTGGCCAGTCGGTTCAAAAAAGACGGAAAGAGTGTGATGCTCGCTGCGGGCGACACTTTTCGGGCTGCCGCGGTGGAGCAACTCCAGGCTTGGGGAGATCGACATGATGTACCCGTTATCGCCCAGCACACCGGCGCCGATAGCGCCTCGGTCCTTTATGATGCGCTGGCCGCCGCCAAGGCTCGCAGCGTCGACGTATTGATTGCTGACACTGCCGGAAGGCTACAGAACAAATCTCATTTGATGGACGAGCTCAGCAAGGTTGTGCGCGTCATGCGCAAGCAGGATGAGGGGGTTCCCCATGAGACGCTCCTCGTACTGGATGCTGGCACGGGTCAGAACGCAGTCTCGCAGGCCATCGAGTTTGATCAGGCAGTGGGTGTGAC
>Ga0181594_10004835_pt1 | contig 11904 bp, 10 predicted proteins | sample 071ome_18_FD_145603 | JGI IMG/M metagenome (GOLD analysis project Ga0181594, IMG submission 145603) | Coastal salt marsh microbial communities from the Groves Creek Marsh, Skidaway Island, Georgia - 071413BT metaG (spades assembly) | ecosystem: Environmental > Aquatic > Marine > Intertidal zone... | reverse complement strand
TCGAAGACTCGTAGCCGCCGCGCTGGCAACTGGAAGCTGGCCGCCCCGGCGCGCAGCACCTGCCCGCGTTGCGCGAGCGCCAAGACGCCGCACACGGTCTGCCCGAACTGCGGGTGGTATCGCAACCGCGTCGTCATTGACGTCGCCTAAAGTTCGCACCCATGCTGCCCGTTGCCGTTGACGCGATGGGTGGCGATCACGCCCCCGACGCGATCGTCGCCGGTGCCCTCCTTGCCGCTGACAGCGGTATTCCTGTCGTGCTCGTCGGCCCGGCTGACCTCGGCTCGAGGGTCGACGTAGGCGGACTGCCTCTCATCGAGGCGTCCGAAGTCATCGAGATGGACGATGACCCAGCTCAGGGTGTTCGTCGCAAGAAGGACTCGTCGCTCGTCAGGGCGGCAGAGGCAGTTCGGGATGGGGTGGCTTCGGCGATGGTGTCCGCCGGTAACACCGGGGCGACAATGGCCTCGGCCCTGTTGCGCATGGGTCGCATCCGAGGCGTCGGACGACCCGCGATCGCCACGATCATCCCGGTTCCCGGCTCGCGCCCGACGGTATTGCTCGATGCCGGCGCCAACTCAGAGGTCCAGGCCGAATGGCTTGTGCAGTTCGCGCAGATGGGGTCGATTTTCTTCCAGCATCGATTCGATGAGCCGTCACCGCGTGTGGGTCTGCTGTCCATCGGTGAGGAGCCGGGCAAGGGTGACTCACTTCGCAAGGAGGCGTATGGCCTGCTCGACGCTGCGCCAGGCATCGATTTCATCGGCAATGTCGAGGGCCGCGATGTGATGGCCGATACCTGCGATGTGGTGGTCACCGACGGGTTCACCGGCAATGTCGTTCTCAAGACGCTCGAAGGGGCGATGCGCTCCGTTGTCGGTGCTCTCGGTGCAGCGTTCGCGTCGGACCCGGGCAACGCCGCGCACGCCGAGGCCCTCTTGCCGTCTCTCTTGCCGCTCTACACCTCGCTCGATCCGGAGACCTACGGAGGAGCGATGCTCCTTGGAACCGACGGTGTCTGCATCATCTCCCATGGGTCGTCCACATCGACGGCGATGGCAAACGCGATTGGCGTGGCCCGTGACATGGTCGAGGCCGATGTGGTCGGCAGCATCGCATCGATGATCGCGGCGACCGACTGAGTCGGTCCGCTGAGCCTGTCGGCCATCATCGGTACACTTCGCTCGTGGCCGATCAGCAGCAACTCACCCGTGATGAGATCCTCGACACCGTCAAGGACCGTTTGGCGGACATCCTCGAGATCGATACCTCCCAGATCGCAGAGGGACACTCGTTCGTCGATGATCTCGAGGCTGACTCGCTTGCGCTCATCGAACTCGTCGAGGCGCTCGAGGAGGCGTTCGGGTCGCGAATTCCAGATTTCCGCGTTGAGGACGAGGATCTCGAAGATCTGAAGACGGTGCGCGACGCCGTCGACTACGTCGCTGAACGCGCCGGCCTCTGAGGCTCTCCCGATGGCGGGAGATCGCAGTGAACTCGAGGGTCGGATCGGATACCGATTCTCCGATTCGACACTTCTGCACAGGGCGCTGTGTCATCGGTCCTGGATTGCGGAGAGCGATGAGACGGAGTCGAACGAGCGGCTCGAGTTCTTGGGTGACGCTGTCCTCGGCTGGGTTATCGCCGACCTTGCCTATAGTCGCTTCTCCGACCTCGGCGAGGGTGCTCTGACCGATCTCCGAAAGAGCGTCGTGAACGCGGTTGCACTCGCAGGCATCGCGCGTGGGGTTGGTCTCGGCAAGCACCTGCTGCTCGGCCGGGGAGAGGATTCGGGCGGGGGCAGAGATCGAGACTCGATCCTTTCGGACGCGTTCGAAGCCCTACTCGGTGCCATCTACCTCGACGGTGGTGCCACTGCGGCGTTCGATGCGGTCGAGCGGCTTGTCGGGCCACACCTTGACGCGTCGCCGGAGCGTCTTGGTGCGCTCGACCGTAAATCTGCGCTCCAAGAGCGTCTTGCAGCCGCCGGCCGTCCCACTCCGACCTACTCGGCGATCGCAAGCGGGCCAGATCACGACAAGTGGTTCGAGGTCGAGGTGCGTTGCGGATCGGAGGTGCTCGGAGCCGGCTCGGGACGTTCGAAGAAGGTCGCCGAGCAGGCTGCCGCTGCCGTGGCGCTCGCCGCTCTCGACGACCTCGGGGACTGACTGATGCCCGAACTCCCGGAGGTGGAGACCGTGCGTCGCGTTTTGGCCGTTGAGGCGATTGGGCGTCGGGTCGACGCTGTTGAAGTCGGCCGTGATCGAGTGGCGCGCCGCACGTCGCCGGATGCGATCGTTGCGGGTCTGACCGGAGCCGAGATCGAGCGTGTCGACCGACGCGGCAAGTATCTGCTCGTCGGTCTCGACACCGGATCGACGGTCATGATCCACCTCAGGATGAGCGGTCAACTGTTGATCGGGGCAACTGAGACGATGCGGCCTCGGCACTGCCATGTGATGGCGACGCTCGATGATGGCCGCGAATTGCGGTTCGTGGACCCTCGAACCTTTGGCGAGGTGGTCGTGTGTGCGCCCGGAGCATTGCACCGGCTCGTACCCGAACTCTCCAGGCTCGGACCTGACCCGATCGTCGACGGGGTCGATGCCCGAGATCTCAGCACGTGGTTCCGCGGTCGCCGACGACGTCTCAAGTCGATGCTGCTCGATCAGTCGATCATCGCTGGCATCGGGAACATCTACGGCGACGAGATCTGCCATCGAGCTCGTCTTCGGCCAGATCGACCGGTCGATTCGATTGACCGTCGGGGGTGTGCTCGGTTGGCCTCTGCGGTGTCGACGGTGCTCGATGAGGCCATCGCGGCGGGCGGGTCGACGCTCGGGGACGCGCAGTATGTCGGCCTTGACGGGGTCGCGGGGTCATATCAACGTGAGCATCGGGTGCATGCCCGTGCGGGTGAACGTTGCCGGACCTGTGGCCGGGGGATCGTGCGTCGGATGTCGCTCGATCAGCGCGGCACCCACTGGTGTCCGGTCTGTCAGCGCTGAGACACCACCTCGCGCTATCCCTCGGCGAGTAGATTGCCCACGTCGTGTTCCTCAAGAGTCTCACCCTCAAGGGCTTCAAGTCGTTCGCTGATCAGACGACGATGTCCCTCGAACCAGGGGTCACCGTTGTGGTGGGCCCAAACGGTTCAGGCAAGTCGAACGTCGTCGATGCCATCGCATGGGTGCTGGGAGCGCAGGCCCCGAAAGCGGTGCGAAGCCAAAAGATGGACGATGTGATCTTCGCCGGTACGGCGAAGCGTCCGGCCCTCGGTCGGGCCGAGGTGAGTATCACCCTCGACAATTCGGCCGGGTTGCTCCCCATCGAGTTCACCGAGGTGACGGTCACTCGAATCCTCTTCCGAAACGGCGACAGCGAGTACTCGATCAATGGGGTGCCCTGTCGTCTCCTCGATGTCCAAGAGTTGCTCTCCGACGCTGGAGTGGGCCGTCAGCAGCACGTCATCGTCAGCCAAGGGCAGATCGATGCGGTGCTCAACGCTCGACCCGAAGATCGCCGGGCGATCATCGAAGAGGCTGCCGGGGTGCTCAAATACCGCAAGCGGCGCGAGAAGGCACAACGACGACTCGATGCGACCGAAGCCAATTTGTTGAGGCTCCAGGATCTGCTGCGCGAGGTGCGCCGCCAGTTGCGTCCGCTCGAACGTCAGGCACAAGCAGCGCAGCGGCATGGCGAGCTGCAGACCGAGCTCGATGCACTTCGGATCTTCGTCTCCGGCCGTGAGATCGCAGCGCAGCGAGCGAAGCTGACGACGATTGAGACGTCGCGAATCGCTGATGCGCAGGCCCAGGAGCAGGCCCGCAAGCGACTCGCTGAACTCGATACGGCAGTTATGTCGGTCGAGTCGCAGCTCAGTGCGCGGGGTGCCAGCGATGTCCGCGACCGGTTGGCGAGGGTGGAGCGCCTCATCGAGCGCGCCGACGGGTTGCTTGGGATTTTGGCGGAGCGTCGACGGTCGCTCGAACGCGACCGGTCACGGGCCATGGATGCGGGAGTCGTCGCCACCTTGGAAGCCGACGTCGCCGGATTCAGGGCGGAACTGTCCGAGGTCGAATCTCAGATGGAGGCGCTCAGGCCTGAGGTTGAACAGCTCGAGGCAGACGAGACCGAACTCGCATCACGGCGGGACGCTGCTGTCGAGGACTCCCACGAGGTGTCGTCGCGAGCCGCCAGCGCAGCTGCGGAGGTTCGAGGTGAGCTTCGCTCGGTTCGCATGTCACTCGATCGCACACGTAACGAGCGTGACCGTATGTCGGAACGTTCGGCAATGGTCCGCTCCCGTATCGCTGAATTGGCCAGTGAGATTGAACGTCACCGCGCAGAGTGCTCGGCGTCATCGGATGCTGAAGGGCCGCTGGTATCCGAGCTTGAACAGGCCGAGGCGGTGGCCGCCGAGGCCACGGCTCGCGCCGATGATGCATCGGCGGCGCACCGGGGGGCGCTTGATGCTGTCTCACGCCTCCGTGCCCGAGTCGAGGCACTGCAGATGGCGCTCGACGCCGCTCGTGAACGTGCGGGCGCAGAACGCTTGAGCGGGCTTGACGGCGTACTCGGAACGCTGCTCGACGTTGTCGAAATCGATGCCGGGTGGGAGGCGTCGGTCGAAGCCGCTCTCGGAGAGGCGTTGACGGCGGTGGTGGTCGACACTCCCGAATCGGCTCGGCGAGCGCTTGAGACGCTGAGAAGTTCAGCAACGTCGGGCGCGGTGCTGGCGGCGGTGGGTTCATCTGTGGAGATGCCGTCGATCCCCGAGGGCTGTGAGCCGGTGTCGGCACACGTGCGCTCCGAGCGTCATGGGGTTCGGGCGCTGCTCGGCCGACTGCTCGCCCCTGCGGTTCGGGCTTCGGATCTCGACCGGGCGATCGAAGTCGCATTGGCACAACCGGATCTTGTTGTCGTCACCGAGGCCGGCGATCGACTCGGCCCGGGTGGTTGGCGTATCGGGGCCGGCGGGGGAGGGGCTACAGCTGCTGCGCTGGCTGATGCTGAGCGCCGATCCGCCGAGGCCGATGCTGAACTCGTCCGGTCAGAAGCCGAACTTGCTGAGTGGACTGCCGGCCTCGATTCAGCACGTCAGCGCATGCATGACGTGGAGCGACGTCTCGACGCAAACGATGCCCGATTCGCGGCGGCGTCAGAGGCGCTCGCCCAGGCGCAGGCCCGTCGTCGAGAGCTCGAAGCCGAGGCAGAAGCCGCGGAGCAGACGCTTGGCGAATTGGGCGAACTGATCAGTTCGGAGGGACAGCGACTCGGCGAACTCGAAGCGTTGCTTCCGGCGCTCAACGCTGACGAGGAGGCTGAGGTTGAGGCCGCTCGTCGCCAGAATGAGACGCGCTCGTCTCTCGAGGCTCGAGTCGCGGTTCTGGCGTCGCGCCGCCGTGATCTCGAGGTTCGCGGCGCTGGTCTCCGCGAGCGCGAGGAATTCCTGAGGCGTCGTATTGACGAGACCGAGCGGCGGCTTGAGGCCGATCGCGAGGAGCGCACCGGGGCCGCGGAGCGTCGAGAGCGGGTGGAGCGGGCGATCCTCGCTGTCGACCGGTTGGTCGAGGTCGTTGCCGCGAGGCGCACGACGATCGTTGCAGAGCGTGAGTCGCTCGATGCCGAACGTCGTCGACAGAGCGATGAGGTGCGGGCCCTGACGGCAGAACTCGACTCGCATCGAGCTGGCCGCATCGAAGCCGAGCAGGTGGTGGAGCAGACCCGCGAACGGATGCATCGAGCTGATGTCGATGAGGCAGAGGCAAAGCTCCGTCTCGAGACCACCGTCGAAGCCTTGCGCCGTGATCTCGGCATCGAGCCTGAGATCGCCGAACAGGCGGAACCACCTGAGGTGCCCGAGGGGGCAACCCACGCCGGTCGTGTCCGCGAGCTCGAGCGCGAACTGAGGCTCCTCGGTCCGATCAACCCGCTCGCCCTCGAAGAGTTCAATGAGCTGAATCAGCGCCATGAGTTCTTGGAGCAGCAGCTCGAAGATGTTCGTTCCACCCGTCGCGAGTTGAACCGCGTCATCGCAGCGGTCGACGTTGAGATTCAGAACGTGTTCGCGGCGGCGTTCGCCGATGTGAGCACCAACTTCACGCAACTCTTCGCTGCGTTGTTCCCCGGTGGCACCGGAGCCCTCAGGCTGACGGCTCCCGATGACCTGTTGAACACCGGGATCGAGGTCGAGGCCAAGCCGAGCGGTAAGAACGTGAAGAAGCTGTCGTTGCTGTCCGGTGGTGAGCGCTCGCTCACGGCACTTGCGTTCCTCTTCGCCGTGTTCCGTTCAAGACCCTCACCCTTCTATGTCATGGACGAGGTCGAGGCAGCTCTCGACGATGTCAACCTGCATCGATTCTTGAACTTGATCCAAGAGTTCCGCAGGGACGCTCAATTGATCATCGTCTCGCACCAGAAGCGGACGATGGAGGCCGGTGACGCCCTGCTTGGGGTGTCCATGCAGCCTGGTGGCTCGTCGAAGGTCGTCACTGAGCGGGTGAGTACCTCGACGCCAGTCGGTTCCTCGCCTGCTTAGGCGAGTATCGAAAGTGCGTTGATCGATTGTCTCCTGATGTCCTCGGCTGGCGTTTCGAAGGCCTCATTCCACGTGGTGTTTCGTCGCCGGTAGCGTCGCAGTCATGGACGATATGACCTGGGTGTACCTGCTCCTCGTCGCTCTCGTGGTGGCGTTCGGTGTGGGGGTGGTGCTGCTCGGCCGCCGCCGCACCCGCTCCGCCGTCGAGTCGGTGGAGGTGCCTCCTGCGACGCAACCTGACCCAGCCGTTGTCCCCGACGATGACGAGCGTGTGGGCGACCTTGAGTCCGGTGACGAAGCCGTCGTTGATGTGGCCGACGAGGCTGAGGTGGCGCCGCCTCGCTCGATGCGCGATCGGCTGTCCAAGGCGCGATCTACGCTCTCGGGAGCGCTGGGATCAGTTCTCGGTCGGTCAGCGATCGATGCTGACACTTGGGATGAGCTGGAGGATGGGCTGCTTCTCGCCGATGTCGGAATTGGCGTGACCACGGCGCTGCTCGACCCGATTCGCGACCGTGTCACCGCCAAGGAGATCGAAACGCCCAACGAACTGGTCGCAGCGTTGAGGGCAGAGATGATCGAACGTCTGGCCGGAGCGGACCGGACGCTCGCCCGACGAATCGACGAGGGGCCGAGCGTGTGGCTGTTCGTGGGCGTCAACGGTGTCGGCAAGACGACGACGATCGGCAAACTCGCGGCTCGCGAAGCTGGGGCCGGCACGAGTGTTCTGTTGGCTGCTGGAGACACCTTCCGGGCTGCTGCTGCTGAGCAGCTCGAGACCTGGGCGCAGCGCTCGGGCGCCGAGTTCGTTCGAGGCGCTGAGGGCGGTGACCCGGCATCGGTCATTTTCGACGGTGTGGAGCGAGCGGCATCCCGAGGGATTCAACTGGTGCTTGCTGACACGGCGGGACGCTTGCATAACAAACAGAACCTCATGGACGAACTGGCGAAGGTACGCCGGGTGGCCGAGAAGGGCGCCGGAGTCGTGACCGAGACCCTGCTCGTCATCGATGCCACGACTGGCCAGAACGGTCTGGCGCAGGCACGCGAGTTCCGAGAGGCCACAGCCGTGACTGGTGTGGTGGTCACCAAGCTCGACGGGTCGGCGAAGGGGGGCATCGTTTTCGCCATCGAAACCGAGCTTGGCATCCCGGTGAAGTACGTCGGTATCGGTGAGACGATCGACGATCTCGTACCGTTCGACGCCACAGAATTCGTGGATGCGCTCGTCGGGCGTTGACACGGGAACCAACCCGACATCCAAGACGTCAAACGGAGCGTGAACATGAACCGAGTCCCTCGTCTCCTGGTGCCGGCGGCCGTCCTTCCCTTTGCGCTGATCGGCTGTGTGGCCGATGACGCCGATGACGGCGCGCTGTCGCCGCCCGAGGTCGTGCGGGTCGCCGACGGCCAGAGCAGGGCGTCGGGCAATGCTGCGCTGTCCGCCGTTGATGACCTTGCAGCCGAGGAACCGGCGATGGAGGAATCGCAGGTCGTCGGCGATGACATGGCGTCGTCGTACATGCCGATGTGGAGCATTGTCACCGACTTCGTCGTCGGTGACGAGATGCCAGTGCTACCCGTCGATTCGACCGGTTACGTGTACCGGGCGGGGTCGTCGGTGCCCGAGGCCACGGCGCTGGCTCTGGCCGCGGCGCTCGGTGTCGACACTCAACCTCAGGAGCGTCCGAGCGAGTACATGGTCGACTGGGCGTTCGGGCCCGACGATGGCTCGGCGCCGTCGCTGTCGATCGATGCGTACGCCCAGCATTACTGGTGGTATTCGGCCGGTTGGACCGACAGAGAGTTGGCGGAGCCGATGGAGGAGCCAACGTGCACCGAGTCGGTCGACGATGAGGGAAATGTCACAGTCGATTGCCCCGAGTGGGAGCCAGAGCCGCCGGTTGGGGTGCCCACCGGCACCGAGGCGGAAGCCCGAGCCCGCGAGATCATCGCAGCTGTCGGGTTCGATCCCGATGCGCTCACCTTCGAGCTGTATGCAGACGAGTGGTACGCCTCGGTGTACGCCTCTGAGCCGCTGATCGATGGGCTCGAGGGATTCTCCGGCGCCAACTGGAGTTTCGGTTTCGGCGCTGAAGGGGTGCTCGAGTACGCGGGCGGCCAGTTCACCACCCCGGAGGCCGTCGGCCCGTACCCATTGGTTGGCATTGACGCCGCAGTGGCGCGGCTCACCGAGATGTACCTGAACGGTTCGGCGTGGCCGATGGCGGTCGACGCCCCCGCAGTCGACATGGCGGTTGAGGAGACGATGGTCGTTGATGAAGAAGTTGCCATCGCTGAGCCCGAACCAGCTCCGGTCACCGTTCCGCCGGCACCTGAGCCGGGGATCATCGAGGAGTTTGAGCCGACCGAGATCACAGTGACGCTCGTCGATGTCCAAGCCGATCTGTGGTGGACCGAAGATGTTGATGGCAACGTCTGGCTGCTCCCCGCGTATCGATTCATCGGGGATGACGGCAACTGGTACACCGTGCCGGCGGTCACCGACGAGTACATGGTCGAGACGCCCGTCTATGACGAGCCCGTTCCGATGGAGGTCGAGCCGAGTGGCGATGATTCTGGTTCGAGCGGTGCCGCTGGGTCGGGCTTTGCGCCGTCCCCGGAACTGCTTGACATGCTCGCACCGCTCGACCTCGCCGATGTCGACTCCGCGGTGATTGCTGCGCTCGAGCAGATCGCGACGGGAGATCTTGCTGTGTCGGAGCAACTGTTCGCCGACACGGCGCTCGAGTTTGGCGTCGAGATGCGCGTCGTCGAGCGCGATGGCGAGTCACTGTTGGTGACCGAGGATTACCGGAGCGATCGGATCAACGTGGTCGTCGTCGACGGAAACGTCGTGGCAATCACCGGCATCGGCTGAGCCTCAGTTCCGCCCGCCGGTAGTCTCGACGGTGATGTTCGATTCGCTGTCCAGCCGCCTCGACGGGATCGCCAAGCGCCTCCGTGGCAAGGGCCGACTGACCGAGGCCGATGTCGATGAGGTGATGCGGGAGATCCGCAGCGCTCTGCTCGAGGCCGATGTCAACGTGCAGGTGGTCCGCGCGGTCGTCAACCGGATCCGTGAACACGCGATCGGTGCCACACGCTCCAAGGCGCTGGACCCTGGCCAACAGGTCATCAAGGCAGTTCATGATGAGTTGATCCGGATCCTGGGTGGCGAGACCCTCCGGATCAGCTATGCGGCGAAGCCGCCGACGGTGATTCTCATGGCTGGTCTGCAGGGCTCAGGTAAGACGACCAACTCAGCGAAGTTGGCCTCATGGTTCAAGGCCCAGGGGCGCCAACCGCTTCTCGTCGGCGCTGACCTGCAACGTCCGGCGGCGGTGGAGCAGTTGCGAACCCTCGGCGCTCAGATCGACGTTCCCGTGTGGTCGCAGCCCACCGATCCGGTGCAGGTGGCAGCAGACGGGCTCGACGAGGCCCGTCGCCTCGGCCGTGATGTGCTCATTGTTGACACCGCAGGGCGACTCTCGATCGATGCAGAGATGATGGATCAGGTCCGTCGCATCTCCGAGTCGATCGATCCCGATTACACGTTCCTCGTGATCGATGCGATGACCGGCCAAGACGCGGTGCAGACCGCCTCGGCGTTCCATGACACCCTCGAAATCGATGGTGTGATCATGTCGAAACTCGACGGCGACGCCCGTGGCGGAGCGGCGTTGTCGGTCAAAGAAGTGATCGGTCGGCCCATCGCATTCGCCTCGACCGGGGAAAAGCTCGACGCCTTCGAGCAGTTCCATCCCGACCGCATGGCCGGGCGCATCTTGGGCATGGGGGACATGCTCACCCTGATCGAACAGGCTGAGCGGGCCTTCGAAGCCGACCAGGCTGAACAGGCGGCGGCCCGGCTCATGGAAGGCCAGTTCACCTTCGATGACTTCTTGGAGCAGATGCAGGCGCTCAAGAAGATGGGTCCGCTCTCCGGCGTGCTCGGAATGATGCCCGGTATGCCCAAGGAGTTGAAGAACGCAAAGATCGATGACGACGATCTCAAGCCGGTCGAGGCGATCATCCGGTCGATGACGCGTGAGGAGCGTGCACGACCCGAACTCATCAACGGCAGCCGTCGTTCTCGGATCGCAACGGGCTCGGGTACCTCGGTGGCGGAGGTGAATCGCCTCGTGAAGCAGTTCTCCGAGATGCAGAAAATGATGAAGCGCTTCGGCGGGGCAGCCTCTGGTGGAGGCCGCAAGGCTCGGCGTGCGGGAAAGGGCAGCGGACCCAACCCATTCGGCGGACTTGGTGCCCCCGGCCAGACCCCGAATCTCGGCGACCTCGAATCTCTGTTTGGGGGTCAGGTGCCCGGATCAGATCCGTTCGGTGGGCTCGGCCGACCGAAGTGATGTCGGTGTGCAACTCCGACTCGTCCCGATAGCCTGCCGGGGTTCCTCCCTCAGTGCTCCAGGAGACAGTTCACACATGGCAGTCAAGTTGCGCCTCACCCGGATCGGCAAGAAGAAGCAGCCGCAGTATCGCATTGTTGCGGCTGATGCTCGCTCGCCGCGCGACGGTCGTTTCATCGAGATCCTGGGTCACTACGACCCCCGCCAGGATCCGTCGGTTCTGACCGTGGACAACGACAAGGCGGTCAGGTGGCTATCCGAGGGTGCCCAGCCGACCGAGCGGGTCGCGAAGCTCCTTGAGATCTCCGGGGCCATGGAGCAGTTCAAGGCCTCCAAGGCCGGATGAGCGTCGTGTCGGCTCCCACCGCCGTCGCAGTGCTCGAGCACCTCGTTCGTTCGATCGTCGATCAGCCCGATGCGGTGAGCGTGTCGGTCACTGATGACGGTGGCCGCTCGCGTCTTGACGTGCGCGTCGGTCCTGGCGATCTCGGCCGTGTGATCGGCCGCCGCGGTCGTACTGCGGCGAGCATCCGCACCGTGACTCGCGCCGCGGCCTCCAAGGACGGCGTCGAGGTCGACATCGAGTTCCTCGACGACTGAGGCACCCGGGTCCATGACCCGTCCTGTTGATCTTCTCGACGTTGGCCGCCTCGGGCGTGCTCACGGCATCCGCGGCGACATCGTCGTCATTCTGACCAGCGATCGGGTGGAGCGGGTCCAAACAGGTGCTCGACTTCTTGCCGGTGATCGATGGCTGACCGTTGAACGCGCTCGACCGCAGTCGGATCGTTGGGTGGTGCACTTCGTTGAGGTGAACGATCGGACCGAGGCCGAGTCCTTGGCCGGACGAACGTTGGCCGCCGAACCACTGCCGGATTCGGATGCCCTTTGGGTGCACGAGTTGATCAGTGCCCGCGTCGTCGATTCGGCCGGTATCGACCGCGGAATCTGTGTGGCGGTGGTAGCGAATCCGGCCTCCGATCTACTCGAGCTGGA
>Ga0181594_10004833_pt1 | contig 11907 bp, 9 predicted proteins | sample 071ome_18_FD_145603 | JGI IMG/M metagenome (GOLD analysis project Ga0181594, IMG submission 145603) | Coastal salt marsh microbial communities from the Groves Creek Marsh, Skidaway Island, Georgia - 071413BT metaG (spades assembly) | ecosystem: Environmental > Aquatic > Marine > Intertidal zone... | reverse complement strand
ATGCTGTTTGTTCCCGGCGACCGGCCCGAACGCATGGAAAAGGCGCTGGGATCGGGGGCCGATGCGCTGATCCTGGATCTGGAGGATTCTGTCTCTGGCGCACATAAGACCATGGCGCGCGAGGCGATTGCCGCCTTTCTCGACCGTCCGCGCACGTCCGTGAAGCTGTTCGTTCGGATCAATCCACTCGAAGGTGAGTTCGTGCGCGACGACTTGGCGGCGGTCATGCCCCACAAGCCGGACGGGATATGCCTGCCCAAGGCGGAGGGGCTTGCCTCGATCCGCAAACTGGAATCACTCATCGGCGATGCGGACTGCGCGATATTCCCGCTCATCACAGAAACCCCGCTCGCGATGTTCCGGCTCGGTGAATATGCCGGAGCGAGCGAGCGCATCTGCGGCCTGACCTGGGGTGCAGAAGACCTGCCCGCCGCCATCGGTGCGACCCAGGCCCGGCTCGCCGACGGCACTTTCACCCCGCCCATCGAACTTGCGCGCTCGCTGACATTGTTCGCCGCCCATGCCGCCGGGGTTGAGGCAATCGAGACGATCAGTCCGGACTTCAAGGACCTCGAAGCCTTGAAACGCTATGCCAAGCGGGCCGCGGCTGACGGGTTCACCGGCATGATGGCGATCCACCCTGCGCAGGTACCGGTGATCAATGCCGCTTTCACGCCTTCGCCTGAAACGGTCGCCCACGCGCAGAAGATCGTCGATGCCTTTGCAGCAGAACCAAATGCCGGCGTGCTCTCGATCGACGGACAGATGATCGATGCACCGCACCTCAAGCAGGCACAGCGAACCTTGGCACGGGCCGGAGTGGCTTCCTAACCGGCTGGCGCGGGCCTTCCGCCTGTGCCATGCAGAATCGACTCGAAAACAAGCACAAATGGAGAGGCCATCGCGATGTGGCACGAGCTCAGTTCCGACCAGCAACTATTGCGCGACACCACCGCGCGCTTCCTGACCGACCGCGTACCGCTCGATCGGCAGCGCAAGAACAAGGACAGCACAGAGGGCTTCACGCCTGAATACTGGAGCGGCGGCGCGGAGCTTGGCTGGATCATGCCGCTGGTCAGCGAGGAGAATGGCGGCGGCAGTGTCAGCGGTCGCGGGATCGTCGACCTTTCGCTGATCGCTTATGAGTTCGGGCGGCATGCCGCACCCGGCCCGCTGGTCGATTGCAACGTCGTAGCCAGCGCCCTTTCCGACAGTGGCGAGCAAACCCATGCCGAGGCGCTCGAAGCAGTTATGATGGGCAGCGCAATTGCTTCAGTGTGCCTTGGGGTCGCGCCGTGGCAGACGTCCGATGAGGCGACGATTTCGATCACACAGGATGGGGACGAACTGGTGATCGAAGGTTCGGTCAAGCCGGTCGAATCTGCAGGCCAGGCAGCCTATTTCTTGATCACCGGATACAGCCAGGGCGGCGTGACGCAGGTGCTCGTCCCTGCGGCAACCCAGGGCATAACGGTCAAGAACCTCAAGGCCATCGACGTGTCGCGAAAGTTCGGCGCGGTCAGCTTCGAAAATGTCCGCGTACCTGCATCGGCGCTGGTCGGTGCGTTTGGACAAGCGGACGCAGCAGTCGAGCGGCAGGTCCTCAATGCATGCGTCATGCTCTGCGCGGAGTCGGTCGGTGCGATGGAAAGCGCCTTCGAAATGGCCGTCGACTGGTCGTTCGAACGCTATACCTTCGGTCGGGCACTGGCATCCTATCAGGCGCTGAAACACCGTTTCGCCGACATGAAGTCGTGGCTCGAAGCGAGCCATGCAATTTGCGATTCCGCGGCCGATGCGCTTGCCGACGGACTAGCGCGCGCGCCCGAAACGGTCAGTTCGGCCAAAGCCTACATCGGCGAGAACGGAGTCGAACTGGCGCAAGACTGCGTGCAGATTTTTGGCGGCATCGGTGTGACTTACGAGCATGACCTGCACTTCTTCCTGAGACGGGTGACACTCAATCGCCTGCTTTACGGCACACCCGGCGATCACCGGCGCTTGCTCGCGCAGATGCAGATCGAGAAGGAGATGGCGGCATGAGCGACACGATCGAACCCGTCGAGGAATTTCGCCTTCGCGCCCGCGAATGGATCAATGCCAATCTCGGACCGCTCCAACCGTTCGACCGGACCCAGCACTGCAAGGACGACGAAGAAGAACTGGTCGCGGTCGCACGCGACCGCGCCCTGCAGCGCAAGATCTTCGACGGCAGCTTTGCCGGTATCTGCATGCCGAAGGAATATGGCGGACTGGGTCTGACCCCGGAGCACAACCGCGCTTTCAACGAAGAACTTGCCGGACACGAGTATCCTTCGCGCTTTGCGGTGCCGACCTTCAACCCGTGTGCCTCGACGATCCTCGAATTCTGCACGGCAGAACAAAAGGCGGCGCACCTGCCCGCTATCCTCAAGGGCGACGAAGTCTGGGTACAATTGCTCTCCGAGCCGGGCGGCGGCTCCGATGTCGCAGGCATCACCACCTCGGCAGTGCGCGACGGTGACGAATGGGTGCTCAACGGTTCAAAGGTGTGGACCTCGCGCGCTTGGTGGGCGGACTGGGGAATTATTCTCGCGCGCACCAACTGGGACGTGCCCAAGCACGTGGGCATGACCGTGTTCCTCGTCAATCTGCGCGCGCCGGGTGTGGACATCCAGCGGATCGTTCGCCTCAACGGCGAGAGCGAAGCTTGCCAGGAATTCTTCACCGACGTGCGCATCCCCGACAGCGACCGCGTCGGCGAAATTGACGCCGGATGGACCATTGGCACGCGCTGGATGTTTCACGAGCGGATGGGCCATAACTCTCCCTACGTGACCTATCCAACCGGCATGGCACTCAGCTCCAGTCAGGAGGACTCTCCCGTTTCGATTGCCCGCAAGTCTGGCAAGATCGACGACCCCGCCTCACGCGAGCTGATCGGTGAACACCGCGAACTGGGGATCATCACACGTGCCCTGCAGGGCCGGATCGCCGACGCGGCGACCAAGGCCAACAAGGATATGTCTGCGATCGACCGGCTGTTCAGGGGCGTGGCCAGCGTGCGCCGCTCGACCATCGCTTTCGAACTGGCAGGGTCAGGAGCCAGCGTCTGGGACGAGGACGAAGAGGCAGCGACCGATGCCGTGGGCATGAATTTCCTGATGCGCCAGATTTCCTGCATCGGTGGCGGCACGACCGAGATTTCCCGTAATGTCGTAGCCGAACGCATCCTTGGCATGCCGCGAGAGGCCTCGGGCGACAAGGGCGTGCCGTTCCGCGAAGTGCCGAAGGGACCGAGCCGAAGCCAGGGCTGAACCGGTCAGGGCATGACGATATGACCGCGACCATTACGCCCTTTCGCTGCGAGGTCCCCGACGAAATGCTCGTCGACCTCAGGGAGCGCCTTGCGCGCACCCGCTGGCCCGACCAGCTTGCCGATGCGGGGTGGGACTATGGCAGCGAGCTGGGTTACGTCCGGGAGTTATGCGACTACTGGCGCGATCAATTCGACTGGCGCGCAGCCGAAGCGCGCTTCAACACGTTCGACCAGTTCAAGACAGAGATCAACGGCGAGCACGTCCATTTCTATCATGTGCGCTCGCCCGAACGGGACGCCATTCCGCTGATCATCACCCATGGCTATCCCGGATCGGTGGCCGAATTCCTCGATATCATCGGACCGCTCTCCGATCCTGCCAGCCACGGCGGCAACCCGCGCGATGCCTTCCATGTCGTCGCGCCGTCGATCCCCGGCTACGGCTTTTCCGGCCCGACCCGCAACAAGGGGTTCAACATTGCGAGCGGTTCGGCGGTCAACGTGCGGATCATGGAATTGCTCGGTTACGACCGCTACTTCGCGCAGGGTGGCGACTGGGGCTCGGCAATCTCGACCGGCATGGCTCAGGCCCATCCCGAACGTGTGATCGGCCTGCATCTCAATTTCATCATCGGCGCGCCTGCCGACCCGTCCGACCCTCTGGCCGGCCTTTCCGACAAGGAACGCGCCGACATGGAATGGAAACGCAACTACGATCTTCACGAATCCGGCTATCAGGCGATCCAGGGCACCAAACCCCAGTCTCTGGCCTATGCGATGAACGACAGCCCGGCTGGCCTTGCCGCCTGGATCGTCGAGAAATTCAAGACCTGGAGCGACTGCGGCGAGGACATCGAAAGCTCTTACACCAAGGACCAGTTGCTCGAGAACGTGATGCTCTACTGGATAACAGGCACGATCAATTCGGCAATGAGGCTCTATTACGAGGGCATGGGCCCGAGCCGCGCCTCGACCGAACCATGGCAATACGTCACAGTACCGACAGCCCATGCGCGCTTTCCCGCCGAAATCCGTCCCACCCCGCGCCCATGGGCGGAAAATTTCTACAATATCGTGCGCTGGACAGTTCAGACCAAAGGCGGCCACTTCGCCGCATTCGAGCAGCCCGAACTGTTCGTTGCAGATTTGCGCGAGTTCGCAAGCACGCTAAGGTGACGAAACTACACAAGGGAACAGGATGCATATGACGGATCGAAGCGAACTCCTTGCCGCCAGCGACGAGACCATCGAGGATGCGATGCAATATGCCTCGCCGATGGTGCTGCGCGGACTGCTTTACCAGCTAACCGGCGACGAAAGCGTTATCGACATGAAGCCGGGTGCTGCCGCCAAATTCGTGGTCGGCAGCGAACTGGCCGATCCAGAAGACGAGAAGCTGATCCGCAAGAAGGCGGCCGATTTCCTCAAGGCCTATCGCGACAGCGGTGCAGGCGAACTGGACATCGGGCCGGTCGAAAGGCTGCGCACCAGTCTTTCGCTGACCGCGGGACAACAAATTCCCGAGAAGGATTTCGACATCTGGCAGGAAGAAACTGCGCTTGATCGCTGGGCACGCGGCGTAAAGTGGTCGGGAGGCAAGGCTCCCGAAGCTGCGAAGGATTACCGGGTTGCGGTGATCGGCACGGGTATCTCCGGCCTCAACACCGCCGTCCAGTTGAAGCGCGCGGGCATTCCCTTCGTAGTCTTCGAGAAAAATCCGGAAGTCGGCGGTTCATGGTACGAAAACCGTTACCCCGGCGCGCGGGTCGATACGCCCAGCCGGGGTTACACCCACCTGTTCGCCTACGACTATCCGTTCAACTGGGGCTATTCGCCCCGGGATGTGAACCTGAAGTATTTCAGATGGATAGCGGACAATTTCCAGATTCGCGAGAACATCGAGTTTAGTACCGAAGTCCTGAAGATGACCTGGGACGAAAGCGCAAAAGTCTGGACGCTCGATACAAAGGGTCCGTCAGGCGCTGGTTCCCAGCAGTTCAATGCCGTCATTTCCTGCGTCGGCTTCCTCTCGCGCCCGCAGATGCCCGACATCGAGGGCATGGACAGTTTCGCCGGAACCATCTGTCACAGCGCGGCTTGGCCCGATGGCCTCGATATCACTGGCAAGAAGGTCGCGATCGTCGGCTCTGGCGCGTCGGGATACCAGACGGCCCCGGTGATCGGCAGCAAGGCGGCAAAGACCTACCTGTTCCAGCGACAGGCCAACTGGCTTTACGAAGACCTTGCCTACCTCAAGGAGTTGCCCGAGCAGACGCTGTGGCTGGACCGCAACTTTCCGTACCACGCCAACTTCGTGCGCTTCAGGGTCGCGGCATTGGTCGCACCCGGTGGTTCGGGCGCGCTCAAGGTCGATCCCGAGTTCGAGGATCCCCACGCCGTCAGCCCGGTCAACAAGATGTTACGCGATGCCTGCGTCGCCTTTGTCGAGCGAAAGCTTGCGCCGCGCCCCGACCTGATCCCGCGGATGATCCCCAACTTCCCGCCAATGGCCTCACGCCCGATCCGCGTGGACACCAACGAGAGCGTGCTCGATGCGCTGGCGCGCGGCGACGTGGAGCTAGTGAGCGACGGGATCGACAGGATCACTCCGACCGGCATCGAAGCGGGCGGCAATAGCTACGATCTCGATGTCATCGTCTTCGCCACCGGATTCCGGGCGAACGAATATCTGTGGCCAATGGAAGTGCGCGGCAAAGGCGGAAAACGGATCGAGGAAATCTGGGAGAAGGATGGACCGCGCGCTTATCTCGGCGCGATGGTTCCCGATTTCCCGAACCTGTTCATGGTCTATGGCCCCAATTCGAACAATTTCGGCGGATTCACGGTGGTCGACCTGCTCGAGATCACCGGGCAGTTTGCCGTGCGCGCGATTGCCGGCCTGATCGAGAACGGCCAGGCCAGCGTGGATGTCACGCACGAAGCCTACTGGCGCTTTGCCGACATCCTCGACAAGTCGGAAGAGGGCATGGTCTATCTCGATCCACGTGCCAACAGCTATTATCAGAACGGCGCGCGTTCGTCGGTCAATGGACCGGTCGATTATCGCCGCATGTGGCGCTGGCTAAAGGACCCGGCAGGCGACCCGCCTGCCGAAACAGATGACGGCATGCGTCCTTATTTCAAGGAAGATCTGGTGGTAACCTAGTTAGAGGAGACCGAAATGGAAGCCGAAGCACAAATACACAGCGATCTGTCTGCGAAGCTTCCCTATCTGCGCGGCGATCTCGACAGGCTGCATGTCGAATTTACCGCACGCATCCTAGGCGAGGAACTGTTCGACAAGCGCGTAACAAACATCCGCAACGGACGCGCCGATGGGCAGATACCTTCACTAGAACGCGAAGGCTTTCAGCTTGTCCCACATCCAAGCGCAACTGTCCGTGACCGCCTGGACGAGCTGCTCGAACCGAAAGGTTTGCTCAATGAGAGCGATGCCTTGCGCTCGTACTGGGCCGAGACGATTCCATTGATCTCTCGCCTCAGCGGCGCGCGCGACGTACTGCCGCTGCACGCTTCGACCGTGAGGTACAGCGCCACACTAAAGAACGACAAGGCAATGACTCCGGCGGGATGGCCGCATGTCGATTATGACACGCCGGAATCACAAGTCCAGCTCGCGGAGACGCTCGAACTCAACCAGTCCGATCCCGCAGCCTACAGCCGCTATGTCATGTACCAGTGTTGGCATGTGCTCAGCTCCCCACCGCAGGACTTCCCGCTGGCGATGTGCGACGGGCGAACGGTGAAACCCGAAGACATCGTTCCAATCGATTATCACATGAAGACGCCCGAGCGTGACGTAACCTACAATTCGAGCGGTGCACGCTTCAGCTCCCGTCACGACTGGTGGTATTTCCCGGACATGACCCGGGAAGAATTGCTGGTCTTCATCGGTTTCGATTCGGCGCTGGGCGACGGCTTCAAGACGCTGCATGTCGCGATAGAGGACGAGACCCAGGATCAGCCGTTGCCGCGTATCAGCCTTGAAACTCGATATTTCGCACTGTTCGAATAGATCGAGCAAACAGGGAGAGAACTCACAATGCCATTTGACATCGGACCGCTGCTTAAGCCGGGAAAGGTCGCCGTGCTGTTTTCCGAGGTCCAGCGCGGGATCATCGGCGATCTCGCTGCCGGCAGCCCTCTCGCCTCCGGCGCGGAGGAAACCGGCGTGATCGGCAACTGTGCCAAGATCGCCAAAGCCGCGCGAGCGCAAGGGGCACCGGTAGTCCATTGCCTCGCCGACACCTCACCCACTCGCTGGGGCGCCGGCACCAATTGCCGCCTCTATACTGGCGGCGCGGGTCCGTCAGCGGGGCGTCCGGCGCACAATCCCGATGGCGACACCCCCTGCCCCGAAGTCTGGGAAGACGGCGATCTGACTTCCGTGCGGGTTCACGGCCTGCACCCGATGGCAGACAACCAGCTCGACCGCCGCCTGCGCAACAAGGGGATCGACACAGTGATCGTCGGCGGCGTGTCGCTCAATGTCGCGATCCTCGGCATGTGCATCGAGGCAGTGAACAGCAATTACACGGTGATCGTCCCGCGCGACGCGGTGTCGGGATTTCCAAGCGAATATGCACCGCACGTGATCCGTAACACGCTGTCGTTCATCACCACGCTTACGTCCGTCGACGACATCCTAGCCGCCTGGACATGAGCCAGGGGCAGGCCGATACCCGCCACGGCCCGCTTTACGACATGAGCGCGCTCGGCTTCGTTCCGGGCGAACTGGTCGTCGTTACCGGAGCCGCGAGCGGCATTGGCAAGGCGACTGCGCTTAGTGCTGCGAAATCTGGCCTTGCCGTCGCGGCTTGGGACTTGAACGGTTCCGGCGCGGCCGCAACTGCTGACGAAATCGCGGACATGGGCGGCACGGCGCTCGCGGTCACGGCTGATGTGTCCGACGCAACGCAGATCGATCGGGCCTGGCACGAAACGCGTGCACTTGGCCCGTGCAAATTTCTCGTCAACAATGCCGGTCCGCCAAGCACCTCACAGGGTCCGTTCGCCGATCTCCTGACACTCGCCGTGGGCAGCATGGAGGCAGTGACGACTCGCTGGCTCGAACATTGCGGCGACGTCGCAGCAAGTATGGTCAACATCAGCTCGATTGCGGGGAATCTGCAGGGCAGCGGCAAGACCGTCTCCGCATTTTACCCCGCTGCCAAGGCCGGAATCGCTGGCCTCACCCGGCATCAGGCAACCCGCTACGATGGCAGGCCGCGCGTCAATGCCGTCGCGCCTGGAATCACCATCACCCCCCGAATCGAGCCAATGCTGGAAATGCCTGCCATGCAGGATCTGGCCGCGCGAGTGCCAGTCGGCCGGCTTGGTTATCCCGAGGAAATGGCCAGCGCGGTGCTGTTCCTGCTTTCGCCCGCAGCATCCTACATAAATGGCGTGCTGCTGCCCGTCGATGGTGGCGTGACGCAAGGGTAGACCTAACCGGTCTCCGGCAAGACAACCGCCTTGATCGCCGCACCGGACCCGACCGCACGGATGGCGTCGGCAGCCTGCGCCAACGGAAATTTGTGAGTGATGAGGTCGGCAAAGCCCAGTCGCTCGCCGTGATCCCGCGCCAATTCGACCACAGTGCGCAGGTCCTCGATCCGCGCAGGTCCCAGATTGCCGATGATCTGCTGGCTGCAGTTCACCATGCGCACGACGTTCAGTTCGGTAGTGGGCGGGCCCGAATAGATGCCGAGGACGAGATAGCGCCCCTCGGCAGCCAGCAGTGACATACCCTCTCCGAACGCATTGATATTGCCGGTCGCCTCGATGACGACATCGGCCATGTGCCCGCCAGTCAGTTCCGCGATTTTAGCCGCGCGCTCCTCCTGCGTGGTTGATTCCAGCGGCAGGACCGTGGTCGCGCCCAGCCTCTCGGCTACGCTCAGCCGGTCGTCGGGCGCACCGATGACGATCAGTTGGCTCGGCCCATCCAGCGAAGCCAACAGCGTTGCAGAAAGGCCAACGGGCCCGCAGCCCTGCACAACTACAATCTGGCCCGGTTTCACGCCGCCGAGCCTGGTCATCCCGCCAATGGCGGTCGGCATCGCGCAACCGAAAGCAATAACTGCTTCGGGCGATGTGCCCTCTGGAATCCGAAAGAACCCTACTCCCTTGGCCAGACAGGCCCAGTCCTGATAGCTGGCGACGCTCGGCCGGTCGGCAGGCACCGGCCAGGGAGCATTGTCATCACCGGGCGTTGCACTGCCCGCAACAGGAAACCCGTCTGCCTTCGACGGCGAGAAGTATACGAGATCGCCCACGGCCACCGGCTCGCCGCCGGTATCGGCGGTCACGCCTTCGCCCAGTGCCTCAATCCGCCCGATACCCTCGTGCCCGAAGGCCACCGGCGCGGGTGGTGCGGGAATGTCCCCATTGAGCCGGTGGGCATCAGTGCCGCAGACTCCCGCAATAACCACGCGCAGCAGTACCCCGCCCGGCTCGGGCGCTGGTATCTCGACATCGCGGAACTCGAGCGGCTCTTCGGGACTGTGGAAGGCGATCCTGCGCCCTTCGCGAAACGGTGCGTCTGCCATCTTTGCTCTCCTCCGGCCCTGTCCTCGCCTGCATCCTATGCTCTTGCCACCTCGCAAGCCAGCCGCCAAATCCATCCTGATGGCCCGCGCCCGATTCACTCCCAGGATCGATCCCTTCCTTGTCTGGCTTACGCTGGCGGTGGTGCTTGCCTCGCTGCTGCCGGCAAGGGGCAGTGCGGGTGACCTGTTCTGGCTGCTGTCCAAGGCTGCCATCGTGCTGCTGTTCTTCCTTCACGGCGCCAAGCTGTCGCGCGAAGCAATCCTTCAGGGTCTGGGCAACTGGCGACTACACTTGGCGACGCTTGGCATCACTTTCGCGCTGTTCCCGGCGCTCGGCCTGGCGACCGCAGCCCTCGCCAGCGGCTGGACCGACCCGCTGCTCGTTTCGGGCCTGCTGTTCCTGACGCTCCTGGCATCGACAGTGCAAAGCTCGATCGCGCTTGTCAGCGTGGCGCGCGGCAATGTCGCAGCAGCAGTGTGCAGCGCCTCGCTTTCGAACCTGCTGGGCATCATCGTCACGCCCGTGCTCGTCACGCTGTTAATGACGACCGGCAAGACGCAGGACGGTTTCGACTGGAATGCGGTCCAGACCGTCACCGTGCAGCTGTTGCTGCCGTTTCTGGCTGGTCATCTGTTGCGCCCGTGGATCGGTACCTTCATCGAACGCAACAAGAAGCTGCTGATGCCGGTAGATCGCGGTTCGATCCTGCTGGTGGTCTATTCGGCTTTCAGCGCAGCGGTGGTCGGCGGTATCTGGTCGCGCGTAGATGCGCCCGACCTAGCCCTGCTGATCGGTCTTAGCGCTGCCATCCTCGCTCTGGTGATGTTGGGCTCCTCCTTGCTGGCGCGAGCCATGGCCCTGCCGCGCGGAGACCTGATCGTGCTGCTGTTCTGCGGATCGCAGAAAAGCCTCGTCACCGGGGTGCCGATGGCCGGCGCGTTGTTCGCCCCAGCGCAAGTCGGCATGGTGATCCTGCCGCTGATGATATTCCACCAGTTGCAGTTGTTTGTTCATGCCTGGCTAGCGGCACGGTTTGCCGTCCAACCAGAAGCCGCCACGGCCTAGCCCTCCGCGAACTGGGCCTTCAGCACCTTCTTGTCGGGCTTGCCGACCGCCGAGAGCGGGATCGAATCGACGAAATGCACTGACTTGGGCGCCTGCACCGGCCCCTTTTCCTCACGCACCATGGCTATCAGTTCGGACGGATCAGGCGTCTCGTCACCCGCCGCAACAACAATCGCCGTAACCGCCTCGCCCCATTTCTCATGCGGCACGCCGATCACCGCGACCTGCGCTACGCCGGGATGGGCAGCGATGACATTCTCGACCTCGCGCGCGAAGACATTGAAGCCGCCCGAGACGATCATGTCCTTCTTGCGGTCAACGATGCGCAGGAACCCGTCGGGATTTCGGATCGCGACATCGCCCGTATGCAGCCAGTCGTATTTGAATGCCTCGGCGGTTTCCTCCGGTTTGTCGAGATAGCCCGCCATGACCTGTGGCCCGCGCGCGCAGATTTCGCCCGGCTCGCCATCGGGTACCTCGTTGCCGTCATCGTCGAGCAGGGCGACCGAGACATAGGGATGCGGCCTGCCACAGCTCGCCAGACGCAGCGGATCGTCGACCAGGTGCTCGCCCTTCTTGAGAATGGTTATGGCGAGTGGCGCTTCCGACTGGCCGTAGAACTGGAGGAAGATCGGACCGAGCTTTTCGATCGCTCCCTTCAGGCGCGATGGCGGAAAGGCCGATGCCCCGTAATAGATCGATTCGAGGCTCGACAGGTCGAACTCGGCGAAGCGCGGGTGGTCAATCAGCGCCAGCACCATGGTCGGCACCATCAGGGTAGTCGTGATCCGGTGCTTTTCGATCGCTTCCATGAACGAGACCGGATTGAACGTGGGCAACACGAACATCGAGCCGCCCTTGATCAAGATCGGCGTGAGCACCGATGCGCCCGCGTGGCTCAGTGGCGAGCAGACGAGATGCCGGATCTCATCGGGCCATTCGAACTCGGACAGCAGCACCTGCGTCACCAT
>Ga0181594_10004828_pt1 | contig 11914 bp, 12 predicted proteins | sample 071ome_18_FD_145603 | JGI IMG/M metagenome (GOLD analysis project Ga0181594, IMG submission 145603) | Coastal salt marsh microbial communities from the Groves Creek Marsh, Skidaway Island, Georgia - 071413BT metaG (spades assembly) | ecosystem: Environmental > Aquatic > Marine > Intertidal zone... | reverse complement strand
GACGAGTCAGGTCGATCTCAGCCCAACTTCCCGTCGGTCCCAAGAACCGCCACGATATGGAAGTCGGCGATCTTGGACGCAGCATCGGGTCCGTTGACAAGGGAGGCGAGTTCGGCGGGCGCGGTACGGATCACGTCAGAGGTGGCGCCCAACGCCTCAGCCACTCCAGCGGCGTCGGCCTCATAGCCATCGATGTAATAGACGATGGAGGTTTCGATACCCTCCGACGCCGCATCCACAGCCACGGTTGAATAGCCAAGCACTCCCAACACTTGAGATCGAGATCCCGCCAAGCCGGCCTCACCCACGCCGTTGGCAACCGCCACCCGAACTTCGGCCACCGGACGGGTGGTGGGTACGGCAACCGAACTGGTGGTGGTGTCTTCGGTCGCCGTTGAGTCGCCGGCGTCGGACTCGCTCACCGAGTCAACGGTGCCCGTCGAATCGTCAACGGCATCACTCGAGTCCTGATCGGGTGCGGCGCTTTGGTCCGGGACCGGATCAGCCGAACCGGAATCCCCGATCCCGCCTCGCCACAACAACAACAACCCGACCACCACGGCAACCGCAACAAGCGGTCCACCGCGACTCGCCGGATTGCCTCCCGATCGGTTCAAGGCATCGGGAGCGGCGTAGCGTCCTTGGCTAGTCATCGTGAGAACTCCTATCGAGCGAGGACCGCGTGACGGCCGCACTCCCCCAACATTACTGATTACCGACCCTCGGTAGGTCCGAGAAGCCGTACCCTAACCATACGGCAACCCAGATGGGCGCGCCCGTGTAGCTCAGTTGGTAGAGCAGCTGATTTGTAATCAGCAGGTCGCAGGTTCGATCCCTGTCGCGGGCTCAGCAGACACGACACGACGGTCTCACGATCCGCTAACCGTTGACGTCCGCCGGCGGTTGACCTCGTACACCGCCACCGCTGCGGCGTTGCTGACGTTGAGCGAATCCAAGACTCCCCGCAGAGGGATACTGGCAACCGTGTCGCACCGATCGCGAACAAGCCGAGACAGGCCAGGACCTTCGGCCCCCAACACCAAGGCGATGGGGTCATCGGCAATCGGGAGGTCAAAGATGCTGCGTTCGCCCCCGGCATCTAACCCAACCGTCCACACGCCGGCCTGCGACAGCGTCTGCATGGCCGCCGGAAGCCCACCGACGACCGCCATCCGGAGATGCTCAATGGCTCCAGCCGCCGTCTTCGCCACCGTCGGAGTGATATGCGCGGCCCGATGCCGGGGCAAAACCACCCCAGTGACCCCTGCACATTCCGCAGTGCGAAGGATCGCCCCCAGATTTCCTGGGTCAGTAATGCCGTCAAGCAACAGAAGAAACGGTCGAGTCCCGTCTCGCTCATCGGTCAACAACTCTTCAAGGGGCGTGGGTCGGATCGGCTGAGCGAGGGCCAGAACTCCCTGAGCACCATCGGTTCGGGTCATCGACTCAAACTTGCTTCGGGCCATCTCCCGGATGGTCACCTTCTGCTCGTCGGCGAGGTCGATGATGTCGTCAAGGATGGGCGCCGGATCGAGATCACCGGCCAAGATCACTTCCCGAGTTCGGCGGGTCCCCGCCATCAACAACTCTCGAACGGCGTGCCGACCCTCGACTTGGTCGCCGCCAAGATGGGCGCCGCCTCGGCCTTCATCAGCAGGCCTGATCGGTGTGGTTCCCCGTTGCCCATCTCCGCGGCGGGGACCTCGTCCCGGTCGGGTTCCCGGACCCGGACGACGACTCGACGAACGGCCCCCTTTGGATCCGCCTCGACTACCCGATCCGGCATTTCGACCACCTGACCCGGCATTTCGACCACCTGACCCGGCATTTCGACCACGCCCGCTCATCGGTACACCAGAGCGACTGCCCACGCGGCGATTCCTTCACCTCGACCCAACGCCCCAAGCCCTTCAGTAGTTCGTCCGCTTACGGTGACCGGTCCACCGGCAGCATCGGACAATGCCGCCTCCATCTCGACCTTGACCGGGACCAGACGAGGTTGATCAAGGACGACCGAACAGTCAATGTTGGCCAGATTCCAACCGGCCGCTCGAACCCGTGCCGACGCGTCGGCCAACAATCGGAGGCTGTTGGCGCCGGCCAGCGATGGATCATCCTCGGGAAACTGCTGACCAATATCGCCAAGGCCGGCTGCGCCCAACAACGCGTCAATGCAGACGTGGGCGACCACGTCGGCATCACTATGGCCCGCCAGACCCGGTTGGTCAGGAAACGACACTCCGCCAAGCACCAGCGGACGGCTCAGATCGTCGCTGAAGGCGTGCACGTCGTAGGCATGACCGACCCGAAACGGTGGTTCGACTCCAAGCTCCGTCACTCGTGGTGATCCTCTCGACTTGATTCTTCGGACTGGCCGTCAGAGGCGTCGTCACGGCGACCCACAATACCCTCCGCCACCAACAGGTCGTGGGGAGTGGTGATCTTCAGGTTGTCGACCTCTCCGTCAACCAGCACCACCTGGCCACCAATGGCTTCCACCAAGGTGGCGTCATCGGTGGCGTCGTGACCGGTTTGGTGGGCGGCTCGCAGAAGCTCTGCTGCGAACGCCTGAGGGGTCTGCACCGCCACCAGATCGGTACGATCGACCGGCCCACTCACTCGGTGCCGTACCGAGTCCACCACCGGAACCACCGGTACGACGGCATCAGCGCCACCACGAACCGCCTGCACCACCTTGACGAAGAGTTCAGGACTGGCCAAGGGTCGAGCACCGTCGTGGATCACCACCACATCAGCTTGGTCCGGCACCAGAGACAGCCCGTTGCGAACCGAGGCGGAACGCGACGGTCCCCCAATCGCAGAAACGATAGGAACCGAACCCCATTCGTCGTAGCCAAGATCGACCTCGGGTGGCAGAACCACCACCACCGACTCCGAGACTCGGGCCGCCAGCGCAACCGAACGGTCGACCACCCGACGGCCACCGAGGTCGAGCAGTTGCTTAGGTCCGCCAAACCGCTGGCCGACCCCTGCGGCAACCACCACCGTCCAAACACCAACCCTGTGATCACCACTTGAGTTCGTCACCTCACTAGTGTGGGTCGAAGCGATGACCGACACCACCATGATCCAACAGGTTCTTCGATCAACCGCCCTTTTCGCTGATGCTGATGAGGCGACGCTGCAGAGGGTGGCTACTCAGGCCCAGACGCGACCATTGCGCCGCGGCGACACCCTTTTCAGCGAAGGCGACACCCCTCATTCGCTGTTTGTCGTCACGAGGGGCCGGATCGCCATCGCCAACAAGTCGTTCGACAACCGGGAAAGCATGGTGGCGCTCATGGAACCCGGAGACCTCTTCGGCGAGATGGGGATCTTCGACGGTCAAGGCCGCTCAGCAGAGGCTCGGGCGCTCGAGCCGTCCGATGTGATCGAGATTCCTTACGAACCGATGATTGCCCTTTATCAGGACCACCCAGCAGAACTCTGGAACGTCGTCCGACTCCTTGCCGCTCGCCTCCGGTCCATGGACGAAGCGCTTGCCGACGCAGTCTTCCTCGACGTCACTGGACGAACGGCGAAACGGATTCTTGAAATCGCGGGCGACAGCGACGAGTTCTACCTTCCGATCACCCAAGAGGAACTCGCCGGGATGGTCGGGGCGAGCCGCGAGCGGGTCAACAAGGCCATTGCTTCCTTTATCCGCTTGGGATGGCTCGCACAGGTGGATCGCCGCTACATCATTACCGATCGTCGGCAACTGTCGATTCGCAGCAGCTAGGCCGACCCAACCTCCGCCAGCACCAACGCCGCATTGAGGGTTGGTGCTCGCAGAACCTCAAGGCCTTCAGGCACCTTGGCCGATGATGGAGCCACGATGGCCTGCCGGAAGCCCATCCGAGCCGCTTCAGCAAGGCGCCGCTCCAGATGAGCAACCTGGCGAAGCTCTCCGCCAAGCCCCACCTCGCCAACGGCCACCACGTCGTCGGCCAAAGGCCTTCCCGTCAACGACGAGGCCACCGCAAGAGCCACGGCAAGATCCGCTCCCGGGTCACTAATCCGTGCACCTCCAACCGCCAATGCGTAAACGTCCGATCCGGAAACCGGCATTCCGCAGCGGCGTTCGAGAACAGCGAGAAGCATGGCAAGTCGTCCCCCGTCAACTCCTTGGGCGCTCCGTCGAGGGGTCGCCAGCGTGGAGTTGGCAACCAACGCTTGCACCTCAACGAGCAGTGGACGGTTGCCGTCGACTGTCGCCACCACCGCCGACCCCGACACGCCGGCGGCACGGTCTGACAAGAACAAGCCGCTCGGGTCGTCAACGGCGACCAACCCCGAACCTTCCATCTGTAACAGCCCAACTTCGCTCGTGGCGCCAAACCGATGCTTGCTGGCTCGAAGTAGCCGCAGGCCGTGATGGCGGTCCCCATCGAACTCCAGCACGGTATCGACGACGTGTTCAAGAACCCGAGGGCCGGCGAGAGCGCCATCTTTGGTGACATGGCCTACCAGCACCATCATCGTTCCGTGTTGTTTGGCGAACGTCACGAGCCGGCTCGCACATTCTCGGACTTGGGCGACCGACCCCGGGGCGGACGACAGGGCCGGATCAGAGAGGGTCTGAATGGAGTCGATAACGACGAGCGCCGGACCCACCTTCTCAAGGTGGCTGAGGATATGGGGAAGTGAGGTTTCCGACACCAGCCAAAGGTCGTCGTGTATCGCTCCGAGACGATCGGCTCGACCTCGGACCTGACCCGCCGACTCCTCCCCTGAGACGTACAACGCGCTCGTTCCTCGGGCTGCGGTAGCCGCCGCGAGCTGAAGCAAAAGCGTTGACTTGCCGATCCCCGGTTCACCGCCAACCAAGGTGACCGAACCCGGGACAAAACCTCCACCGAGAACTCGATCAACTTCAGCCACGCCAGTCGGCTGCGCATCCGCCCCACCGTCACGCACCGACCCAATAGGGGCTGGCACGGATTGGGCAGGACCAACACCAGAGTCCGGACGAGCCTCGACGAGTTCCTCAACCAAGGTGTTCCATTCGTCACATCCACCGCAACGGCCAGCCCATTGGGGGCTGGTCCACCCACAGGCTGAACACGAATGGACTGTACGAGCGCGCACCATGACCGGGACTCTACGAGACCCCTGCGACAGCAGGCCGCCTACGTCCCACGATTTCGGAGAAGGTCATCAAACCCACGTACGATCAGATGGTTGGTATCGCTCGCCGGCTGACCATTGGCCACGAAAAGACCTGTCGCCACATCCAAGGCGTGCGCGGCGTCAAGGTGCTCTGGACGGTTCGAGAGATAGAAGCAGTCGTAAAGATCAACCGACATCGTCCGTCGGGTGGCCTCGAACAAGGCTGGGTCAGGCAACCGAGCCCCCACCTCGCCACTTACCAGCCACGATGACAACACGCCGTCCAGCGACGCCATCCGCCGCAGTCGATTTCCCCATTCCCGGGGCTGGTTGCCGACCGCTGAGACCGGCAACCGACTGTTGGCCATTCTTCCTAAGAAGGTATGGAGGCCCGGAACGAGACGGAACGATGACAGATACCGGCTTTCTACTTCATCAGCCTGCTCACCCAAATCCAGATTGTCCCAGAACTCCTCAGGGCTGATTCGGCCCAGAGTCAAACGACGATGCAATTCCCGGACCTGATCCGGATCGGTGTCGGGACGCAACCCGGAAACCATCGGAACCAGCAGTTCTTCCAACGGATCGGACGGGGTCACGATCACTCCATGGACGTCGAGGATCAACAGGCGGAGAAGCCGTCGGCGAGGCCGACTCGCTTCGGCCTGACGGGTAGCCGCCCGAGCCTCCCGCTGTCGCTGGTCCCGGCGCCGTCGACCCTTGGGAGCCCGGGCCTTGGCCACGAGCCAACCTGTGGTTCGCGCCACGGCAACGATGAAACCCATCAGTCCGGCGCCGAGGGCAACGACGGCCCAAAGACGTGGGAGCCAGGTGGCCGTCGATGCCGAGGCCTCAAGCACGGAGACCTCATCGCCATAGGAGAAGGTCCACGTCACAAGCGAACCATCGACCGTTCCGGAATCCGCTTGAACGGTTGACGGCAAGGCGACCGTCACCGAAAGACCCAACGCATCGGCGAACGAACCCCCCGCCTCGACTTCGGCCTGCGACAAATCCCGCCCGATGGGCAGACCGCCGAGTTGCCTGGCGAGATCCGAGTCACCAAGTACGGAGAGGTCCGGTGAAGGATCGACCTCAAGACGCAGGTCAAAGGCTGTCGTCGCGGCATCGAGGCCAACCAACGAAAAATCGTGCTGGCGGTCCAGACTCACATCCCTGATGACCACACCCGGCCCAAAGATCTCCCCCACCACCGCCGGAAGGGCGTCGGCGGTCGGAAATGGCTTGCTCACCACCAGCCGCAGACCAGCACCGAGCTCGAGACGTTCCACCGTCCACCCCGCCTTGGTCAGATCATCAAGCTTCAGTTCGTCCGAGGAACCGGCAAGATGCTCAGCGGCCTCGGCATCGGCATCCACAACGACCACGACTTCACCGGCTCCGTCTGGGCCGACCACCACCTGAACCGTCGTATCGACCCGACAGGCCGAGGTGATCAGGAGGATCGCTATCCCCACCACCGCTACCCCGAGCCGACGCATGTATCGAAACTAGACGCTGAACAAACGCCGCGCGGCAACCGCCGGTGAGGTCACCGCCCTTCATGGTCTGCCTAGACTCGCCTCCAAGCAACGGGACGCAGTCCCTACCGCTCAAAAACGCATTCCCTACTCTTTGAGGCCCCCATGAACCAGAGCTCAGGACATTCGACCCCAACCGGTACTCGTTCCCCCATCAACGGCTTCACTCTCGGGGTGGCCGTCGTGCTCGCTATCGGCGCCATGCTGATCTTCACCCTCAGCTCAGGATCGGGCGACGATGAAGGCGTCACCGGGTTTACCGAAACCGCACCGGTAGTGGTGACCGGCAACGCCCTTCCGCCCTTTGACAATTCCAACCCCGACCCGGCCGTTGGCATGCCACTACCACTCCTCGATGGCGTTGACTTCAACGGATCGCCAAGCCGGATTGAAGCCTCAGGCACGCCTCAGGCGCTGCTCTTCGTTGCCCACTGGTGCCCCCATTGCCAGAACGAGGTCCCGCGGGTTCGCGCACTTCGGGCCTCGGCGACCTGGACTGACGACGTCGAACTCACCACCATCGCGACCTCGACCTACTCCGATCGGCCGAACTATCCACCGTCAGACTGGTTGGCCCGCGAAGGCCTCACGGTCCTCAGCGACACGGTGATGGTGGATTCAAGCTCCAACGACGCCCTCCGAGCGTTCGGAGGAAGCGGTTTCCCGTTCTGGGTCTTTGTGGACGGCAATGGCAACGTGGTGCAGCGGGCTTCCGGAGAACTCGGAGACGACGCCATCATGGCTGCGGTCAACGCCTTGGTGCCCTAATCAGTCCTTACGTCGAGGGATCAGGGCAAGACATACCGCCTGACAAGCGAACGAGACCCAGGCCATCGCAGCCAAGCTGACAAAGCCGAACTGACGAAAATACGGAACCGAGCAGGGAACATCGGCCGCACAGGAATCACCGAGGATTCCTGGGTTCCACTCCCCCACATAGTGGTAGGTCGAAATGGCCAACCCGCCAAGCAAAAGGGGCAGTACGTAGCGACGTATCTGGGAGTCCCGGCGCCACGCCGCGAGCGGCAACACGACCGCCAGCGGGTAGGCGGCGATCCGCTGAAACCAGCACAACCGGCACGGCACGAACCCCGCGGACTCGCTGAACCAGAGGCTGCCCAAGGTGGTAACCACCGCAACTACCGCAGCAATCCCCAGCAGCGACGGTGCCACTTGCTCACGCCAACCTGCGACCACCGGGCTCCACCGGGCGACCATCCAGAGCCCCAACAACACCACCGTCAACGCCGCTGCACCGAGGGTGAGCAGACCAGTGAACAACTCCATCTGAGAGGTGGTCACTGGGACCTCACCTCGTTCGCCGACAGCTGAGGATCCCCAGTCCAAACAAAGGTGACCGGTCCACGACCCGTCAAGCGCTTAGGACGGTGACGCTTCGCCGCCATCAAGGGCATCTTCGAGTACCGGAACGGGAGGCTCGAAGCCTTCAATCGACCGGAACACAATCTGCAGGTCGCCATCCGATTCTGGATCAGGAGCAACGTCAACGATGATGATTTCGCCGGCTCGGAACTCCTTGACCAATAGCCGTTCCGACAACGGATCTTCAACCATCCGCTGTATGGCCCTCCGGAGGGGGCGGGCCCCGAGCGTCGGGTCGTAGCCCTTTTCGGACAGAAGGTCCTTGGCGGCATCGGTCAGCTCAAGACCCATTCCTTGGCCGGACAACTGCTCTGCGGTCCGAGCCACCAACAAGTCCACGATCTGGCGAACCTCGGGTTTCGAGAGCTCGTGGAACACGATGGTGTCGTCGATGCGGTTGAGGAACTCGGGTCGGAAGTGGGCCTTCAGCGCCTCACTCACCTTCTCCTTCATCCGCTCATAGCTGACGGCTTCATCGGCTTTGGTGAAGCCCAGATTGGCCTTGCGGAGATCTTGCGTCCCCAAGTTGGACGTCATGATCAGCACCGTGTTGCGGAAGTCAACCGACCTCCCCTGAGAGTCGGTCAACCGGCCTTCTTCAAGAATCTGGAGCAACGTGTTGAACACATCCGGATGGGCTTTCTCAACCTCATCGAACAGCACTACAGAGAACGGCTTGCGCCGCACCTTCTCGGTGAGCTGACCACCTTCGTCGTACCCGACGTAGCCCGGGGGTGAGCCAACCAGTCGGCTCACCGTGTGCTTTTCTTGATACTCCGACATGTCCAAGCTAATCAACGACGTCTCGTCGCCGAACAAGAACTCGGCCAACGTCTTCGCCAACTCTGTCTTGCCCACCCCTGACGGGCCCAAGAAGATGAACGAGCCACTCGGACGCTTCGGATCCTTCAGGCCCGCTCGGGTTCGACGAATGGCCTGACTGACGGCCTTGATGGCGTCCTCCTGGCCAATGACCCGCTTGTGAAGCTCGTCTTCCATACGAAGTAGCTTCTGGGTCTCTTCCTCGGTGAGCTTGTACACCGGAATTCCGGTCCACAGCGACAACACCTCGGCGATCGCTTCTTCGTCAACTTCGTCGAAAAGATCGAGGCCGCTGGCTTTCGCCTCGGATTCCATCGACTCTCGCCGCGCCAGAAGTTCCTTTTCTTTGTCCCGGAGCCGGCCCGCTTCCTCAAACTGCTGGCCGTCGACCGCTTCCTTCTTCAAGCGGACCACTTCAGCGATCTCACCTTCGAGTTCTTTGTACTCCGGCGGGGTCTCCATCCGCTTGATCCGCAGGCGGGACCCTGATTCGTCAATGAGGTCGATTGCCTTGTCCGGAAGCTGACGATCAGCGATGTACCGGTCAGCCAGGTTGGCCGCAGCCACGAGGGCCTGATCGGTGATCGTCACCCGATGATGCGCCTCGTAACGATCCCGAAGGCCCTTGAGGATCTCGATGGTGTGGGCCACCGATGGCTCCTCAACAACCACCTTCTGGAACCGACGCTCCAACGCGGCATCTTTCTCCACATGCTTGCGGTACTCGTCAAGCGTGGTTGCCCCAATGGTTTGCAGCTCACCCCGAGCCAGCATCGGCTTCAGGATCGACGCGGCATCGATTGCTCCTTCGGCAGCCCCGGCGCCAACCAGCGTGTGGATCTCATCAATGAACAAGATGATGTCGCCGTGCGACTTGATCTCCTTGAGGACCTTCTTGAGTCGTTCTTCGAAATCACCTCGATACCGCGACCCGGCAACAAGGGACCCAAGATCAAGGGTGTACAACTGCTTGTTTCGCAACGTTTCGGGGACATCATCGGCGGCGATGGCCTGCGCCAGCCCTTCCACTACCGCAGTCTTTCCCACCCCTGGCTCACCAACCAGCACCGGGTTGTTCTTGGTGCGGCGACTCAAGATCTGCATGACCCGTTCAGTTTCTCGGGTGCGGCCGATCACTGGATCGAGCGCCTTGTCCTTGGCCGCCTGGGTCAGGTTGCGGCCAAACTGATCGAGCACGGTAGAACCCGAACTCGCATCACCGCTCGACCCACCAGCGGTCGCCTTCTCACCTGATCCTGACGAACCTTCCGATGCCGAACCCGAGTATCCAGAGAGTTGCTGGATGACCTGCTGACGAACCCGGCTCAGATCGGCCCCCAGCTTCACGAGAACCTGAGCTGCAACCCCTTCGCCTTCGCGGATCAACCCCAACAGGATGTGTTCGGTGCCGATGTAATTGTGGCCAAGCTGAAGCGCTTCGCGAAGGCTGAGCTCCAGAACCTTCTTCGCTCGAGGGGTGAACGGAATGTGCCCGCTCGGGGACGAACCACCCTGACCGATGGTCTCCTCCACCTTGCTGCGGACCGCTTCCAAACTGATCCCCAATGACTCAAGCGCTTTGGCGGCGACGCCCTCGCCTTCGTGAATCAACCCCAACAGGATGTGTTCGGTGCCGATGTAATTGTGGTTCAGCAGGCGAGCTTCTTCTTGGGCCAATACCACGACCCGCCGGGCCCTATCAGTAAACCGCTCAAACATCGGGTCAGTCCCTTCGGTTTCATGGACAATTCGGATGGCCGTCACTGGCCTACTGGCGAGTGTACCGGTGGGGTGGGTCACGATGCCCTGCCGGCCGTTCGTTCTTTTCCCGACGGCCCATGATGGTCACCGCCTCGTAGATCACCTCGGCAGTAGGACGACCGGAACGTTCCCAGAACCCGGTCCGCTTCGTCCATACCGGAATTCGCCACCTAACGTGGGGGGATGGCCAACCCCCTTGCCATCCTTCCTCATCTTGAAACCGACCTTGAGCGGACAGAACATGAGCTGCTCAGCACCGTGACTGCCGACGTTGGCTTCATGACCGAAGTCGCCAGTCACCTCATCAAGGCTGGTGGCAAACGCGTCCGGCCCGGTTTCGCAATGGCTGCGGCGGCCGTACTTGACCCGAACGGATCCCCGGCCAGCCTGCCGGTGATCCACGGCGGTTGCGCTGTCGAACTCGTTCACATCGGCTCGCTCTACCACGACGACGTCATGGACGATGCCACCACTCGGCGAAGCGTGAAAAGCGTCAACGCCGAATGGGGCAACCTACGAGCCATCTTGGCCGGCGATTACCTGCTCGGCCGAGCATCCGAACTCGCCGCGGCGCTCGGTACCGAAGTGGCCGCGCTACTGGCATCAACCATCACCCAGCTCTGTGAAGGCCAGATCCTGGAGCTCGAATCGGCCTACGACCGACATCGCACCGTCGAACTCTACGAGCGATCCATTTCCGGCAAGACCGCTTCGCTGCTCGCTGCTGCCTGTCGGATCGGTGCACTGGTCAACGACCTTCCCCGACCAATCACCGAATCGCTCACCGAATTCGGGCTTTCCTACGGGATGGCCTTCCAGATCGTTGACGACATTCTCGACATTGTGGCCACCGACCAACAGTTGGGAAAGCCGGCCGGTAATGACCTTCTCGAAGGGATCTACACCCTTCCCACGCTGCACGCCCTCAGCGATGAACGAATCGCTGACGAGCTTGCCGAGCTTCTCACCCCCGACATCACCTCCGAACAGCGGGACCGGGCTCGGGACCTGATCCGGGCGTCAAGCGGGCTCCAGACCTCGCTCGACGTTGCCCGCGGCTGGGCCGATAAGGCGGCCGGGACGCTCACCGACCTGCCCGACACGCCCGGGGCCCGGGCCTTGCGGGCGGCCAGCGACGACCTCATCCATCGGGCCAGCATTCCCTTGAGCTGAACGGGTGGGCCTGGACGGTAGCGCTACAACTGTTCTGGCTTGAGGGTTGGGAACAGCACGACGTCACGGATCGTTGACATGCCCGTCAACAACATGACCAACCGGTCCACCCCTAGCCCCAG
>Ga0181594_10004827_pt1 | contig 11915 bp, 17 predicted proteins | sample 071ome_18_FD_145603 | JGI IMG/M metagenome (GOLD analysis project Ga0181594, IMG submission 145603) | Coastal salt marsh microbial communities from the Groves Creek Marsh, Skidaway Island, Georgia - 071413BT metaG (spades assembly) | ecosystem: Environmental > Aquatic > Marine > Intertidal zone... | reverse complement strand
GCCTTGCTAAAAGTTCACTTTTCTTCCAAGGCTGTTTTGTTTCTTCATTGGAAACTACTTCCATTTCAGTCTTCTTTTTGCTCATTTTCTTTTGTATTATTTTCTAAAGGTACTGGGTTAAAATCTTTATTAACATGATCACATTTAAGGCATGCAAGAGAATCCATAGGAATCACTCTATCATTACCGTCCGGTGATAAAAATCTGCTAATCTTTCTAAGAAAGAAAATTGGTCTGAACGTATTATTACCACAATTCTCACAAAGAATTGGAGTAGTGTTATTCAGATCAAAATTCATTTGTTGTTCTGCCATAATTGTTTATTATTATATTGAAGTATTTTATTTAGTTTAAGTATTCTCTTACTCTATCTAAATCTTTTTGTGTGTCAACGCCTTTGTATCTTCCTGATGCTACTGTGTAAGTAAACTTAATTCCATTATCCCCCCATCTTAACTGTTCAAGACTTTCAACAATTTCATTTGTGGTTTCTATCATAACACTCTTATCAATCTTCTTGGCTATTTCTCTACTGAATCCGTAAATACCAATATGCCTTCTTATATAATTACTGCTCATAAATATAGGGCTACGAGTAAATGCCTTTATATTACCATCTTCAATGAATGCTTTAACTGTACTACGATCTTTCATCTGTTCTTTGGAAAGAAAGCCTACTAGCGTTGCTATACTCCATCTATCCTTCTTGAGAGTATTTATTAATCTATTAAGATCATCCTGGTTAATTACAGGTTCATCTCCCTGAACATTAATAACATAATCATATCTATCCTTAAACATTTGATATGCCTCTAACACCCTATCGGTTCCAGTCTGATGCTTATCGCTGGTCATTAAGACATTACCATCAAATTCTTTAACAGCATTAAAGATTCTTTCATCATCGGTTGCTATAAGAACTTCATCAACATCTGATTTCTTAACAGCCTCCCATACCCATTGGATCATAGGCTTACCGTTAATATCGGCGAGAGGTTTTCCAGGAAGCCTAGTTGAACCCCACCTAGCTGGGATAATTGCAATTACTTTACTCATTCTTCTCTACTTTTCTGACCAAGATATCCACTATAATGTCTTTTTGAATATTCTATCATTTATTATTGTTTTTAATTTCATTAAAATATTCCCACTTAAGTTTGGATTTGGTTGATGATTCTTTAGTTCCATTTTTATACCATAAATTACCGTATAATTGTGTCCGTTGTGTAAGTAAATGATTATATGTAGCTTTAACTGCATGTAATGTGGAGTCGCTAGGCGAAAATATTACAATAGAATTATTTTCAGTTTGCCTAAAAACAGTTTCACACCAATCCCAAGGAACCCAACATCTATCAACCTCTTTATTGTTTTTCCAGAATTCTTCAACATATTTAAAGTCATTTACAAACTTCATATAGTGTGTATGATAATCTATCAGTTCAGTTTCTTCACCCGGGTTTATATTAACCATAAAAGTGGTGGCCTTTTTTCTTATATCTGGATGAGGGCTTATTTCATAACCATCTAAATATTTTTGAATACCTGCATCTGCCCTACATAGATTAATATCGATCTTAAATTTATCTGCAATAATTTGATTAAATTCAGGCCCTATTAGATATTCATTTATTGAAGAAAGTAAAGGGTGTTGAAATGTAGTAAGTCTAAAAACCATTCCAAAGCCTTCATTGCTTGTGCTCTGTAAATGAGATACCTTTTTATCCTTGTGCCATTTTAAATATTGTTCTTTATTTGTAATGCAACCTGGGAAAGACATTATTTTATACCCTGATGATAATATCCTATCAATAAGATCTCTATCATCTTTAGATTCCTTTAAATCAATTTGTGAGCATTTAACCAACTCTTCGAAATGTTCATTTGAAAAAAAGTTTTCTATGTATATATGATCAAATGGAAATTTTCTTATTTCTGCATTAGCAATTTTTTCAGTAAGATATTTAAAGTTATACATTTCTTTTATATTATTTTATTTTTTAAATGGGCATACATCTAATAATTTATTAAGATCAATATCTATCTTATAATTATAAAAATGATGGCTTATATCTTTTATTCTATCAGTAAGATTAGGTCGAATAGGATCATTTAAAGGTCTTCCTACTGATGCAAAATAATCATTAAACTTAAATCCTTTTCCTAGAACTTTATTTGAAAGTTCTATCCAATAAGAAGGTATACCATAAGAATCCCCACATATAATACCATGTAGTGATGATGATAAAATTATTTGACATTGATTGACTTCATCTACAAATCTCGTCCCTGTCGGGTCTAAAATATCAATTATTTTAACATTAGGATTATCCTTAAATTGATCTAACCATGCATTACCCTTGTCCATGTTATGTGGAATAATACCGTATGCATATTTCTTTTTGGTATTAGGTTGATAAAATAGAGGATATAGTAAAGCAGGATCTCCGTAAACTTCTGGGCAATCATAACCTTGTTTAATTAATATGTTTCTGGTAAGAGGCCCTCTTACTGCATGGATTTTATTTGGCTTAACTTTTAATCTACCCTCTTCACTAATTAAACCTGATCCCCAAACTTCAAAGTTTTCAGCTCTTACATGCTCTAATATACTACCTACACAATAGTATCTAAAAATAGGATCTTCGGTTCTGGTAAAAATTTTATTTACTTCTTTTCCTGAAATATGATTACATAAGATATGGTTTAGAGCATCGCCCCAATTACCATTTGTACCCCACCACGAAACATTAATCTTACCCATTTTCAAATCTTTTTCTGTTACCTAATTTTGATATATCTATTCTATTTAAATAATCCTTATACTCAGTAAGTGGCATTGTAGAATACCGCTCTTTTAATAAGTTGGCATTTTTTTCCCTATTATCTAAATAACCTTTAATGTCACCTTTTGCAGGGTGCCATAAATGATATCCTAAAAAATTAGTACGCAAAGCATCCCCACTATTATAAGTCCATCCAGCTCTAAGATATTTTGATCCTATTGCAGTATCTTCTCCACCCCATCCCATAAAATCTTCATCCCATAATTTCAGCTTTAATAATGATTCTTTTGTAGCAGCAAAACAACCACCACCTAATGCAGAACCTAATTTTTTATCCTTTCTTCCTTCATTAAATGTTGCAATGTTTTTATGTACTCTTTCTGTATCATTTTTAGTCAATCTCGTAAAATTAAAACTATTAGGTGTCCCTACCTTATAGTCTCCCTCAATCATCATATCTAAAAATGTGTTCATGTTATTAACATTAAAGAAACAGTCAGAGTCACACATTACAATTAACTTACCCTTGGCTTCTTTAATTCCTACATTCATCGCCCATGACTTTGTAAATTGTCCTGGATTTTTTATGAAGATATGATTTACATCATCAGGTAAATTTAATTTTTTAGTAGCATCTTGTTCAACTACAATTATTTCCTTTTGATACTTTAGCAAGCGAACCCAATCTAAAACAACATTTAAATTTTTTTCCCTATACTCATCAACGTTACGATGAGGTATTACATATGATATCATAACTTTTTTCATCATGTTAGGTTTTTTATTTATAAGAAAGAGTATTTTAATGTTTGAATATCATCTTCATATATATGATTAACCATTTCCAGCGTTTCATCATCATAATAAGACCTAAAGTCAACCGTTGGAGTTTTATTTACTACTGGTAATTTAATATCAAACCTTTTCTCAAGTTTACCGAGATCTTCAATTTTGTACATCTTATTAACAGTAATCTCATCATTCTTTTTTATCCAATGCATCTGTGGTAGCCATCCTGCATGCCTGAGAACATTAGGATAATGTTTATGAACATCACGATATAGCAATCTTACTGCTTCTTTGAATGATATTCTCTTTATTAGTTCATGATCAGGATGAGGTGGGGTTTTAATAGTAGGTTTTATATTATTATGCCAATAACTAATATCCTGTTTTGCATATTCATAGCTTGAAACTAATCTTGCCCATGGGTTTCTTATAATTGTGAATTTGAAATAAGTATCCCATTCTGTAGGAAATAAATTTTCATAATGTCTATAAGTATAATGAAGACTTTTATCTAATCCTAACGCCTCATATACTGAAGTTCCACCATTTTTAGGTATATGTATGAATATACATTTTCGTTCATGGCACATAGAACCTCTTTTTGTTGTATTTTGTTCCTGTAAACTCATTAAAAGAAGTATTTATTTGCTTTATTCATATCAGGATTATTTTTTGAAAACTGAAGACTTAAGAGATAATTAATGTAATTATCAACCCTTTCTTCATCAACGGTATAATCTAAAAAATTCTTCTGGTATTCAATATCATTAACATCCTTAATACAATAAGTTACTCCCTTATCATAAAAATTATTAATCCCATATGTCATCACAGGCTTTCTATATAGTAAAGCTTCATTAATTGAAGTGGAATTTATTGCAATTACATAAGATGCAAATTTACACCACCCGATGTTATTTGTATCTTCAACATATCTAACATTAGATATTTTATTACAAGCATTACGATATTTTTCTTTATTGGTTGCGGTGTCTTTTGGATGAACTTTTACAATTATCTTTTTATTGAACAAATTAGCCACATGATTTATAAATGATACCATGTCCTTAAAGAAAGGCGAATGATTTACAATTTGAGTATCTGTGTTTAGTTGGAGAGGAACATATATGTAATCTCTAATCTTAGGATCTATTGCAAGTTTATCATATTCCTTCCTTTTTGTATTATGCTTATTTGATTTACTTATAGGTACGTATGTACTTTTTGCAATTGATGATGAACCATTTGTACCTTCTTTGTCTAACATAAAAGTATCTTTCTGTGGAAACCATCCATGCTCAGCATATATGAATTGTACGTTTAAATGATTCTTAATGTAATTAATAAATCTAGGCTGATGCCCTCTTTCATTATCATTAAATTCACCATTCCAAACAACGATGTGGGTTGTATTTAATTCAGTTAGTCTTTTGACTACCTCAGGCAAAGTTCTTTCAACATAAGAGTTATGTTTTGACATTAATGCTTTATCTAAAAGTCTAGGTGGTTTTATTTCTTCAACAGATATAAAGCTTTTGGTTATACTTAAGGTTTCATACAATTTTTTAATGTATCCTGGTAAACTATTATGCCAAGATAAAAATGTTATATGTCTTTCTTTATTGCTTATAATACCAGATTTTTTCTTTGGTATTATTTTGTCCCATAATTTAAAGGATTCTTCACAAAAACGATCCCAAGAAAGTTTTGATGCTTTTAATACATTAATTGATTTATTCCTATTTAGTATACTCCTATCATCATATATCCTATTAAGAAGATTTGCAGCTTTACTTAATTCTGGGTTTTGTTTATCTAAGAGATATTCAGACTCTAAATAAAGAGGGGCTTCCCCTACCTTTGTTGAAATTACAGTATGACCTAGCTTTAATGATTCAATTAATGGAAGCGGTGTACCTTCATTAATACTTAAAATTAATGTTACATCAATAGATTTATATGCATCTAAAAATTGAGGATTATTACTGGTAATTTCTTTGGCATTAAAACCTTCTCTTCTTATTTCTGATATTATTTTTCCTGCATTAGGTGAAAGAAATACAAATTCAAATTTAGATGGATCTAATAATTTAGCTAAAGAAACTATTCTTTTTTCACCTTTAAATCCACACCCATAAAGTCTACCAATAAATCCTATTTTAATCTTTCCTGCTGAAGATGTTTTATTCTTTTCTTTAAACCTATCATCAGTCCCTAATGGAATATAAAATTGATTTGTGTGTAAGTTATTTGTACTTACCCAATCATACTGTTCTTTTGAAGTACAAAGTAATGAATTAAAGGAATTTAAAAATTGTCTTCTATATGAAGTGTTAAATCTACTTTCGTGATAAGGGCTGTCATGAAACATTTGTACACCTCTAGCAAATGCTTCATGTTTTTTATTATGAAGTCCTATATTATTAAAATATTCTCGTGAATGTGTATTTCCTATTCTCCAATATTGATATACATCGCAATTAGGCAAAGGCCACACTGATGATATAATAATGTATTTTCCTTTTGCCTTCTCTTCATATATTTTAACCATATTACTAAATACCCAACCCCAATGGCCAAAGAAAACCATATTTATAATCGGTAGATCAGATAAGATGGCTTTTTGATATTTTACCTCAGCATAACGATTTAAGGACTTTAAAAATTTGGTCTTTTCATAATTGCTTTTAAGCGAGTTATGAAAGTCTTCGTTATTTTGATAAAGAGAAGGTGTTATTTTATAACCCGTTTCTTTTGGTTGGTTATGAGGAATGATATGATTACCTGTAGGGACTTTTAAAATTCTTTCTCTCCCTATCTTAGCAGCTGGTGCTACTGTTACCTTTCGTAATCTTCTCCGTTTCATTAAACCCTTCTTTTATTTTTTCTACTTGCCTGGAAATGTTCAATTACAGGAATTGCATTTGGGTAAATTTGTCTCATAAGATCAAAAATAAATGTATATTCAGCCGGAAGATTCTTAGAGATTAATCCATTTGTTTTTTCATGATCTTTAATAATTTCACCTAAGTTCCACTGTTCTAAGTTTGCCTTATTAGATTGTGTTTTTTTATTCAAAGATTCCCAGCGCCTACATAATGATCTTGTCTTTTGATTATTTGCCATAAAAATAGTTCCACTTAAACATTCATTTTGTCTCCACCTAAAATCTTGCCATCTAACAGCAACATCACATTCATAATTTCTAAAGAGTGTTGGGTATGTATGAAACACTGCATCACAGTCAACATATAAAAGATTATGATCCTTATGTTTATCTAGCATCTCCAACATAAACGTTGCCTTATACCTAGTATTGGCTTGCCATCCTCCTTTATTAGGTATTCCTATTACATCATGTGTTATGTTAAACTTATTAAGAGAGCTTATAAGTTTTTTGGCTTCTTGTTCATACGGAGTATTAATTGTATAATATCCAACCACCATTAAGTTATTGATTGTTTTACCATCCCACTTATGAGCAGGTAAAGGTTTTTTACTATCTCTACTTACACTATCATTAGATTTGATAGGTTTATAGTTTTTATTGTTTGAATTAGGACTAACCACTATCTTTTTTGATTTGCCACTCCCTCTCCTTCTAAATATCATTTTCCACTCTTTTTTTATATATTTGAACTAAAAAAGGGGACACTAAGGTCCCCTTTAAGAATGGTTGGAAGTAAGTTATTGTACTTTTTCAATCACAGGCTCAACAGGAGTATTTGGATCTTCATTAACTACAGGATCCTCTCCTTCTGTTTGAGCTTCTTGTGGAACGAATACTTTAATTGCTTTTGCAACCAATTCGGCATCTTCCAAAGTAAAAGCTCCTTTAGATTGAGCAATGCGTGCAGCTTGAATTAATACGTTTACTGCCTGGCCTTGGTTTAACTCTTGAGTATTTTCCATAATTATGTTTTGTTTATTATTATATGGTATTCATTTGTTTAGTTTCAGAGTACCTCAATAATATTTTCGGAATCTTTCTTCAGAGGGATCTTAACGGTAAGTACCCCATTTTCAACAGATGCCTTAACTTTTTTGGCGTCTGAGTCTTCTGGTAGAATAAAGGTTTTGTCAAACTCCTTAGTCCATTTAGATTCAGTTTCAGATTTAATGTTAAGACGACCTTTTACAATCTTAACAGCAAGATCTTCTTTAGATAAACCTGGTACAGCCATTTCAAAGGTAAAGCCATCTTCATCTTTTGTAGAAGCATAACCTTTAAATGTAGTCTGATACTCTCCTTCCAACTCTTTCCAAATTGGATCATCAAAAATTGATTTGAATGGTTGTGTTCTTAATGTAAACATAGTTTTTATTTTTTTAAGTTAAACATTTTAGGGTTTCCCCTATTTGTTTAATATACTGAAAAAACCGTGCCAAACTATATTTTTAAGATATTTCTACAGATATTGTCATGGTTTACTCTTTCATAGTGACACGTTGTCATTCAAAAGATTTTCTCTTACCACCGTCATATTCATGAGCGTGTCCTTCGGCTATAAGAGTTTCATTAATATTAAGAACATTACCATCGCTATCCATGATAAACAATTCGGCAAGTACACGACCGTATTTACCTTCTCCGTACGATTTAATCCTAAAGAGTCCTGGTTTTGAACTAACCTCAGTTAAAAGTTCTATAAGCCTATCCTTTGCAGCTAAACCTAATTTCTTTTCTTTGAGGTTTCTTGTACGGCTTTCCCACGCATTCATACCTTTGAATCTGATTCTCCTCTTAATCCAAATATCAAACCCAACATCAATCATTGCATCAACAGTATCACCGTCAACTACTCTTTCCAATTTTGCTCTGTAAATATACTTTTCCATTAGGTAACTCATTATAGGCTTGTTAACATATCCATTAATTCAGGCTGTGGAAACATATCAACTTTATCTTTTCTTGTATTTGTATGAGTCCAAAGACCTTTTACCTTTCCATAATATGCATCTGCATTCCATTCAAAAGCATCAGCACCTTTTTCTTTAACCAAAGCAGGTAAACCTGCTCTTACATCAATATTATCTCTTTCAGCAATCCATAAAATCCACTTATGTAAAGCTTCAATTTGAGCATCTGAGTAACGATGCCATAATTTGTGTCCTCTAAATGGCTGTGCTAATTCTACAATCTGTGAATCCACAACTGTAGTTCCTTGATATGCTTTTCCGTTAACAACATATCCAAAGTTACATACTTCAATACCAACTGAATTTACGTGCATTTTTTGGGAGCCATTTTTACCTAAATGCCAACCATAATTTCCTTCTGGGAATGCTTGGACCATTTCTCCATCGTATTTATCGTCATTTCCTCTAATGGAAGGGCCACCTAATACAAATTCTGTGGCAATAGCACCTCTATCATCCTTACCCCAATTATCAATCGTTTTATAAGGATTGTTCCAACCTGCCGTGTGGTGTAAAAATACCCATTCAGCTTTAATAGGACCTTGTTTATATTCACCTACAGGTAAAAAGTGTCTATTAATTACTAAACCGTTTTCTGTAGTGTAAACCTTTTCCGAAGCATCAGTAGTAGCAAGACCCATAGCATCCCAAGTGGCAGGACCAACAATGCCGTCAACAATAAGACCGTTAGCGGCTTGCCATTTTTTAACAGCTGCTTCAGTTCCTGGGCCGAAGATGCCATCTGCACCGATGCCCAAGAACTCTTGTAATTCTTTAACTTCATTTCCTCTTGTTCCCTTTTTAAGTAACATAATTATTAATTTCTTTTTTTGGTTCCGCTTCTCCTTGCGTTTTCTTCTTCATACATTTCTATAAGATCATCAACGATTGGATCTCTATGATTTTCTATTAATGTAATTGCAGCTAAACTCTTTATCTTTCGTGAGCAATTATAGAGAAACCTAAATCCTGAATCTCCTTTGTTTTTAAGATCTACTTGACCGTCATCACCGCATATAATCATTTTAGATCTAAGACCTACACGAGTAACGATCATTTCCATTTGTTCATTAGTTACATTTTGTGCTTCATCAACTATAACACAAGAGTCAAGAAATGTACGACCTCTCATAAATGAAACTGGCACAATTTCAATTTGGCCACTTTGGATGTATGGATCAATTTTATCTTTTCCGTATAAGAGGTACATGTTTTGATAAATAGGCTGAACCCATGGATCCATCTTTTGATGGAGGTCTCCAGGTAAAAACCCAATCTCTTCCTTTGATACGGTTGGGCGAGTAATAATTATCTTTTCATAATGTCTTCTAAAAAGACCATCTAAAGCCACCTGGCAGGCTAACAGGGTTTTACCACTACCAGCCTTACCGGCTAATAAGGTAATTGTATTATCTAATATTGTTTGTTTGGCTAGTTTTTGTTCTTCATTAAGAGGTATTTTAAATTTAATTGGGTTTTTCACAATTCTTTTTTGACGAAACACTTCGTCTTCGTATGTTCTAGCTGGCATACTTTTAAGATATTTTTAAATTCCATAAGTAGATAGATGGTTGTTTATTTACCTTACGGTTTGTAAATAAACCTTTTACTGCCCTTCTGAACCTTTGAATCTTCCTCAACTTCGCTAGAAACATTAGAAACTTCAGGTTGGATCGTAACATGACTAACCTTAGCTTCATTTACATTAGGTTGAGAAGACTCCACTTCTTCAGTAGAATCAATAATTGTTTTTTCAATAGCAGTATCTTCTGGTCTAATATAATCGACCAAAGATTTAATAAATCCTAACGCGACTAAAGGTAAAACTGCGCCGCTAACTATGGAGAGAATTCTTTTTTGGAATATTGGTTCTTCTTCTTCAAGACCAAAGAGTTCAATCCATGGCATATAATCTTCTAAATGAACAAAGGCATGAAATGAATTGGCCATCATCTGAAATGCAGTTAATAATGTAAATAAACTCCACACCATTGTCTTATTAGTTTTATCAAGTATAATGATTGCAGCAAGAGAAGCCGCTGCCCCTAACTCAAATCCTATTGCTAATGCCCAGTTCATAATACCATCATGTGCTAGGTCAAAAAATGCAACAGAATTAATCATGGAAATTGTAGCAACTAAGAAATAAAGGCTACAGAATATTCCTATAATAAAGAAATGTACTAGTTTGTTTTTCATAATAGATATTTTTTAATACACTCCAGTAACAAAACCACTATGGCCACATCCTGAATTACCACCGTTCTTATGAATCTTGGATTCAAGGATCTTTGCTACCTGGAAGCATGGTATTCCAAATATTTCTTGTGTCCCAGTTGGAAACTCACCAGTCGGCCCAACACCTGTTACCCCAGTAGATCCACCTGGACATTCGGTTAATAGAATTTCTGCGAATATGTTACTTGGAGATGATTTTGTACAATCAGCATCTAAACATATTCTTATCATACCTTCATTCACAATAGTACCATCCGTTGTGGTGTGCTGTAAAATATCTAAATAAAATCCTTTGGATCCTGATGGAATATCAGGCCACCAAAAATTTGCAAGTACACATTCAAATTCATCAAATAGCTGAACTTGAATATCGCAAAAGTCGTTTAGGTTTAAAGGGGTTTCATCAGCTGCAAAAAATTGAATATCAATGCATGCAGTAGTACCTTGCATTATGTATTTAATACAATCAACCTGGGCAATAATCCTACCACAGTAGGTTAAAGCACATGAAGGGTCGCTCGGCGTCGGTACTCCTGGTATGATATTAGCCATTCATTAATCTTCTTTTTCCTCTAATGCATTAATAGAGATTCTTTCCTTATCAGAAATTTCCTCAATTCTTAAGGTTTTCCAAGCAGGAACTGTTTTGATTAAATAGATCATTTCCTCTTCATTTACAATCTGAGATGATAAAGTATCAACCTCAGCCGTTAGAGCTCTTACATCTTTCTTTACTCTCTCGAGTTCTGAATCAACTCCACATGATTTAAAATAACCTAAAATCAATAATGCAATAATAATCTTGGATCCGTGATCCGCAAAAAACTTGTTAAATTTATTCATTACTAAATTTTTGTTTTGGTTTACTCTTTTCTTTCTTTCCTGCAGGTACACGGTGATAAACTTTAGTTGACCAAGGATCTTCTTCTTGGCATTTACAGTCATCTACATGTTCGCCGCATCTAGGACATTCTTCGGCTATATCATCAAGATACTCTTCTACTTCTTTCTCTGTTTTCTTATCCGATTTATCATCAGCTTCTATTTCCTCGGTATGTTTAACCTTTTTATGTCTAACATTACCAAGCCCTTCTGCGATAAATTCATTAAATTTCTTAATAGCCATTAAAGAATGCTTTTTTTATATATTCTCAGGTAATGGGTAGAGTTTATGATATTCTT
>Ga0181594_10004824_pt1 | contig 11920 bp, 9 predicted proteins | sample 071ome_18_FD_145603 | JGI IMG/M metagenome (GOLD analysis project Ga0181594, IMG submission 145603) | Coastal salt marsh microbial communities from the Groves Creek Marsh, Skidaway Island, Georgia - 071413BT metaG (spades assembly) | ecosystem: Environmental > Aquatic > Marine > Intertidal zone... | reverse complement strand
GAAGTCGCTGACATGGTCGAGAGGTTCAACCAGATCGGCATGGAAATGGCCGAAGACGGCGCCGACTTCGATGCCCTCGGTGCGGAGATGGGCGTGCTTCAGGAAAAGATCGACGCGGTCGATGGCTGGACGCTCGACAACCAGCTCGAAATTGCCATGGAAGCACTGCGCTGTCCTCCCTCGGACTGGCCGGTGGACAACCTTTCGGGTGGTGAGAAGCGTCGCATCGCCCTCACCCGCTTGCTGATCCAGAAGCCGTCGATCCTGCTGCTCGACGAGCCAACCAACCACCTCGATGCAGAGTCAGTCGAATGGCTCGAAAATCACCTCAAGGAATACGCGGGAGCGGTGCTGATGATCACCCACGACCGCTACTTCCTAGACAATGTTGTGGAATGGATCCTCGAGCTCGATCGCGGAAAGTACTTCCCCTACGAAGGCAATTACTCGACCTACCTTGAGAAGAAGGCCAAGCGCCTCGCCCAGGAAGAGCGCGAGGAGTCGGGCCGCCAGAAGGCGCTTAAGGAAGAGCTGGAATGGATCCGGCAGACGCCCGCCGCGCGCCAGACCAAGAGCAAGGCGCGTATTCGCAAGTTCGAGCAGCTTCAGGAAGCGCAGGAGGGTCGTAAGCCCGGCAAGGCGCAGATCGTTATCCAGGTGCCCGAACGGCTTGGCGGCAAGGTCATCGAGGCCAAGGGGATTTCCAAGGCATACGGCGACAAGCTGTTGTTCGAGGACCTGTCGTTCACCCTCCCGCCGGGCGGCATTGTCGGCGTGATCGGGCCGAACGGCGCGGGTAAATCGACGCTTTTCAAGATCATCACCGGCAAGGAAGAGCCGGACGAAGGCAAGATCGAGATCGGCGACACGGTGCGCCTCGGCTTCGTCGATCAGAGCCGCGATCACTTGGACGACAGCAAGAACGTCTGGGAGGAGATCTCCGACGGCCTCGATTACATGAAGGTCAATGGCCACGACATGTCGACGCGAGCATATGTGGGCGCGTTCAACTTCAAGGGCCAGGACCAGCAGAAGAACGTCGGCAAGCTGTCGGGCGGCGAGCGCAACCGGGTACATCTTGCCAAGATGCTGAAAGAGGGCGGCAACGTGTTGTTGCTCGACGAACCGACCAACGATCTCGATGTCGAGACACTGGCCGCGCTGGAGGACGCCATCGAGAACTTTGCGGGCTGTGCCGTGGTGATCTCGCACGACCGCTTCTTCCTCGACCGTCTGGCGACGCACATTCTCGCCTTCGAGGGCAACAGCCACGTAGAATGGTTCGAAGGCAACTTCGAAGCTTACGAGGAAGACAAGCGGCGGCGACTGGGCGATGCCGCCGATAGGCCGACGAGGCTGGCGTACAAGAAGCTGACGCGATGAAAATTGGGGGCGGGTTTCCCCGCCCCCTCTTCAGGTCTTCAGCGAGATTGACCGAACAACTACCTTGGCAATCGCTTCTGGACCAATCTTTGCTTCAACCTAAACCTCGATCTGGCATTTCGGCTCGAAAACCGATCTCCCCGGTCGGGGCCGCGCCACTCACCTGAAAGATCAGCGGTTATCGCGACTGCGCTTCGGATTAATCCCCGGTCGCAGCTTACGGACCGATCTCCGGCGTTCATGACCGCCTCGGATCGCAGCGACTGGCAAGGATTCCTCTGGGAGCTCAAAGCTGTCCCGAAGGACAGTCCCATCGCTGTTAAAGGCTTGTGGGCATCGTGTGTGCTTTGCCAATTCACTCGCCTACCCGGCCTGAAAATGATCATATGTAATCGCTACTGGAGCGCAAGCGCGCCCAAACAAACTGTTAGATGACTCTGGGGACACATGGAGGACAACTCCGGCCCTTTTGCCAACCTTGAAAGTCTGCGCCCAGATCGATGCTCACCGTCGATTTGCGCGCAAGAAATTCAGGTTACGGCCGCTAAACATTAACAGAAGACGACTCGGCCGGTCATGGTCTCGACAGTGCGTTAAGGCTATTCCCTCTCCATCGGGCCGATTTCGCCGCACGGCCTCCACAAAACGGAGAGCACGCCAATGTCAGACACCATTTCGATCACGATGAGCGATCTGCTCAAGGGCACTGGCCTTGGGGCGATTGCGCTGGCCATTGCGGCGATGGCCATGCCCACAGAGGTTCTTGCTCAAAATCGCGGCGACCGGTGGCGTGCGCAGCAGCAAAGCCAGTCACAAAGCTCGGCCAACTCGCAGCGCAACTATGAGCGGCAGAGCAATCGCGGCGCCGGATTTGAGAACCGTCGGCCCGAATACCGCGCTGAGCGTCGTGCGAACCGGATCGAGAATCGCGGAGAGCGACGCGCCCAGCGGATAGAGAACCGCACCGAACGCGCGGCGAGGAGCGTGCGCCAGCAGGGCGACTATGCTGCCACGCGCGCCGCGAACAACGGAAACCATTGGCGCTCGCAACGTGTCGAACGGCAGTTCAATCGCACCGCACGCCAGATCGAAAATCGCGGCGATTGGCGCTCCAATCGCGTCGAGAGGCGCAGCGAGCGCCACGCCGATGCAATCCGCAACGGCAACCGAGAGTCCTGGCGCTCACAGAACCGGCGGGCCGAGAACGGCAGAACCTGGCGTGACGGCAATCGCGACCGGACCTGGCGTGAACGGCGCGCGGGCACTTCGCAGCGCTGGCGGGACCGGGATGGCCGCTACACCGCTCGCGATTCGAGAAACTGGCGGCAGCGCTGGCGCGACAGCGACAGAGGCTATGCCAGCAATCACCGCAAGTGGGACCGTCGCTGGCGCAACAACAATCGCTACAACTGGTACCGCCACCGCGAGCGCAACCGCCATCATTACCGGATTGGTCGCTATTACGCGCCCTACCACGGCTACTCCTACCGCAGGCTCGGCATCGGCTTCTCGATTGGCTCGCTGTTCTATTCGAGCCGCTACTGGATCGACGATCCCTGGCAGTACCGCCTGCCGGAGGTCTACGGCCCCTACCGCTGGGTCCGCTACTACGACGACGTACTGCTGGTGAACATTTACACTGGCGAAGTGGTCGACGTGATCTACGACTTCTTCTGGTAATCTGCTCTTCTGCTAGGGCCGCCTGCCCCCTCGGCCCGAAAGGAGCCCCCGTCGCTTGCGGCGGGGGTTTTCCTCTGTCAGCTTTTCGGGGTGCCAAACGGCAACATACGGAACAGGTTGCCGTCGCGATCGAGCAGTGTGTGCTTGAGCGTCCCGAGAATGTGAAGGAACATCAGCGCGACAAGGATGCCACCGACTGTGCCGTGGGCCTCGAACACCGCGCCTGCCATGTCAATGTCGGGCGTGACCGGCAGCGGCGGCATGGAGAAGATCCCAAATACGTTGATTGGCTGCCCGTAGAGCGACATGGCGTACCAGCCCCCGATCGGCAGCAGGATCACCAGCAGGCCGAGCAGCGCGTGCGTGACTTTCGCCAGAACTGCCTCCCACGGTTTGAGACTACTTGCCAGCGGCGGGCGCGGCGCGGCAAAGCGCAAGACCAGCATTACCAGTCCAAGAATCAGCAGGATGACACCAAAAGCGAAATGATTGCCCATGATCGCCTCGCGCTCCGCCTTGCTGGCATGTTCGCCCGCTTCCGCCAAACGCCAGTTGACGATTACGAGAATTGCGATCAGCCAGTGCACGATCATCGTGAAAGGCGAATACTTGGTTCTTGTCTCGGTCATGCATACTCTCCGCCGTTTGCCGGGAAGGCTAGCCTTAGCGAGCCATTGCGGCAAGCGACTGCCTGAATATCGGAGGGCATTCGAATAGTCTGATGATGAAGATCGGCCCCAATCCCGACCGAAAGGCCCTGGAACGGGTTGGAAGGCAGGTGCGCGCGCGGCTCGCGGCCGATTCGAGCGTCTACAAAGTTCCCATTGAAAACGCCGAGGTCTTTGCCGTTGGTAATTTTATGTCGCCGGATGAATGTTCCCAGATGATGGCGCTTATAGATGCGGTTGCGCGCCCGTCGGAACTGTTCGAGGACGTTTTTATAGAGGCCTATCGGACCAGTTCGTCGGGCGATGTCGACAGCTCCGACAGCTTCGTGCGGATGATCGAGAGAAGGCTTTCGGACCTGATCGGCCTAGATCTCGCCTGGAGTGAGGCTGTCCAGGGGCAGCGCTACGAACCGGGGCAGGAATATCGGGAGCATTGCGACTGGTTCGACACCGAAGCGGCCTACTGGAAGGAAGAGGTCCGCCGCGGAGGACAACGCAGCTGGACGGCCATGGTCTATCTCAATCCGGTCGAGGCCGGGGGCGCGACGGAATTTCCCAATCTCGGCATCAGTTTCGATCCCCAGCCCGGCGCGCTGCTCCTGTGGAACAATGCGACCCAGGCAGGCGCGGTCAATCCCTATACCCTGCATACGGCGCTCCCGGTCGAGCGCGGCGTCAAATATGTCATCACCAAGTGGTTCAGGACCCGTGAATGGCGCTGAGGGTCAGCCGTCGTCGAGCGCCTCGGCGATCAGCTTTCGGGTCGGCTCGATGCCGTAGAGTGCAATAAAGCTGCCCATGCGCGGCCCCTGAGAGGAACCGAGCAAGGTCTCGTAAAGCGCCTTGAACCAGTCGCGCAGGTTCTCGAACCCGTAGTGTGGGTCCTTGCCGATTTCATAGATCATGGTCTGAAGTTCCTCGGCGGTGGCATCGTCCGATGTCGCCGCCAGTTCCTCGTCGAGCGCCGCGAGCGCGGCAGCCTCACCGGCTTCAGGAGCCCGGCGATTCAGGGTCGGAGTAATGTAGTCGCGATTGTAGGCGAGTGCACAGTCCACCAGCTTGGCAAGCTCGGGATGGTGCGAGGGATCGAGATCGCCGATGTAGTTGCCGAGATAGGTCCAGACCTGTTCTTCGGTCGCCCCGGCGCCGAGCACGCCGACGAGGTTCAGTAGCAGGCCATATGTGACCGGCAGCGTGTCCCCTGCCCCGCCGCTTTGGCCGTTCGCGCGCAGCAAGTGCCAAACCGGATTGCCGAGCTGCTTTTCGAGCGCCTGCTCGGAAAGATTGCCGCGGAACTGCCAGTATTCGTCCACCGCGCGCGGGATCACCCCGATGTGCAGCTGCTTGGCGCTTTGGGGTTCGCGGAACAGGTAGAAGCCGAGACTCTCCTCGGTGCCGTAGGTCAGCCATTGCTCGATGGTGAGGCCATTGCCCTTGGACTTCGAGATCTTCTCTCCGTTCTCGTCGAGGAACAGTTCGTAGATCAGTCCCTCCGGCCGTCGCCCACCCAATATTTTCGCGATCTTGCCCGATTGGGTGACGCTGTCGGTCAGGTCCTTGCCGCACATCTCGTAGTCGACGCCAAGATCGACCCAGCGCATCGCCCAATCGACCTTCCATTGCAGCTTGGCATTGCCGCCGAACACGCACTGCTCGACTGTCTCGCCCTGATCCTCGAAGCGGACCATGCCGCTTTCCGAATCAAGTACCTCGATTGGAACCTGCAGCACTTCGCCGGTTGAGGGCGAAACCGGCAGCACCGGCGAATAGGTCTTGCGGCGTTCCTCGCGCAAAGTCGGTAGCATGATGTCGAGTATCGCCTGATTGTTGCGCAGCACACCTCGCAATGCATCGTCGAACGCGCCGGAATCGTAACGATCCGAGGCCGAGACGAATTCATAATCGAAACCGAACCGATCGAGAAAATCGCGCAGCATCGCATTGTTGTGGTGCGCGAAGCTTTCGTGCATTCCGAAGGGATCGGGAATGCGGCTCAGTGGCTTGCCGAGGTGTTCGGCCAGCATTTCCGCGTTGGGGATATTGTCGGGAACCTTGCGGAGCCCGTCCATGTCGTCGCTGAACGCCACCAGCCGGGTCGGCGCGCCGCCGGTCAGGGCCTCGTACGCGCGGCGCACCAGCGTCGTGCGCAGCACTTCCTGGAAGGTCCCGATATGCGGCAGGCCGGACGGGCCATAGCCGGTTTCGAACAGCACGGCCTCACCGCCGGGCTTGCCTTCGCGATAACGCTTCAGGAGCTTGCGCGCTTCCTCGAACGGCCACGCCTTCGACACGCGCGCGGCTTCGATCAGGGCATCTTGGGTCAGGGTCTCGCTCATTGCCGGGTCCATCGCCGTTCGAAGGCAAAGAAGCAAGTGCGGAATTGGGCCATGTGACGAGTTGCGAGGGTGACACAAGTGACACCTTGTCCGGACCTGTCCGTACCCTGCGAAGGCGCACGATCCTGCCAGTTCCGCGGGCTAAGGTTACACATCAGTGGTTGCGGGAGCATCGACGGATGCGCCGCCTCGGTGCGATCGGGGATTGGAACGCAGTTCGGCTCGCTCATCCCGTCGAAATATCACTCGAACCGGAAGTAGGAAATCTATCGCGCGATTGGTTCGCGCTGAAGGCCTGCAGGACTAATTTCGCAATGGCGAATATCCCACGGAAGCCGTGGAATGACGGAACATTCAGGCGCACCGCCGGTTCACATCCCTGACAATCGTAGGCACAAGGCCACAATGAATTACATCGAGGCACTCAACTAGGAACTGCAAAATCTTGCGATGGGCTTTGTCCAGAAGGTTCCAACGCTTGCAATCGCCCTTCTCATCCTGCTGGTCACCATGATCGTCGCGCGATCGGCGGTGCGCATTGCCGACTGGATCACGCGACGATCGACCCTGCGCGAAGACCTCAAGAAACTGATCGACACGCTGGTGAAGCTCAGCATCTGGATTGTCGGCGGCGTCATTGCCCTGACGATCATGATCCCCAGCTTCACCCTGAGTAGTGCGGTAGCTGGTCTCGGCATCGGCGCGATCGCAATCGGGTTCGCGTTTCAGGATATTTTCGAGAATTTCCTGGCTGGCGTGGTGCTCGCAGTTCGCGACAAAATGAATGTCGGCGACACGATCGAGGCCGAAGGTATCCTGGGGAAGGTCGAAAAGACCAGCTTGCGCGAGACCCACATCCGCCAGCTGTCCAACGAACTGACGATCGTGCCCAATTCGCTGCTGTTCAAGAACCCGGTCAAGATCCTCACAGACGACAATGTCCGGCGCAACGAGGTAATCGTGGGCGTGTCCTACGATGCCGATCTCGAACAGGCGCAAAGCGTTATCCTCGACGCAGTCAACAGCGTGGAAGCCGTGAATAATGATCGCCCGCCTATCGTCTATGCGCAGGAATTCAACGCAAGCTCGATCGATTTCCTCGTCCAATGGTGGGCAAAGTCCGCTCCCCGCGATCTGCGCGAGACCAAGAGCGAGGTCGTGATCGCAGTGAAGAAGGCACTGGACCAGGCGGGAATCGAAATTCCGTTCCCGCAGGTGACGACGACAGTGAGGCAGCAAGAGGCTGAAGCAGGCTCCTCTGCGGCAGACGGTCAGGCCTGACACAGATTAATCGGGTGACGTGGACGGGCAACACTTGTCCGAAGTTCGCCATGTGTTCTAGGGTCAGGTCCCAATGTCAGCCCTGACCCTTCCCGCGCTACATGCGAGCCATGCCGGTTGCTGGACCTGCGACGCGAATGGCGGGACAGGATCGGTTTCAAAAGGTCAGGCGGTGATGGCGGCATCGGATTCGCCGAACCTGCTGCTCAATGCGCCACTTGTCGCAACCCGGCTCGGGTACCCCGACCTGTCGGGTCTCGATCTGCTAGAACTCTATGCCTTCGTCCACCCTGCCCGCTTCGTGGTGCCAACGCCCAAGGGGCTGGCCCACGCGCTCGGTATCGAAGAGCCGCAGAGCGATGATGCAGTCCCCGCTTTCCTGCAACTGGCAGCCGGGATGCTGCTTGCCGCCTGCGAGGACCCGCAGTGGCCCGAGCGCGAAGGGGCATGGTCCGTGCTGCAGTCGCTTGCCAAGCTGCGCTGGCCATGGGCCGCTCCCCTCGCCGCGCATGTCGCGCGCCCCGAACGCGCCGAACGCTGGTTGTTCGCGCGCCTGCCCGAGTGGGAGGAGGAGGCAGAGGTCTCGCAACCCCGGCAAGTGACGCTGGACGATGATCTGATGTTGGATCGGCTCGCCACGCTGACTGGCGCCGGGGCCGAACAACGCCCCGGTCAGCGCGACTTTGCCCACAGCGCGGCGCGCGCTTTTGCCCCTCGCGCCAAGGTAGCCAATCCACATGTCGTGCTCGCTCAGGCAGGCACGGGCATCGGCAAGACTCTGGGCTATCTTGCGCCCGCCTCACTGTGGGCAGAGCAGGCCGGTGGCACGGTGTGGGTCTCGACCTTCACAAAGGCACTTCAACGCCAGTTACGCGCCGAGAGCCGCCGCGCCTGGCCCGAGCGTCGCGAGGACGGCTCCCGGCCGGTCGTCGTGCGTAAGGGCCGCGAAAATTACCTGTGTCTGCTCAATCTCGAGGATGCGCTGCAGGGCGGCTTTTCGGGCCGCGCAGCAATTCTGGCACAACTGGTCGCCAGGTGGGCAGCTTTCAGCAGCGATGGCGACATGATCGGCGGCGATCTGCCGGGCTGGCTTGGAACCCTGTTCCGCCGCCGCGGCGTAACCTCGCTCACCGACCAGCGCGGCGAATGCGTCTATGGCGGCTGCCCGCATTACCGCAAATGCTTCATCGAGCTTGCCAGCCGGGCCAGCGCGCGGGCCGATCTCGTCATCGGCAATCATGCGCTGGTCATGATAAACGCCGCGCGCGGCCGCGACGTTGCACAGCGCCCGACCCGGATCGTCTTCGATGAAGGCCATCACATTTTCGCTGCCGCCGACTCGACCTTCGCAGCGCGGCTCAGCGGGCTGGAAACCATAGAACTGCGGCGATGGGTGATCGGCCCGGAGCGAAATTCTCGCGGGCGGAGGCGCGGCCTAGCCGCAAGACTTGCCGATGTGGCCAGTTACGACGAGGCAGGTGGCCGCGCGATCGCTGCCGCGAGCGAGGCGGCGGCGGCCCTGCCCGGGGAAGGCTGGATGCAGCGGATCGTCGAGAACCTGCCGTCCGGTCCCATCGAGCAATTGCTGGCGGGCGTGCGGGCGCTTGTCTATGCTCGCGACGAGAGCGGCAGCGCCGATGCGGGGTATGGTCTGGAGACCGAGGCAGCGGCGCTCGAAGGCGATTTCGTCGAACTGGCGGGACAGGCCCAAGCCGCATTGGCGGAGCTGCGGCGTCCGCTGATACAGCTTGGTTTGCGGCTTGAGGCAGTGATTGTCCATCCGCCCGACTGGCTTGATGCGCAAGGCCTCGCCCGGATCGATGGCGCGCGGCATTCGCTCGCATGGCGGATCGACCTGCTCACCGCGTGGGAAGCCCTTCTCGAACGGCTTGGCGGTCCAGCCGACGCGCAATTCGTTGACTGGCTTGCGGTCGAGCGATCCGACGCGCGCGAGTTCGATGTCGCGATCGAGCGACGCTGGCTCGATCCGATGAAGCCGTTTGCCGCGACGGTGCTTGAACCGGCTCATGGCGTTGTCATCACCTCCGCGACGCTGACCGGCGGCCATGGACAGGACGAGGCGGTGAGCTGGGACGGGGCTCTCGCGCGGACCGGGGCTCGCCATCTCGACGTGCAGCCCTTGCTCTCAGACCACGAAAGCCCCTTCGACTATGGCACGCAGGCAAGCGTCCTGATCGTCACCGATGTTCCGCGTGGCGACATTGCAGCGCTGGCGGGCGCCTATGGCCGCCTTATCGAGGCAGCACAGGGCGGCGTCCTAGGCCTGTTCACTGCGATAAGGCGGCTGCGCGCGGTCCATGGCCGTATTGCCGACCGGCTCGCGCGCGAAGGCCTGCCGCTTTACGCCCAGCATGTCGATCCCATCGATCCGGGCACCCTTGTCGACATCTTCCGCGATGATCCACGCGCCTCGCTGCTTGGCACGGATGCACTGCGCGACGGGGTCGATGTGCCGGGGCATTCGTTGCGGCTCGTGGTGATGGAGCAAGTACCTTGGCCTCGTCCGACAATCCTGCACCGCGCCCGCCGGGCGGCAAATGGCGGCTCAGCCTACGATGACGAGATCATCCGCGCCCGGCTCGCACAGGCGTTCGGCCGGCTGATCCGCACGCGACAGGATCATGGCCATTTCGTCGTGCTTTCCGCGGCATTCCCTTCGCGGCTGCTGAACGCCTTCCCGCTGGGCACGCCAGTTGAAAGAATCACGCTCGACGAGGCTTTACAACGCGTCGCAAGCGATGTTTCTGGGAGCGTGGCGATACGACAAGATCAGGCCCTGACATGAAACAGCTCGGTCTGTTCCGCCATGCCAAGTCCGACTGGAACGATGCAAGGCTGCGCGACTTCGACAGGCCGCTCAACGATCGCGGGCGCAAGGGTGCAGCGCTGATGGGTGTCCATATCCGTGACTATGGCGTACGCTGGAACCGGATCATCGCCTCTCCTGCGGCGAGAGTGACCCAGACGATCGAAATTGCCGCCGATGCGTCGGGCGAATCTCCCCCGATTCTGTGGGATCGCCGGATTTACCTCGCCAGCTCGGCAACGCTTATGGACCTGCTCTCCGAACAGGAAGGCGACCCCGCTTCGATCATCATGGTCGGCCACAATCCGGGTCTGGAAGACCTCATTTTCGATCTCGTGCCAGACGATGGGGCCAACCCGCTGCGCGAAATTGTCGAGGTCAAGTTCCCGACCGCCGCATTCGCGGTTCTGAACCTTGATATAGAAAACTGGGCAGACATTCGCGATGGCTGCGGGCGTCTTGTGCACCTGGTGCGTCCGCGCGACCTCGATCCGGACCTCGGCCCGGAGCCGGTCCACTAGGTCTCTTGGAAGTGCCTCAGGCCGATTTCAGTGCCGCTTCCAGCTGCCTTCGGATCGCGACAAGACCCTCGCGCGCATCGGGTGACGGCGTGATTACCGGCTCTGCGCTGCCCTCATCCGATCCTTTTGCGGCGCTGCCCTGCACGAGCGCCTTGCGCGCACCCTTAAGCGTATAGCCCTCGCGATGGACCAGCCGGTCTATCGCGGCAATGAGGCGCACGTCTTCCTGCCTGTAATAGCGCCTGCCGCCGCTGCGCTTGACTGGCTTGAGCATCGGGAATTGTTCTTCCCAGTATCGCAGGACATGTTGACGGATTCCCAGAGCACCGGCGACCTCGCCTATCGTGCGCAGAGCATCTGGCGCCTTGCCGTCGGCAAATGGCGGGAGCGGTTCACTGCGCAATACGTCTTGAAGGCTCACCGGCCGGCCACCTGATCCTTCAGCATTTGGCTTGCCCGGAAGGTCATCACGCGGCGCGGCGTGATCGGTACTTGGACGCCGGTCTTCGGATTGCGACCTATTCGTTCGCCCTTGTCGCGAAGAAGGAAGGTTCCGAAGCCGGAAATCTTCACGTTTTCGCCGTTGGCCAGCGCGTTGCAGATGTGATCGATGATCGATTCGACCAATGACAGTGATTCCGCGCGCGAAAGCCCCAGCCGATTGTGGACTGCTTCTGCAATCGCCGCACGTGTCAGTGTTTCATTGGCGCGCATTTCTTGCCTCCAGTCCCCAGGAATGCGACCCTACCTCCGCAAAGAATACAAATATTTATGATAAACGCAACGGTAAGCGCAAAAATGCGCAAACCAGAGGTTTGACGCAAACGGATTGACCGGTCGTACCTGACCGGAAGGACCGCGGATCGATCAGATCCGGATCAGGCTCGCTCCCCAGGTGAAGCCACCGCCCATTGCTTCCAGCATGACCAGATCGCCCGGTTTGATCCGTCCGTCTCCAATCGCCGTATCGAGCGCCAGTGGAACGGACGCTGCCGACGTATTGGCATGCTGGTCGACAGTCACGACCACTTTCTCCTTGGGCATGCCAAGCTTCCTCGCGGTCGCATCGAGAATTCGCTTGTTTGCCTGATGCGGCACCAGCCAATCGATGTCTTCGTCGGCAAGTCCGGCATCGGCCAACACTTCGCCCAGAACCGAGGACAGATTGACGACCGCGTGCTTGAACACTTCCGGCCCCTTCATTCGGACATGACCGACTGTCTT
>Ga0181594_10004820_pt1 | contig 11926 bp, 10 predicted proteins | sample 071ome_18_FD_145603 | JGI IMG/M metagenome (GOLD analysis project Ga0181594, IMG submission 145603) | Coastal salt marsh microbial communities from the Groves Creek Marsh, Skidaway Island, Georgia - 071413BT metaG (spades assembly) | ecosystem: Environmental > Aquatic > Marine > Intertidal zone... | reverse complement strand
TGACGCCCGTATTGGCAGCCCCCCAGTCACCGGCATCCAAAATAGCCACCGTGCCCAAGCTGCCCGAACACAGGCGGCTGAGCCACTTAGCCGCGCCTTCACCTGCGGCGCGCCAAATCAGCTGCCCTGCGAGTGTGGCGCTGAGCAAAGGCGTGCCCAACAAGCCGCCTCCAAGCGCCTCAAAAACGGGCACCGCCGAACCCACACCCATGCCCGCGCCACCCACAGCGTCTGGCAATGCGATACCGCTCCACCCCATATCGACCATGGCTTGCCAGACTGTCGAATCAAAGCCCGATTCGGACTCCAGTTGCGCCCTTACCGCCTCGATGGGTGCTTGATCACGAACGAAACCCCTTGCAACGTCAAGCAACATCCCCTGCTCTTCGGTGATACGGATCGCGACATTTTCTAACGACGACATACCGGACCCCCTTATTTAGGCAAGCCGAGCACATGCTCAGCGATGATATTGGCTTGCACTTGCGTGGTGCCGCCACCGATCGTGGCGCCAAAATTGCTGAAGTAGGCGCGCTGCCAAAACCCGCCCCGGACGGCGTCGTCATCACCCACGTAGAGAGCGCTTTGCGCTCCCTGCTTGCTCGCGGTGTATTGCTTCATCCGACGTTCGTATTCCGTGCCCCGGTATTTCACTGACAGCGCCAGACCCATTGGGTAATCAGAGTTCAGCGCGGGTAACGCCATGCGGCGACCATTGAGGACCAACGCTTTCGCTTCCATGATGAAGCCCACTAAATCATCGCGAACAACGGGATCAGCTAATAAAGGCGCTCCATCGTGCTCGATCTTCGACAGCTCTTCGATCATGTCGTCAACGTGGATGGTGACCCCCCAATGCCCGCTCGCTTGACCGGCCGTTACACCTCGCTCGTATTCAAGCGTCTTCATTGCGACGGTCCAGCCACCACCTTCCTCTCCCATCAGGCATGCGGCGGGAATACGAGCATCAGTAAAGAAGGTCTGGTTGAAACCGTACTCACCTGTCACCTTTCTGATGGGATGAGCCTCGACGCCATCGATCTTCATTGGAGAAAGAAAAAAAGATAGCCCGTCATACTTTCTTTCGGTATTGGGATTGGTGCGGGCCAGCAGAATCATGTGATCGGCATAATTGCCCAGTGTGGTCCAAATCTTCGAGCCGTTAACCACATACTCGTCGCCATCCCGCACTGCGCGCGTTTGCACCGCGCCGAGGTCAGAGCCGTGGTCCGGCTCGGAAAATCCCTGACACCAGATCTCGTCAGCCGAGAGGATATTCTTGATGTACTTGGCCTTCTCCTCGTCGGTCCCCATATCAAGAAGCAGGGGTCCGACCCAGTTCAATCCGATCGTATTAAAGATGATCGGTGCATTGTGCTTACCGAGCTCTTTGTCAACGATGTACTGATAGGCAGGATCGGCTCCCTGCCCCCCGTACTCCGTCGGCCAATGCATACCCAAATAGCCGGCGCGCCAGAGCTTGTTTTGCCATTCGCGCAGGAAATCGAGCTGTTGTTCAGTGCCGACTTCAAGGAAGGTAAGCGGCAACAAAAACCCGGGATCGGCCGGCACGTTCTCCGCCATCCAGGCGGCGACCTCTTTACGAAATGCATCTAATGCCGCCTTATTCTCACTCATACCGATTCTCCTGAGATGGCCAAGCCAGTCTGTACATTCAAATGAGGGCGCATGGTGGCACAGAGGAGATGCGATTGTCAGCCGAGGGAACCGCAGGGACGCCTAGTCCGCCACGAATATCATCCATGAAGGCACCCGATTCGGCTGTGGCTGCGCTCAGAGCCCGTATTGCCTTGCGGCGAGATCGCGCATGATCTCTTCACTGCCCCCACCAATCGCATTGACGCGGACCTCTCGGTAAATGCGCTCGACACGATTGCCTCGCATGTATCCCAGACCACCCAGAATTTGCATGGCCTCCCGCGCGCAAAACTCCATGACTTCGCTGGCCTGAACCTTAAGCAGGGCAATATCTCCGGGATTAGGGGTACCCGCTTCGATCGACTCGTAGCAAAAACGAATGTAGGCCTGAGTCGCATTGAGCTGCTGCTTCATTTGAGCAATTTTATGGCGGATCACCTGATGGTCGGCAAGGCGCTTTCCAAAAGTCTTTCTCTCTGTTGCCCACGCCACCGCCTCCTCAAGACACACGCGCCCGTAAGCCTCCATGGCGGCGGCCATCCCCATGCGCTCATTGTTAAAGTTGGTCATGATGACCTTGAAGCCTTCATTTTCGCGGCCGATAAGGTGGCTTACCGGCACCTTCACCTCATCAAAATAAAGTGTCGCGGTATCAGACGCCCACCACCCCATTTTTCGATCCAGAGGGGTGCGTGAAAAGCCCTCAGCATCGGTAGGAATCAGGAGCATTGAGACCCCGCCGGCACCCGCCCCCCCCGTACGCACAGCTGTCGATACCCAGTTGGCTCGCATACCGCCAGTGATGTACGTTTTGCTCCCCTTGACCACATAATGGTCGCCCTCGCGCACGGCTGTGGTGCTCAGGTTTGCCACGTCGGACCCACCACCGGGCTCGGTGATCCCCAGCGAGATCCATTGCTCACCTCGCAGGACCGGCGGGGCAATTTGCGCCTTCATCCAGTCCGGGCCCCAATTGAGCACTGGCGGCAAACCAATCCCATGGACCATTAACGAGGCGCTCACCCCGCCCACGCCCACCCGAGAGAGCTCCTCATTGACGATCCAGGAATGCCAACTGTCTGCAGGAACTCCGCCATATTCTTCTGGATAACCGAGCCCGAGCAGTCCGATGGCAGCCGCTTTGGGCCACAGTGCATTCGGGATTCCACCCGCCTCATCCCAATCATCGGCGTAAGGCATAATTTCGGCGTCGATAAACCGTCGCAGTGCCTCGCGCCATGCGAGATGCTCCTCCGTCAGATGCGGGTTGGGTATACGGGCACTGTCAAAATCAAGGCTCATAGTCAGAATCTGGTCAAAATCTGTTGTGAAACGGAAGGGGTTTAAACAGAACCCGCGGGGATTCTCGTTGTACGCACTGATCAGCCCTGAGTCAATTCGCGTATACGTTACAATCGCGCCGAGATTCGGCGAGCAACCCAGCGCCATCAGGCCATTGTCCAGCGCTCAGGAAGCCAATATGAAATACGTCGGCCAAGCCGATTACCAGCATCAGTCAGAACCACGCATTGGCGTGCTGCTGACCAATCTGGGCACTCCGGAAGCGCCGACAGCCAGGGCGCTCAAGCCCTATTTGAAGCAGTTCCTGTGGGACCCGCGCGTGGTAGAGGTGCCCCGCCCGATCTGGTGGTTGATCCTCAATGGAATCATTCTGAACACGCGACCCAAACGCTCTGCCGAGGCGTATCGTGCGGTTTGGAACGAGCGCGGCTCGCCCCTGCTTGCCCATCTGGAAGATCAGGTTGCGGGTGTTTCAGAGCGACTACAGTCCCGTTTCGGAGATCGTTTTATCGTTCGTGGCGCAATGCGATATGGCGCCCCGGCGATCGCTGACGTGCTGACCGACATGTTCGATGCCGGGATGCAGAAGCTGGTGGTGCTGCCGCTTTACCCGCAATACGGGGGCCCTACTACTGGCTCAACATATGACGAAGTGAGCGGTGACCTGACTCGCCGTCGATGGCTGCCGTCATTCCGCTTTATCAGTTCCTACCACGATGACCCCCGCTATATCGGCGCGGTCGCAGATAGCATTCGCAAGCACTGGGACGAGCATGGTCGCGCAGAGAGGCTCCTACTCTCTTATCACGGTATGCCCAAACGGTATTTGACTGAGGGAGATCCCTATCATTGCCAGTGCCACAAAACCTCGCGACTGATTGGCGAAGCATTGGGCTTGGCAGAAAGCGAGATGCTGACCACCTTCCAATCACGATTTGGTCGCGAGGAATGGCTGCAGCCTTACACTGATGAAACATTACAGGCGCTGCCGGGACAGGGCGTGAAGTCGGTGCAGATTATCTGTCCGGGCTTTTCGGCAGACTGCCTGGAAACCATTGAAGAAATCGACATGGAGAACCGGGAGACCTTCTTGGCAGCGGGCGGGACGCGTTATGAATATATTGCCTGCCTCAATGCCCAGCCCGGCCATCTTGACGCACTGACCGACCTGCTTGTTGACGAACTGGGCACCTGGCTTGACGCAGCGTCAGATCCTGAAACGAGCGTCGAGCGGGCGCGTGCTCTGGGTGCAGCGCGCTGACTGCAATCAGTGACCGGCCTCCAGCCAGCCGATCGCCACCGCCAAAAAGATGCCCAGCAGAAAAAATAGCGTGAGACGCGCGCGATCGTGACTGTGAAACTGCACCTCGGGCAGTAAATCTCCCAGCGCAATACATACAAAAACGCCCGCTGCAAAAGCGAGAATGGCCGGCAACCACTGCGCTGAGAGCAAGGGTGCCATGCCCAGGTAAAACGCCATGGCGGTCAGGGGGCAAATCAACGCAAATAACAAAGCGACCAGCCATCTTGCGCGGGAAGACCATCCACTGGTCGTCGCGACCGTCTCAATAGACAGAGAATCCAGGGGCTTGTGCAGCAATATGGCAAGAAAGACACCGATCCCCGCCAGCGGCGCTGAGGGTGAAGCCAGTAGCACTGCACCCAGAGCGACCCCATCGACCAAGGTATGGACGCCCAGTCCAAACATTAAACCCAGAGCGCCCAGGGCTCTCTCTGGGGGATGGGCATGATCGTGCGCATGTGCATGGTCATGCGCATCAATGGAATCCATTGCGCATTCGTCAGCCGCAACGCCAAAGTCATGCTGATGGAAGTGAAGCAAACGTAACAGCAACAGCATGAACACCAGGCCCGCGAGCGTCCATGCCATGACCGTATCGATCTCTCCCGCCGCGACAAAGCTGTGCGGAATCAGATGGAGCAGCGCCACACCCAACATCAGACCCGACACGAAGCTCAATACCATCTGAGTTCTCGTATGGGTCATCTCCACTCGTCTGGGCAACCAACTGCCAACAAGAGATATGGCAAATAGCGCCAAGGTATAAGCGGTTAGTAATGGTATGCCCGCCACGGAATTACCCCGCCACCAGATTATCGCGGTGAATCAATTCTTCCTCGCCCCGATAGCCCAGCACAGTTTCGATCTCTGAGGACGCCTTACCGATGAGCGCATTGGCCTCGGTACTGCTGTAATTCACCAAGCCGCGCGCACGCTCTATTCCGGAGCCATCGATACAGCTCACTAAATCACCTCGCCTGAACTCACCGCTTACGGCTGTCACGCCGATGGGCAGAAGCGAACGCCCCTGCTCAATCACCACCCTGACGGCGCCGTCGTCCAACCGCAATTGGCCTTGCGGGTGTAGCAAGCTTGCCAACCATTGTTTACGCGCGCTCTGCGGCCGACGCTGCGTCTGCAAGTAGGTTCCGACGACCTCACCTGCAGCGACACGCAGGACCACCTGATCCTCGCGTCCGTTGGCGATCACCGTGCCCGTACCGGAACGCGCGGCGAGCCGTGCCGCACTCAGCTTGGTCGCCATACCACCGCGACCCAACGCCCCGCTTCCTCCGGCAATCGCATCGAGCGCGCTATCGTGCACATCGGCTGCCGCAATCACATTGGCGTCTTGACTTTGCCGCGGGTCACGGTCCATCAGGCCGTCCTGATCGGTGAGAATCAACAAGGCCTCTGCATCAATCAGATTCGCTACCAGAGCGGCCAGCGTGTCGTTGTCACCCAACCGAATTTCGTCAGTGATCACCGTATCGTTCTCATTGACGATAGGCAGTACGCCCATGCCCAGCAGGGTACTGAGCGTGCTGCGCGCGTTGAGATAACGGTCTCTCGCCCTGACATCAGCGTGGCTGAGCAGAATTTGCGCCGTGGTCACTCCATGAGGGCTCAGACACTCTTCATAGGCACGCACGAGGGCAGATTGGCCCACGGCGGCGGCGGCTTGGGACAGGTGTATCTCGTGAGGGCGTTCTGCCAGATTCAGTCTGACCAATCCGGCGGCAATGGCGCCACTGGATACCAATACCACCTCGCAGCCTCGTGCACGCAAGGCCACTAACTGGTCTGCCAGCAGCTTCACCACCAATGGGTCCAGCCCACGGCCGTCATTCGTCAACAGGGCGCTACCCACCTTGACCACCCAGCGGCGCGCCTCGGTCAACCTCTGTCGACTATCGCCTGGCTGGGGCGCGCTCAATGTCGATACTCCACTACCACGTCATCTTCATCATCATCGCGCCCGGCCTTGGCTGCCGCGCGGGCCTCGGCTCTGACTGCCTGCAGCGCTTCAATGCGTTCACGCGCCTCCTGCTGCATACGCGTTTGTGCGGCAAGCTCCGCTTCCGCCGCGTCAGGGTCACTGCGGAATTGCTCTGCCTGAGCTTCTAGATAAGTCATGAGATCACCGCAAAGGCGCTCGGTACCATGTTGAGCTACTGCGGATATCTCGTAAACAGGACCTTCCCAGGACAGGGCGGAAACGATTTCTGCACGACAGGTTGCCAGCGCGGTTTCGTCTATCAAATCCGTCTTGTTGAGGATCAACCAGCGCGGTCGCGCCGCCAGAGTGGGGCTAAATCGCTGCAGTTCCCTTATTACCGCGCTGGCAGCGTCCGCCGGATTGCTGCCATCAATCGGTGCTACATCGACCATATGAAGCAGTACCCGGTTGCGCGTGAGATGCTTGAGAAATCGAATGCCCAGACCCGCGCCCTCCGAGGCCCCTTCTATCAAACCCGGAATATCTGCGACGACGAAAGATCGATGCGCATCTACCTTAACCACACCCAGATTAGGGATCAGAGTGGTAAAAGGGTAATCGGCGACTTTGGGGGTGGCGGCAGATACCGAGCGAATGAGCGTTGATTTCCCCGCATTGGGTAACCCCAGCAGCCCGACATCAGCGAGCACCTTCAACTCAAGTTTGAGGCTACGCGACTCTCCCTCAGTCCCGGGTGAGCTCTGACGCGGGGCGCGATTGACGCTGGATTTATAGCGCGTGTTTCCCAGCCCATGGAAACCGCCTTGCGCCACCAGCAAGCGCTCGCCGGACGCGCGAATATCTCCCAATACCTCACCTGAATGATCATCCAAGACGGTGGTACCCAGCGGTACAGGCAGAATCAAATCAGCGCCCGACTTGCCCGAGCAATTGCGTCCGCGTCCCGCCTCGCCATTTTCGGCTCGAAAGCGCCGGGTATAGCGATAATCGATCATGGTATTTAGGGCATCATCGCCCTCAAGAAATACGGATCCGCCGTCTCCCCCATCGCCGCCGTCGGGCCCACCCTTGGGCACGAATTTTTCGCGGCGGAAGCTCACGCAGCCATTACCACCCTTGCCGGCGGTGACTTCTATCGTTGCTTCGTCAACAAATTTCATGATTCGACCTGGGCTATCGCCAAAAAAAAACCCCGCCGGAAGACGAGGTTTTTGGATCCAGAGGCGTCCGGTTTACGCCGTTACGATGCGGACCTGCTTGCGATTCTGAGGGCCGCCGGTGAAGAATTCGACTTTACCATCCGCAGTAGCGAACAGCGTGTGATCTTTGCCCACACGAACATTTTCGCCAGCGTGAAAACGCGTACCGCGCTGCCTGACAATGATACTGCCTGCCGAAACCGCTTGTCCGCCGTAGGCTTTGACGCCAAGGCGCTTGCTTTCAGAATCGCGACCGTTACGAGTACTACCGCCTGCTTTTTTATGTGCCATGGGTCTGCTCTCCTCAGCCTGAAATCGCCGTGATTTTCACTTCGGTGTACCACTGGCGATGGCCCGTTTCCTTGCGATGATGCTTTCGACGATTAAATTTCACGATGCGGATTTTTTCGTGACGGCCGTGAGTGACGACCTCCGCAGTGACCTTGCCGCCTTCTACTAGCGGTGCGCCAATCTTGACGTCGCTACCGGCTCCGACCATGAGCACTTCATTAAACTCGATCGTGTCTCCGGTCGCGGCCTCTATCTTCTCCAGCTTGAGAAGCTCGCCCTCTTCAACGCGGTGTTGTTTGCCACCGCTCTTAATCACTGCGTACATAATGTTTCCTCTCAGTTAGCCTGCTCGCAAACAAGGACCCAGTGGGTGTGGCAGAGTTCAGGCACCGAAACCGGCTTTGCAGCCGAGCCAAGGGCGCGAACGATACGCTGTCGCCGCAACAAGTGCAAGTGTGACTATTGTGCCCTCTATGGCCGCTAAACCGTTGCTAAATCTTGATCTACCGGCGCCGGCCGGAGCATGGCGGGGAGCGGGCCCGCACCCTATAATTGCGCGCTGACGGGGGATGTATTTTGGGTATGAATATCAGAGACAGTGTCGCGTCAGAATTTGCACAGGTCGACGATGTCATTGTCTCCCTGCTGCAATCTGACGTCGAAATGGTTGAAAGCATTGGCCATTACATCGTCAAAGCCGGTGGCAAGCGCATGCGCCCCTTGCTCGTGCTGCTCTCCGCCAAGGCGCTTGGCAGAATTGAGCCCGCTCATATTCGATTTGCCGCGGTCGTCGAATTTATACACACCGCCACCCTGCTCCATGACGATGTAGTGGACTTGTCCATGCTGCGGCGGGGCTTGCCCACGGCAAATGCAAGGTTTGGCAACGCACCGAGCGTGCTGGTCGGGGACTTTATCTACACGCGCGCGTTTCAACTGATGGTGGAACTGAATAATCTGCCCTTGCTGGCTCATATGGCAGAAACTACCAATACCATCGCCGCAGGCGAGGTGATGCAGCTCATGCACGCAGGCGATCCCGACACCCAGGCAGAGCAATATCAGGAAATCATCCGTCGCAAAACCGCGGCGCTGTTCGCTGCCGCCTGCCACGGCGCCGCGCTGCTGCACTACACGGACCCAAGCAAAGCCGACGCCCTGTATGAATACGGCATGAACCTCGGCATCGCGTTTCAACTGGCAGATGATTTACTGGATTACGCCGGAGAACCCGAACACACGGGGAAAAATGTCGGCGACGATCTCAACGAAGGGAAAATCACCCTGCCACTACTGCATGCTATGAAAGAGGGCAGCGAGAAGGAACGCCTCGTGGTCGCTAATGCGCTGCGGAATAAGGATGGTGAAGCCTTCGCTGACATCATGGCAATCGTCAAACGCACCGGCGGTATCGAAGCAACGCGCGCGGCCGCTGTGCATCATCAGCAGCTTGCCACCGCATCACTGCACGCGCTGGGCACTTCTGAACCGCTGGAGGCGCTGCGGCAGATGGCTAATAAAGCGGTAGATCGTCAAGGCTGATGAGCGCGGGACCCCTCGAATCGGAGCCGGCACTGGAGCGTGCCGCCGAGACACTTCGCACCAGTCGGATCGAGGCACTATTTGATGCCGATCCCGAGCGCGCGCAGCGCTACCGGTGCCAAGCACCGGGCCTCACTCTGGATTTTTCCAAGCATCTGATCGACGAGACCGCCTGGCAGGCACTGTTGACCCTGGCGAGCAGCCGCAAACTGCCAGAAGCCTTTTCCAACCTGATTGGCGGAGCGACGGTTAATGCGTCGGAGCAGCGCGCAGCGCTGCACACTTTGCTTCGCGGAACGGGCAAAGCACAGCAGCCAGCGAAGGCGGCTGAGGTCGAGGCAACGCTGTCGACAATGGCAGAGCTGGTTGCAGATATCCATACGGGTGACGCCAGAGGTTTCACAGGTGAGACGTTCACCGACGTGGTGAACCTCGGTATCGGCGGATCTGATTTGGGACCTAGGCTCGTCTGCGAGGCGCTCCACAGCTCAGACACTCCCCTGCGCGCCCATTTTGTCGCCAATATTGATCCCGAAGACTTGGATCGCGTACTGACGCAACTCGAGCCCGCCACAACGCTGTTTGTCATCTGCTCCAAGTCCTTTAGCACTGAAGAAACGCTCTCCAATGCGGCGCGGGCGCGGGCATGGTTGCGCAATGGGGGAGCTGAGGGCGAAACGCTGGGACAGCACCTGATTGCCGTGACAACTCAGGTGGCAGAAGCCGGGGAATGGGGCGTTTGGCCGGAGCGCTGCTTGCCGATCTGGGACTGGGTCGGTGGTCGCTACTCGCTATGGTCAGCCATTGGCATCAGCATTGCACTGGCCTTGGGGTGGTCCGTTTTCGAGGAATTGCTGGCGGGAGCACAGGGTTTGGACGAGCACACCCAATCGGCACCCCCCGCAGAAAATCTGCCCATCATTCTTGCGCTCTTGGAGCTGTGGCAAACCCATTATCTGGGTGCCGACACCCATGTCGTCCTGCCCTACGCACACCGCTTATCTCACCTGCCGGATTTCTTGCAGCAGCTGACCATGGAGAGTAACGGGAAAGGCGTATCCAGCGCCGGCGAAGTGGTTGGTTACCAGACCGCCCCTGTGTTGTGGGGCTCTGCGGGCACGATCGGACAGCACTCTTATTACCAACTCCTGCATCAAGGGACGCGATCCTTCACCGCGGACATCATCCTGCCATTGGTATCCGGCACAGGAGATGCCGCCGCGCGACGTGCCCTCGCGGCTCACGCACTGGCACAAAGCCGGGCATTTATGGTCGGACGCTCAGCTGAAGTCGCTCGCGAACTGGGGCGCCGCCGGGGTGTTGACGACTCGGCCAGTCGACAATTTGAGATACCGGGCAACCGCAGCCACTCGTTACTATTAATGCCCTCGGTCTCACCCGGCTGTCTCGGGGCGTTGATCGCCGCCTATGAACACAAGACCTATTTTCTGGCAGTACTGTTGGGTCTGAACCCCTTTGATCAGTGGGGAGTCGAGCTGGGGAAAGAGATAGCGGGGCAGCTCAATGGACTGCTGGCGCTCGGCGATACCGACACAGAATGTGACCCCGCCACCCTAAAAGCTGCGCAAGATTGGCGTTCGGCCAATCCAGACTGATCTGTCACCCGTCAATCAGTGCCAGTAGCTCATCGGTCTTGGCAGCCATCAAATCGGGATCGCCGCGCGATTCCACATTGAGGCGAACAACGGGTTCCGTGTTGGACATCCTCAGATTGAAGCGCCAATCGGTAAATTCCATACCCAAACCATCCAGCTTTTCGACCACCAGCGCGTTCTCCGAGTACCGCTCCTCAGCTGCGGCCAACAATGCGCGGGGATCGGCAACCTCACGGTTGATTTCCCCCGAGCAAGGGAATGCCGTTTCTCTGGCAGCAACGAGCTCATTCAAAGGTTGACCCGTTTTCGACATTAACCCGGCAATCAGCAACCATGGAATCATGCCGCTGTCGCAGTACGCAAAGTCGCGGAAGTAGTGATGTGCCGACATTTCACCGCCGTAAACCGCGTCTACCTCGCGCATACGCTCCTTGATAAACGCGTGCCCGGTTTTGCTCAGCACGGGCTCACCCCCGGCGGCTCGCGTAATATCCTGAGTGTTCCAGGTCAGACGCGGGTCGTGGACGATGCGCTGCGGTCCGAGCCGAGCGAGAAAAGCTTCCGCCAACAACCCGACAATGTAATACCCCTCGATGAAATGGCCCTGGCTATCGAAGAAAAAACAGCGATCAAAGTCTCCGTCCCAAGCGATGCCCATATCTGCCTGCTCGGCAATCACCCGATCAGCGGTAGCTGACCGATTCTCTACCAGCAGGGGATTCGGCACACCGTTGGGGAAATGGCCGTCGGGCTCGTGATGCACTTTGATGAATTCAAAGGGAAGGTGGGGCTCCAGCGCATCGATCACTCTCCCCGCGCCACCGTTTCCCGCGGTACAAACGATGCGTAGCGGCTTGAGCGCCGGGACATCAACATAAGACAGCAAATGCGCGATGTAAGCTTCTTGTGTATCGACGAGGCTTAAGTCGCCTCTCGAGGCGGCCGCAGAAAAGTCGTCAGACTCAGCCAGTGCGCGAATCTCGGCCAGACCAGAATCTCCGGAGATCGGCCGGGAGCCCTCGCGAACAAATTTCATACCGTTGTAATCCTTGGG
>Ga0181594_10004818_pt1 | contig 11928 bp, 10 predicted proteins | sample 071ome_18_FD_145603 | JGI IMG/M metagenome (GOLD analysis project Ga0181594, IMG submission 145603) | Coastal salt marsh microbial communities from the Groves Creek Marsh, Skidaway Island, Georgia - 071413BT metaG (spades assembly) | ecosystem: Environmental > Aquatic > Marine > Intertidal zone... | reverse complement strand
CGTCCTTCCCACTACGTTGGCATGTCGACGGGAGGCGCCATGGCAGTGCAAGGGATCGACCACGACACGGTGAGTCGCTGGCTGGTCGACAACATCGATGGCGCGACCGCTCCGTTCTCATTCGACTTGATCGCCGGCGGTCGCTCGAACCTCACGTTCCGGGTGACCGATGCGAGCGGAACTCGATTCGTGTTGCGCCGGCCCCCTCTCGGGCATGTGTTGGCAACGGCACACGACATGGCGCGTGAACATCGCATCATCGCTGCCGTCGGCAAGACGGGTGTTCCGGTACCTCGCGCCCTCGGGCTCTGCACCGACGTCGAGGTGAACGGAGCGCCCTTCTACGTGATGAGCTATGTCGAAGGTGAAGTTCTCGACAACGCCGACAAAGCCTCCTTGCTCGATCAGTCTCTACGTGAGCAGACGTCGCATCACCTCATCGACGTGCTCGCCGAACTGCACGCAGTCGACGTGGATGCCGTCGGCCTCGGTGACCTCGCGCGACGTGAGGGATACATCGAACGGCAGCTCAAGCGGTGGCGTACGCAGTGGGAGAACTCGAAGACGCGCGAACTACCGGCGATCGACGAGGTCGAGGCCCGGCTGAGCCGACACGTCCCCGAACAACAGGGTGTTGTCATTGCGCACGGCGACTTCCGTTTCGGCAACTGCCTCACCGACGTGGTGAACGGGCGTATCGCCGCCGTTCTCGACTGGGAGTTGTGCACCCTTGGCGATCCGCTCGCCGATGTCGGCTACATCGGCGTCTATTGGTCGGATGGCCCGTCGAGCGCTCTGCGAGCCAACGATCCCACGCCGGCCGGTGGCTTCCCCACGTATGCATCGCTCGTCGATCGTTACGCCCGAACGACTGGACGTGACGTTTCCCAGATCGACTATTACGTTGCGTTCTCGTGTTGGCGTCTCGCCGTGATCAGTGAAGGCGTGTACGCGCGTTACCTTCACGGGGCGATGGGGGAACAAGACGGCATCGACTTGTCCACGATGAAACTCGGCCCCGAAGGACTCGCCGATCGGGCGCTTGAAGCTGCGAGGAGACTCTCATGAGCACAGACGTGTTGGCCGGCTGGGAGAAGGGTTCGTTCACGGCAGCCGGCTTCACCCGCGACACGTATCAACGTGGTTCCGGACCCGGTGTCATCGTCGTCCACGAGGTGCCGGGTATCACCCCAAAGGTCACCCAGTTCGCGAACGAACTCGTCGACTCGGGCTTCACGGTGATCATGCCGAGCCTGGTGGGCACACCGGGCAAGGGTTTCTCGAACGGCTACGCCATGGCGTCGCTCACCAAAGTGTGTATTTCGAAGGAATTCGCAGCGTTGGCGATGAACAAGACGTCACCGATCATCGCCTGGTTGCGCGCGCTCGGTCGCAACTTGCACCAGGAGGTTGGTGGAAAGGGAATCGGCGCCCTTGGCATGTGTTTCAGCGGGGGATTCGCGCTCGGCATGATGATCGACGATCACATGGTTGCTCCAGTTCTGAGCCAGCCGTCGATGCCCTTCGCCTTCGGGAAGAAGCGTGGGGCAAATCTGCATCTCTCGTCCGACGACGAACGTGTCGTGCAAGAGCGTGCGGCATCGGGTTGTGAGGTCCTCGGCCTGCGATACACGGGCGACAAGTTGGTGGGCGATCGGTTCGCCACATTGCGCAACCTCATCGGCGACAAGTTCGTCGCTATCGAGCTGCCGTCGTCGAAGAAGAGCGATCACTCGGTACTCACCGAGCAACGCGACGAGGCGAGTGTGGCCCGCGTCATCCAGTTCTTCCACGACAAACTCGACTGAGGTAGTGGTCGATCCTCAGTAGGAGAGTCGGAAGCGGGGGTGGGTCCAGGACCGAAGCGCTTCCATCGGATCACCCGGCTTTTCGAGGAGATGTCGGGCCAGCAAACCTTTGGCCGCCTTGGCATCGTGTCCGGCCACCTTGCCCGACTTCTCGACGAAACTCACCACCACGTGCTCGCGCATCGAGTCGCTGGGTGTCCACGCCGCCCGATGTTCGTTCGGCAACAAGTCGATCACCACTCGGCCGTCGGCCCAGTCGTTCAACGTCGTCGACAACGGATCGCGCCACCACGTCGACAACTTGCCCATGGGCTTCAGTGACGCGCCCATCTTCACGCGGTAGTCGGGCACCGGATCGTCGAAGCCCACCAACCCGAGCAGTCCCGACACCACGACGACCGAATCAACGGCACGGGTGCACGCTTTGGCCGACAAGGTGTCGGGCGACAGATGTCCCCACACCACTCCGGTGTAACGCTCGCACGCCGGCACGGTCGGAGCGCCATCGAGTTCTCGGTTCGACTCCTGGGCTCGGGCCAAGTGCTGACCACTCACACCGAGCAATTTTGCGTCTCCTCCCTTGGCGGCCAGGAGGGCCGCCACCACCTCGGCTCGCGGTCGACGCAGCGCCGTGCCGAAGGTGCCCGAACCGGCCTTCCAGCGGGGCGTACGTCCGCCCTCGGCCTTGCCCTCCGATGGTGGAAGCAGGATCGCCAGGGGAGATGTACGTCGCGAAGCCATGACCGAGATTCTTCCCCACTAAGTTCGTCGCATGCGCATTCACGTCGATTCCGAGAAGTGCCAAGGGCACAACCGCTGCTACGCCCTCGCCCCCGAGTTGTTCGACGTCGACGACTACGGCAACGCCGTGGTGATCGGCGACGGAGAGGTGTCTCCCGAACTCGAGGAGAAGGCTCGTCTCGCTCTTGCGAACTGTCCCGAGTTCGCGATCACGATCACTGACTGATCCTCGGCCTCCACCCCCCGATCATGACGTCCTACAGCACTCCTGAATCGATTTACGGTCCGGTGTCCGATTGGGCCACCGATTTCGATCACGGTGATCCTGAGTACAACCGACACGCCCACGCCATCTGGACCGAACTTCGCGGCACATGTCCGGTTGCCCACTCCGATCGCTATGGCGGCACGTGGCTGCCGGTCACGCACGAGCACGTGCGCGAAATCGCCTACGACACAGAGAACTTCACGAGCCGCGCCGTGGTCGTGAGCACGGTCGTTCCCGAAGATCCGGCCCCCATCGGTGGCGCACCGCCCATCACGAGCGATCCGCCGTTCCATCACGAAGCACGACGCCTCGTACTGCCTCCGTTCTCTCCGAAGAAGATCGCCGAGTGGGAACCCGAGATCCGTCGTCTCTGCAACGAACTCCTCGACAAGATGGAAGCCGGAGCCAAGGGTGGGCTCACGGTCGACGCAGCCATCGAGTACGCGCAGCACATTCCGGTGAATGTGATCGCTCGGATGCTCGGCTTCCCATTGGAAGACGACGATCTCTTCCGTGAATTCGTGCACGACATCCTCGAGAACATCAACGGCGATCCGGAGGAACGAATTCGCTCGTTCGAGCGAATCGATGCCTATCTGAAGGCCCAGATCGACGACCATGTCGCCAATCCGCGAGACGATCTCACCGGATACCTCATCGATGTCGAACTCGGTGGCGAGAAGTTGCCCCACGAGATGGTGGGTGGATTCATCCTCCTTCTCTTGGTCGCCGGAATCGACACCACGTGGAGCGCCATCGGCTCGAGTCTGTGGCATCTCGCTACCCACGAGAGCGATCGCCGGCGTCTCGTGAACGAACCCGACCTCATGGCCACCGCCATCGAAGAATTCCTGCGCGCCTACGCGCCAGTCACCATGGCGCGACTCGTCGCCAAGGATCACGATTTCCACGGCTGCCCCATGAAGAAAGACGAATGGGTGTTGTTGCCGTTCCCGGCCGCCAACCTCGACCCGGCCGAATTCGAGAACGCCGATCAAGTGATCATCGATCGGGCCGAGAACCGTCATGCGGCGTTCGGCCTCGGAATTCACCGTTGTCTCGGATCGAATCTGGCCCGTCTCGAACTGCACGTCGCCGTCGAGGAGTTCATCAAGCGCTTCCCCGATTTCGAACTTGCCCATGGTGAAGAGGGAGTGGTGTGGAGCGTGGGTCAGATCCGCGGTCCGCGTCAACTTCCGGTGCGCGTGCTGTCGGCATGACCGACGCCCACGAACCGCTCACCGACGCCGGTCGCCACTGGGCCGAGCAGTTGCGGGCCTGGGCGCTTCCCGATGAGATCGTTGCCCAAGCTGCCGTGCCACCGTGGGCCCACGATCCGAAGACCTTCGCCGTCGACGACACGTTGCGTCCCGACAGCCCGATCTTCGAGATGGCCCGAGAACTTCTACCCGCCGAAGGTGGAAGCGTGATCGACATCGGGTGTGGCGGCGGCCGGTCGTCGATTCCGCTCGCTCCTCGTGCCACGCACATCACCGGAGTCGACGAGAACCCGGCCATGCTCGCCAAGTTTGCCGAAGCAGCCGCGGCCGCCGGGTGCACCCATCGTGAACTGCAGGGTCGGTGGCCCGATGTCGCCTTCGCTGCCGAGCAGGCCGGCGCACCGATCGAGATGCATGACATTGCCGTGTGTCATCACGTCTTCTACAACGTGCAAGATCTCGAACCGTTCGTGGTGGCACTCACTGCCGTGGCTCGACTCGGTGTGGTAGCGGTCCTTCCGAAACACCATCCGCAATCGGCGTGGAACGAGGGGTGGCAGCATTTCTGGAATCTGAAGCGTCCCGACGGGCCGACGGCCGACGACGCCATCGCCGTTCTACGTGCGCTCGGCATCCAGCCCGACGTGGTGGTGGTGCCGCGTCCGCCGATGTCGCGATTCGCCGACGATCCGGCCGAACTGGTCGACTCGGCGCGACTACGTCTGTGTCTGCACCCCGATCGCAACGCCGAGATCGAAGCGTGGTTACGCGATCACCCGCCGGCGTTCATGACTGACGTCGTGGTATTGCGCTGGCCCGGAGGTCTTTCGTAGACCCCATCTGTTGGGCCTCGTAGAGGCCCTGTCGAGGCGACAAGGTATAGGCGAGGAAGATCACGACAGCCGCCGGGACCGCCATGTCGGCACCGAACAATTCGACGGTGAGAACGATGCAGGCGATCGGCGTGTTGGATGCCGCACCGAACACCGCTGCAGCGGCGACCGATGCACACAGGGCAGCGTCAAGGTTCAACATGCCCGACATCGCCGAACCGAGCGTGGCGCCGATGACGAAGAGGGGAGTGACCTCGCCACCGGGTATCGAACAGCCGAGAGCCACCACGGTGAACACGAACTTGAGCACCGGTACCCACCAGTCGATGTGCTCACCGGCGATGGCCCCGTCGATGAGGGGAAGTGACAATCCCAGATAATCACGACCGAACAGCAGCATGAGGCCGAGAGTTGCGATCGCCCCGACGACGGGGCGGGCCGGAATCCACGAGACGTACGACGCAACCGTCTTCTTGACGAGATGGAGGCCATTCACGAAGCCGCGCGCCACCAGACCGCACACGATCCCCACCACGACGAGACGTAGGAGCATCGTCCAGTCGTGTGCCACGGGCACGTTCACAAGTGGAGTCTCTCGGCCGAGGAACTCGACGAAATAGTCGGCGGTGATCGACGCGGCGAACGCCGGTGCCAAGGCCTCGTAGCGGAGGCGTCCGGTCTGCTGCACTTCGAGGGCGAAAATGGCACCGGCCACCGGAACACCGAACGCGCCACCGAAGGCGCCGGCGACAGCGGAGACGATCATGAGTCGCATCTCGTGTGTGCCGAGACGGAACGGTCGCATCACGAAGTTGACGAGCGACCCACCGAGCTGCAGGGCGGCGCCTTCGCGGCCCACCGATGCACCGGCGAGCTGAGCCACCGTCGTGGCACCGAAGATCATGGGCGCCATGCGGTAGGGGATTTTGGGCGGAGTCTCCGATGACGAGTGGAGGGCCGGTGGCAGTGATTCGCGCACCACGAGCGACGTGCCTTGGTTGGCGGTCTTTCCGCCGTAGTGATACGCCGCACCGAGTCCGAGAGCGGCGAGCGGGAGGAGCCAGACGATCCAGCCGTTCTCGACCCGAACCTCGGTCACCTGATCGAGTACTTCGAAGAGGGCCCACGAGGCCGCTCCGGTGACCACCCCCACGAAACAAGCGAGAACGAGCATCCAGACCAGATGGAAGGCCGCTTTCACCAAATTCATGCATCGTCCACCATACCGATACACCCTGCCAGCAGGCGATTCTCACCGACTTCTTACGTGCGACCGGCAGACTGATTGCATGTCATCGTCAGCGCGAATCCTGGTTGTCGACGACGACACGTCGATTCGCGAATCGTTGGTGCGTGCACTTCAGCTCGAGAAATACGAGGTGAGCGCCGCATCCGATGGCGCCAAAGGTCTCGATGCGGTGAAGAACGAGCAGCCCGACGCGATCGTTCTCGACGTGATGATGCCGACGATCGACGGCATCACGATGTGTCGGGTGTTGCGCTCCGAGAAGAACCGGGTGCCGATCCTCATGCTGACCGCACGCACCGAGACGAGTGACCGGGTGGCCGGTCTCGATGCCGGCGCCGACGACTATCTACCCAAGCCCTTCGCACTCGAAGAGTTGTTGGCGCGCCTACGAGCACTGCTTCGGAGATCGAACGTTGCCGACGACGAGGGTGCTGGCAGCGACGTCCTCCAACTCGACACACTGCGCATCGATTCGGCGGCCCGCCGCGTGTGGCGAGGAGACGTCGAGGTCGAACTCTCGAAGACCGAGTTCGAGTTGCTCGAACTGCTCGTTCGCAACGCCGGCATCGTCCTCGAGCATTCGACGATCTACGACCGGATCTGGGGCTACGACTTCGGACCTGATTCGAAGAATCTCGCCGTCTACATCGGCTACATCCGTCGCAAGATCGACATCGACGGCGAGAGCCGACTCATCCACACGGTGCGTGGCATCGGGTACGTGGCGAGGGTGCAGTGAGTCTTCGGCTGAAAGTGGCGATTCTTCTGGCGGTCATCGTCTCGGTAGGAGTGACTGCGGTGAGCATCATCACCTATCGAGCCACCGACACTCGACTGATGGAAGAGGTCGACCGATCGCTCGTGCAGGCAACTGAGCGCTTCCTGCAGCTGCCGGGTCGCAATCGCCCGAACGTGCCTGGCCGAACCGTGATCAACATTCCCGAGCGTCCACTCGGGGTCGAGCAATTCGTCGTTCAGGTATCGGATCTGTCGGGCAACGTCCTCGCCTCGACCGAAGGAGTGTCGCTACCGATCACCGTGGCAGGTGTGGCAACCGATGGGTCTTCGACCCCCGCCTATTCGAGTGTCACGACCGCCGAAGGAATCGACTATCGAGTGCGCACCGTGCAGGTGTCGACGGGAGTCGTGCAGTTGGGCCGGGATCTCACCGAGAATCTCAATGTTCTCCACGACCTACGGGAGCGCATGGTTCTCGTTGCAGCAATCGTGGCGGTGATCGCTGCGCTGGTGGGTTGGTTCACTGTGAGCAGTGTGACTCGTCGTCTGCGGCGCTTGTCGACCGCGGTCGAGGAGGTGGCCACCACCGGACGTCTCGACGTGGAGGCCCCACAGTCCGGGAACGACGAGGCCGGTCGACTCGGCCGGCGCTTTTCCGAAATGCTCACGGCGTTGTCGCGCTCGCGAGATCAGCAGCAGCGTCTCGTCGAAGATGCGGGTCACGAATTACGGACACCGCTCACGAGTTTGCGGACCAACCTCGACGTGTTGCGGCGTCATTCCGACATCGCCCCCGATGTGCGAGCACAGATCGTCACCGATATCGACCGAGATGTTGCTGACCTCGAATCGCTCGTCGAAGAAGTCGTCTCGCTCGCTGCCGATCGACACGCCGACGAGTTGCCTCAACCCGTCGTCTTGCGAAACCATGTCGTCACGGTCGTGGAAAGAGCGGCACGACGCAGTGGGCGAACGGTCGATCTCATGGCGGACGAGTCGGTGAGCATCGTGCGTCCGCAACTGTTCGAGCGCGCGGTGTCGAATCTGATCGACAACGCCATCAAGTTCGACACCTCGGGGGGCCCGATCGAGGTCGACATCACTAAGGGCACGGTCACGGTTTGCGATCGTGGACCGGGTATTGAGGACGGCCAGGAGTCCAGAATCTTCGAACGATTTCATCGTGCGAACTCGGCTCGTACCTTGCCGGGCTCGGGCCTCGGATTGTCGATCGTGGCCGACGTGGCATCGAGTCACGGCGGTTCGGTGTTCGCTCGCCGTCGCACCGGTGGTGGTGCCGAAGTCGGCTTCACGCTGCCGATCGTTTGATCGTCACGCCACCCGCGACGACGATCGGTTTCGTTGCGCATCATGGCGATGTGGGCGGCCGGACCGCCGAAACCGAGGACCCCGAGCTTCAACATGAGCTTCGAGACCTCGGCCACGGCACCTTTCACACCGTCATTCTGGAACGACGTGCCGCGTCGATCCTGCTCAGACGGGTGAATTCGGGGTGAACGAGATTCTCACCGTCCTCTCACCTTCACCTGGTTGTCTTCTCACGTTGGTGTCGCACCATGAGAAGCGTTCCGGCCGAACCCCCTACGGCCGGAACATCGACCAGAGGTGCATCGCACCGGACAAGGAGAGAACGATGAAGGCACGAAAGTGGGCAGTGGCGGGAGTGACCGCCGGTCTGTTGGCAGGTGGAAGCGCCGGCTTCTTGATGAGTGTTCCGGGTGGAGCCGGTGCCGCGACGTCCCGTACCTCGGTGACCCCGAGTGATGTCGACGGCGAAAGCGCCGACGATGGAGTGATCATGGGCCAGCACCATGGCGCACCACACCGCAGCCCCGAGGCTCGTGGTGAGAAGCTCACCGAAGTCTTGCAAGGTCTCGTCGACTTCGGTGTGATCAATACGGCTGAGCGCGACGCCATCGTGTCAGCCCTCACCACCAAGCCTGAGAATCCGCCGACTGAGCGTCCCGATCCCGGCACCATGTTGAACGATCGTCTTCAGACCCTGGTCGACGACGGCACTCTCACCGCTGAGCAGCGTGACGCGGTGGTCACGACCATCCAGGACGCCCGCCCGGCACCGGGTGAGTTCAAAGGACGAGGTGATCGTGGAGGACGTCGCGGCCCTGGTCGTGGCGCACACCTCGAGACTGCCGCGACCGTGATTGGTGTGACCGCCGACGATTTGAAGGCTGCTCTGCAGAGTGGTCAGTCGATTGCCGATGTGGCGACGGCCAACGGCGTCGATCCGCAGACGGTGATCGACGCTCTGGTGGCCGAGGCCACGAGCAACATGACACAGCGCATCACCGACATGGTGAACGGTGTGCGGCCGGCCGGTGCGCCGGCCGATCCAGCCAACTGAAAATCCACAACAACATCGGTTTCCGCCCGCGGAGAGTGGCCGTCCCTGTCGAGGGGCGGCCACACCCGTTTTCACCACACCTGTTTCCTATGCTGGTCACTTCATGGTGAACGGTGTCCACGACCCCTCCTTTCGGCCCGGGCCGATCGATCTGAGCGGGCTGAACCCGGCGCAACGTGACGCCGCCGAACACGTCGACGGCCCACTTCTGGTGGTGGCTGGCGCCGGATCGGGCAAGACCCGGGTGCTCACGCACCGCATCGCTCATCTCATCGGTTCGCACGGAGTGCATCCGTCCAACATCCTCGCCATCACGTTCACCAACAAAGCGGCTGGTGAGATGAAGCACCGCATCGAGGCTCTGGTGGGTCCGGTCGCCCGGTCGATGTGGATCTCCACCTTCCACTCGGCGTGTGTGCGCATCCTGCGAGTCCATGCCGAACGTCTCGGCTACCCGAAGACGTTCAGCATCTACGACCAGACCGACGCCCAGCGCCTCACGGGCTACGTGATCCGTGATCTCGGTTTCGACACCAAGCGCTTCACGCCGCGCGCCGTGCACGCCGTGATCTCCAACTGGAAGAACGAATTGCTGGGCCCGGGTGATGCCGCCGATCGCGCCGCGCACATCTTCGATCGCAAGCACGCCGAGATCTACAAGGAATACCAGGCTCGTTTGCTGCGAGCCGGGGCCATGGACTTCGACGATCTGCTCGTGGAAACCGTGCGCCTCCTGCGCAACAACCCCGACGTACTCGCGCAGTATCAGGACAAGTTCCGCTACATCCTGGTCGACGAATACCAGGACACGAACCTTGCCCAGAACGAGATCGTGCTCATGTTGTCGGCCTCGCATCACAACGTGTGCGTGGTGGGCGACACCGATCAGTCGATCTACAAGTTCCGTGGTGCCGACTACCGCAACATCATGCAGTTCCAGGACGCCTTCGACGACGTGTCGGTCGTGGTTCTCGAGCAGAACTACCGCAGCACTCAGAACATCCTCGATGCTGCCAACTCAGTCATCTCGCAGAATCTGGGTCGACGCCCGAAAGATCTCTGGACCGAAACCGGTGCCGGCGACAAAATCGTGCGATTCCACGCCGACGACGAGAGCGACGAGGCCAACTTCGTCGGGCGAACTCTCGAACGTCTGCAGCGCAACGGTCAGTCGTGGGGTTCGATGGCCGTGTTCTATCGCACCAACCCACAGAGCCGAGCGGTGGAAGAAGCGCTCATGCGCTACTCCATTCCTTACAAGGTGGTGGGAGGCACTCGTTTCTACGATCGCCGCGAAGTCAAGGACGCCATCGCGTACCTACGTGTGATCGCCAACCCGCTCGACGAGGTGAACGTGAAGCGGGTGATCAACGTTCCCAAGCGCGGTGTGGGCGACACGAGTGTCGCCCGCGTCGACACCTTTGCTCGAGACAACGCCATGAGTTTCGTCGAGGCGCTTCGTCATGCGAACGAAGCGGGTGTCACCGGAGCGGCTCGTAAGGGAATCGAATCGTTCCTGTCCGTGGTCGACGAGTTCGCCGACCGTCTCGACGACGGTCCAGGTGACGTGTTGCAGGCATTGCTCGATCGATCGGGTTACCTGCGCGAACTCGAACAGGAGCACTCCATCGAAGCCGAGGGTCGGATCGAGAACCTGGCCGAGCTGGTGGGATCGGCGCGCGAATTCGCCCGCATCGACGAATTCCTCGAACAGGTGGCACTGGTCGCCGACACCGACGAACTCACTGACGACGACCGTGTGGTTCTCATGACCATGCACGCTGCCAAGGGCCTCGAGTTTCCGGTGGTCTTCATCGTGGGTGTGGAAGAAGGCCTCTTCCCGCACGTACGTGCTCTCACCGATCCCGACGAACTCGAAGAAGAGCGTCGCCTCGCGTACGTGGGTATCACTCGTGCTCGAGAGAAGTTGTTTCTGTGCCACGCCTGGTCGCGTCAGCAGTTCGGCACGACGCAGTACAACCCGCCGTCGCGATTCCTCGACGAGATTCCCGAAGAACTCGTCGACCACGAGGGCAACGTGGCCACCAAACGACGTTCGACTCGTGACGACGACTGGTCGACACGCCCTCGACGCGCCGTGTCGTCGTTCGACGTCGATGACGACGATCGAGAGGCGGCGCGCGAACGGCGTGAGCGGATCGTCGATCAGGCCATGGCGGCCGGCCGACCGGCCGAGCCCTCCAACAGCCATACCCTCGGACTACGGGTGGGTGACAGAGTCGAACACGGTTCGTTCGGTGAGGGCATCATCATCGACATTTCGGGTTCGGGCGACAAGACCGAGGCCGTCATCAACTTCTCGGCCAAGGGCACCAAACACCTCCTCCTCGCTTGGGCCCCCCTCAAAAAACTCTGATCCACTGGTGTTTTGGTGAGGAATCTTTACCTCAGGGTGAAGATCGCGCACCAGATTCTTGGCCACGACTCGTTGGGAGAGCAGAATGAGGGCGTGAAAGCCTCTCTCTTGATCGAAAGCCTCACCGGAAACACGTGGCGTGCCGCCGAGATGGTGGCCGGCAACCTGCAGCAGGAAGGTTGGTCGATCACCGGCCTGTCACCCATGCGTACTCCGGATCATGCATCGATTCAAGACGCCGATGTCGTACTCGTGGGCACGTGGGTGCACGGCGCATTCATCATCGGCCAGGCTCCGTGGAACATCGGTGC
>Ga0181594_10004810_pt1 | contig 11944 bp, 12 predicted proteins | sample 071ome_18_FD_145603 | JGI IMG/M metagenome (GOLD analysis project Ga0181594, IMG submission 145603) | Coastal salt marsh microbial communities from the Groves Creek Marsh, Skidaway Island, Georgia - 071413BT metaG (spades assembly) | ecosystem: Environmental > Aquatic > Marine > Intertidal zone... | reverse complement strand
ATTGATGCAGACCCGATCCGCGTTTCTATTTCCAGATCGAGCTCTGCTGCCGTAATGAGATCGCCCTGTTCCGAAAACAGCGTGGCGTTCTGCGCCTGCAGAGACATGGTTTTTTTGTTGAACAGGATCTCGTCGGCATAGATGGCTCGAGCGCCTTGAGTCGCAAAGGCATTTCCCCGAAGCTCGAGTTCGTCTGAAGATGGCAGATCAATGCTGTCCGCCTCAAGATTAATGGGCATCCGTGTCGCATCCATCTCGAGATAGGGAATCAGGTTATCAGGAACCTTTATTAGATCAGCCGGGCAGGTGCTCTCGTCGGCGAAGACCAACGGCGCCTGCGCCGATGTGGCAGATGGAGCTAATAAAAACGCGATACATGCGCCGCGGGCAAAATCAAAAACAGAATACGTTTGTTTCATTTCAGCATCGCATGCTAAGGCTTTTTACATAGACTTTTTAAGTGACGTCAAAAACGACGGGCACTTCGCTTATTATAGGCACGCGATCACACTATCGATATCCCAAGACGCCCCCTCAACCCAAACACAACTCTCAACAAACATGCTATCGGCGATGATTCTTGCCGCTGGACGGGGTCGGCGGCTTGCACCTATCACAGATAAGACACCCAAGCCGCTGCTTGAGGTGGACGGGAAGACGCTTATTGACCACCATCTTGATGCGTTGATCGAAGCGGGCATTACACATGTCGTCGTCAACGTGGCTCACCTCAGTGATCAGATCGTTAAGCATCTTCGAAGCGTGAATCCAGGCTCAATCGAGGTGGTGATCTCTGAGGAGCCGCCCGATGCTCTCGAAACCGGGGGGGGTATTCTGCAGGCGCTGGATAGGATAAAAAGCGATCCTTTTCTGGTCTTGAATGGCGATGTACTGACGGACCTCGATCTCTCCTCTGTGCCGGGTCATATTGAAGATCTTGCGCATCTTATCCTGGTCGCCAACCCCGACCATCATCCTCAGGGTGACTTTGTTCTGGATGGCGATCGCTTGAGACCGCTCACCGACAAAAAGGATCAAGCAGCGCTAACGTATTCGGGAATCGGGGTCTATCGCAAAGCCTTTTTCTCTGGGTGTGAGCCTGGTCGGTTTGCGCTTGGCCCCCTACTCAAAAACGCCGCGCGGGAGAACCGGCTAAGCGGGTCTGTCCATGAAGGTCGATGGATAGACATCGGAACACCGGAGCGACTAAAAGCGGCTCGCGCTACTCGCCGTGGCTAAAGTCTTGCGCAAGAAGAGCGTCAGAGTTGGGCTAGAGCCTGGCCAGAATCGATCGGGTGAAACGAGCGCCTGCATCGTCAATACTTATTACAACCCCTTCGCGCTCCATGCTCGTCACTTTAAGGCCCTGAAAGCCACACGGGTTAATCCAGCCAAACGGCTCGAGATCCATGGCGACATTCAGGCTCAGTCCGTGATAACTGCGGCCAGCGCGCACACGCAATCCTAACGCAGCGATCTTCGCATCACCGACATATACACCCGGCGCGCCAGGACGAGTGGTCGCCTGCAGGCCAACATCAGAAAGTAACTCGATCGTCGCCTCCTCTAGCAAGCGGACCAGCTGACGTACCCCCATTTTCCGCCTTTTGAGATCGATCAGAAAATAAGCGATTAACTGTCCAGGCCCGTGATAGGTGATCTGACCGCCCCGATCTGATTTTATGACCGGAATATCGAGGGAATTAGTCATGGGCACATCACAGCAACTGACCCCTTGGGTAAATACCGGAGGATGCTCAAGTAGCCATACCTGATCCCGGGTATGGTCACTCCGTCGGTCCGTCCAGTCCCGCATCCGGTCCATTATCTCCTGATACCCACAAAGACCGAGGCTTAAAAACTCGACCGAATCGGCACTCGAAGGGGCAGCCGAGAGGTCCTGGGGTGGCCTCAAAACTATCGACGGCTGTGACGCTTCTGACATCAAAGCGTCATCAGTACGTCTTGCTCGCTATTGAGATCCATATAGATGGCATCTAACTGCTGTCGACTCTGTGCCTCAATAGTGCAACTGACGGACACATAGCGCGATTCAGAGCTTTCACGCGTCGTCAGATCCAATAGGAGTTCTCCATTGAGGTGTCGCAGCACAATAGTTCTCACCCGCTCTTCGAACCCGTCAATCTGGCGACCCATCGCCTTGATCTGGAACCGGCAGGGAAATTCCAGCAGATCAGCGACTCCCTGCTCCTCGACCATCAATGGAACCAAAGACGAACGGTGTCGGTTAGGCCCTGCCACAGCGATCCTGAGTCAACCGCACTGAGCGCGACCAGCGGCCGGGATACGATAGCCTCGCCACGCAGCTTGATTTGGAGCGTACCCAGCTCGGCGCCCATGGCAATCGGAGCGATGACCGGGTCGGTTAACTCCACGCTTGCATCTAGCGCTTTTCCCGAGCCCTTTGGGAGCACGAGATCCACCGGATCCACGAGCCCAAGAGCAATGGAGGCTTGAGCGCCCTTAAACACATTAGATTCCACGATTTTTTCACCACCCGTATACAGCGCGTGATGCTCATAGGCTGCAAATCCAAAACGCATGAGCGAATACACCGCATCGCCACGCTCCCGGTCATCCTCGGCGCCGACCACGGTGCCGATCAATCTCATCCCGTCTTTTTTTGCCGAGCCGACCAAACAATATCCAGCCGAGCGGGTATGGCCAGTTTTTACCCCGTCGATGGTCTCGTCACGACCCAGAAGTGGATTTCGGTTTTTCTGGGTGATCCCATTCCAGGTAAATTCGGGAATCGCGTAGCGGGCGTAATGATCAGGTTGACGCTGGATAATGGCACGAGTCAGCAAGGTGATATCACGAGCCGTGGTGTAATGATCGGGGTGTGGCAATCCCGCGCTGTTTTTAAAATGACTGTTCACCATGCCCAGTTCCACAGCTGTCTGGTTCATCAGGTCGGCAAACCCCTCCTCGCTTCCCGCCACATGCTCAGCCAGAGCCACCGCCGCATCGTTACCGGACTGGACAATCAAACCCATAACAAGGTCTTCGACGCGCACCTTGTCGCCCGCCTCGATAAACATCCGTGAGCCTTCCGATCGCCAGGCTTTCTCACTGACCATTACTTCATCATCAAGCGACAAGGCCTCGCGCTCTATTTCACGGAATACGATAAACGCCGTCATTAGCTTGGTGAGACTTGCAGGCTCTACCGGGGCATCAGGGTCATTGGCCGCCAACATCAGACCGGTCTTGGCATCCATCAGCAACCACGAGGGCACCTTCAGGTTGGGCGGTGGAATAGTGGAGCGCATGGATGGGTTAAGGTCAGATTGGAAGTCCGCAAGCGCGGTCACCGACCCCACGAAAAGCGCCGCCAAAAGAATGCCGGCATGCGTCAGCCGGACCATCGCCTTGTTTTGATGTTTTGACATGAAGGGCATTACTCCACTCTGATGACCTTGGGCGCCACACCCGAAATGCGCTCAATTCTGGATGCTTGAGTGCGAATCTCGGATGCGTCTTTGAAAGGCCCTGCTCGCACTCGATAATACCGCGTCTCGTCGACTTTTACCGCTTCGACGAAGACAAGTGGAACGTTCGATCGGCTAAGATCGGATCGAAGGCGCTCGGCATTCTCCTGCAAGCGAAAACTTCCTGCCTGAAGAATCACGGGTGACGCATGCGACCCGCCGGACGGCTGTGCAGCCGCTACGCTCCCGGCCGTTCTCATTACGGTTATTTGCACCGGAGCGGTTCCGCTGTCCACGACGTCCAATTTTTGTGCTGCCATGTAGGAAAGATCGAGAATACGCCCCCCGAGAAACGGTCCGCGATCATTAACCCGAACAATTACCTCTGCGCCGTTACGTAAATTTCGCACCTGAACGTAGCTTGGCAGGGGCAGCGTCTTGTGAGCCGCGGTCATCTCGAACATGTCATAAGGCTCTCCACTTGAAGTCGTGCGTCCGTGAAACTTACGGCCATACCAAGACGCTTCCCCTTTCTCGGTATATCCACTTTGCACCGCCTTCATCGGCGAATAACGAACCCCAAACACCACGTACGGTGCATTTCCGGTGCGACTCAAAGGCTCATCTCTCGGGATCGGATTGGAAACAGACGAGGGATCGGGACCGCGAGCCGGCGGACCGTCATCCTGGTAGTAAGCGCCTGAGGAGTTAGTCTTAAAAACACCGCAGCCGGATACGGCTCCCAGCAGCAGGGAGGTGAAGACCAGTCTGACCCACGGCGGCATTAGTTCTGAGCGGCGACGGCGATCTGCTCTGCGAGTTCAAACACAGACATGGCGTAGTTCTGACTTCGGTTATAGCGAGTAATGACAAAAAAATTATGGTGGCCTATCCGATAATCCGGGCCACCCTCGGCGTCAAAACGCAGCACCCCGACATCCTCATCCCCAGGCCCGCTAACCGATATCCCGAGCGCTCGCACGTCCTTCAAAGAAACGTTGGCTTTCAGCTTCTTCGTCACCCGATCTTCAATCCCTTCAGGTCGACTCTCTACCCGGGTGACAATCAACCCTGCTTTTTTCCAGCCATAGCGAGAGAGATAATTGGCGACGCTACCAATGGCATCGTCAACGCTGTTGATCAGATCGGCCCGCTTGTCACCATCAAAATCCACCGCATAGTCTCGGTAGCTACTGGGCATGAATTGGGGAATCCCCATTGCCCCGGCATAGGATCCCTTTACGATTGTGGGATCCATTCCCTGCTCGGCCGTGAGCTTCATGAAGTGCTCAAGCTCTGAGGAGAAAAACTTGCTGCGCCGGGGATACTCGACCGACAAGGTGACGAGACTATCCAGCACCCTCAAACTCCCCAGGATTTTCCCGTACCGGGTCTCTACACCAATGATGGCCACAATGATTTCCGCGGGCACACCAAACTTATTTGCAGCCCTCTCAAGCGTCGCCCAATTCGCTTTCATGAACTGAACGCCCCCGTTTACAGACGCGGGGTTTACAAAAAGCGACTGATATCGGTGCCACTCCAGTCGTTCCGCGGGCCGATTCATAGCATCGATGATTTTGGTTTCGATCTTGGCCTGCTCAAACCAGGACTTCACCTGCGCCTCACTCAAACCATTGACCCCATTCAGGCGGGCGGCCATTTCTCCCAACTGCGGGTATTTCTCGAGCGATACGGCGGATGCCAGCGACGCCGCGAAAAGCGCACTAACCCCAATCAAGAGGGAGACCCGTTTCGCGGACGCTATTAGGAATGCTTTCATCATGTCATTAGTCGGCGCCTGGCGTGCAGTCCCATCACCAGACCAAACGCGGCCATCAAGGTTAACATGGAGGTTCCTCCGTAACTGATCAGGGGCAAGGGCACGCCCACAATCGGCAGGATTCCAGACACCATGCCGAGATTAACAAATAAATAAAAGAAAAACGTCAGGGCCAAACCGCCAATCATCAATCGGGAGTATGTTTCCCGCGTGTGATACGCCATGACAAGACACCGACCGACGATAAAAAGATACAGCACGAGCAGCATGATGACACCGATCAGTCCAAACTCTTCCGCAAAAACCGCGAAGATAAAGTCGGTGCTGCGTTCTGGAATAAACTCAAGATGGGACTGGCTTCCCTGAAGCCACCCCTTTCCCCAAACCCCAGCGGATCCAATGGCGATCTGAGCCTGAATGGTTTGATAGCCCGTTCCCATAGGATCCGCCCAGGGATCAAACAGAGTCAGGATCCGCTGACGCTGATATTCATTAAGCTGTGACCAAAGATAAGGGGCCACCGCCGCTACAACCGCGAGCATCATAAAGATATGCCGCCAGCGAATGCCTGCAAGAAAAACCACAAACAGTCCTGATACAGCCAACATGATTCCAGTTCCGAGATCAGGCTGGACGACAACTAACCCGGAAGGTATCAGGGTCAGACTGAGCGCCAGCAGGATAACCGTGAAGCTAGGAGGCAATCGGTTTCGGGTGAGCAGCCAAGCGATCATCATCGGAACCGCAAGTTTCATAAGTTCGGACGGTTGAAACCGAATCACGCCGAGGTCCAGCCACCGCTGAGCGCCCTTGGCAACCGTACCAAACATCAGAACCGCGACAAGCATGGCGACGCCAATTGCAAAAAGGTGCGGAGAAAATCGGCGCAATGTGCCCGGCGCTATCTGGGCTGCGGCAAGCAATACCGCCCACGCGATGGCGAGGCGGATACCTTGACGCGCCATGACATCCCAGCTCTCGCCTGAAGCGCTAAAAATCACCACTAGGCCCAGGCCCGATAGTGCCAACAGGGCGATAAGCAGCGAGCCATCAAGGTTCAGAGAGCGGCCTAGAAACATATCCAGAGTATCCGATCAGGCTCGCTTAAGCGCTTTAATGAAGTACCGATCCATTACTTGCCGGGCAATTGGGGCTGCCACGCCGGCACCACTGCCTCCATTCTCCACCACCACAGCGATCGCAATTTTTGGATCGTCGACCGGTGCGAAAGCAATAAACAACGCGTGATCGCGAAACTCCTCACGAAGCGCGCTTTCGTCGTATTCTTCTCCTTGCGCAATGGCAACGACTTGGGCCGTACCGGTCTTTCCCGCTATCGAATAAGCGCTGCGCTGACCGCTCAACCGGGCGGTCCCCCGCGGACTGCTCATCACCGCAGTCATGGCCTTAATCACGCGCTCCATGCCCTCAGGATCAACACGCAGGGCAGTATTGGTGATCTCAGTCATCGATGCCTGGTCGCGCGCTTCGCCGGATAGAGCGTCCTCCCTCTGAAGCAGTAATCGAGGCTGGATCGCCTGCCCTCGGTTCGCCAGCAACGCAGCCACTCGGGCTAATTGAAGAGGTGTCGTCATAAGATAGCCCTGGCCGATGGCGGTAATCAGATCCTCACCGGGATACCACGGCTCCTTTCGAGATGACCGTTTCCACTCGGCAGTAGGGACCAGACCGCTTGGCTCATCCGGCAAATCTACGCCGCTTTGGCGGCCCAGACCAAACTGAGTCAGCACGTCGGCCATCTGGGTGATGCCAAGACGCTTTCCCAACTCATAGAAATAAACATCACAGGATTGCTCGATGGCAGCATGCAGATCCACGGCACCATGGCCGGTCTTCTTCCAGCACCGGTATTGGCGGGTGCTGTCCGGCAGCATGTACCACCCCGGACAGAAAACCCGCTCGTTGGGGTTTATTCCGACCTCGACGGCGGCTTCGCCAAAGAGCGGCTTTATCGTCGAGCCCGGCGCATAGCGACCGTACAACGCACGATTCAGGAGGGGCTTATCCTTGAGATCTCTCAACGCGGAATAGGTGTTCTGATCGATACCGTCAACAAACAGGTTCGGATCAAAGGATGGGCTACTGGCCATGACCAGAACCTCTCCTGTAGAGGGGTCCATAGCAACCACCGCGCCCCGCCGACTGCCCAGCGCCTCGCGAGCAACCTGCTGTAACTCGATATCTATGGTAAGGCTGAGGTTGTCTCCAGGGATCGCGCGCTCCCGATTTATCGTACGCAACGTACGACCGTGGGCATCAATCTCAACCTCCTCAAAGCCAGGCTTACCGAGCAATGCCTGTTCGTACTGCCGTTCGATGCCGAGCTTGCCCGTGTGCGTGACGCCCTGGTAGGCCGCTGGATCAAGCCGGGTTTGATCCCGCTCGCTGATCCGCCCCACATATCCCAGAAAATGCGCCGTTAGTTCGCCGCGGGGATAATCCCGATGCAGCGTCGCTTCGAGAGTCACCCCGGGGAAACGGTACTCATTGACTGCAAATTTTGCCGCTTGCTCATCGGTCAGCCGGGATTTCAAAAGCTGTTTCTCAAACCCCGGGCGACGGCTGACACGACGTTTAAATGCCTTGATCTCGTTGTCTGAGAGCGCCACGACCTGACCCACTTCTTCAAGCATAGCCCCCATGTTTGAAATTTTTTCAGGTATCACCTGAAGGGTATAAACGGCTGTGTTCTGAGCCAAAACCGTTCCGTGGCGATCCAGAATCAGGCCCCTCACAGGGGCTAGCGCCTGAAGACGAATATGGTTTCCCAGCGATAACGTCTGGTAGCGCGAATATTCTTTGACTTGAAGCGTGTAAAGCCTGAAAAAAATGATCAGCGCCAAACCCAGCGCAATGAAGCCGGCAATTTTTATTCGCTGACGAACCGCGTGGCCGTCGCCATCGGAAGATCCATAAGCGCCTAAACTAGCCATTGGGACTTAATTACCCCCCATCGTGGTGGAGAGGCGAAGCCGACGCAAAACATGATACACAGCAGGCCAAACCAGGCCGCCTACAACAACGGCTGTCCATAGGTGAAGCCCAGCGACCTTCTCCCCCACCAGGAAGCCCGTCAGACTCAGCAACAAGACCTCAAGCCCTACCAGCAGCATCACCACCACGCTTTGTTGCCAAAGCGGAAAGGCGCGAATCCGGGTTGCCAGCGATGCGGTCGCATACACAATGACTGCCTTGCTTAAGGCATGTGCCCCGGGAATCCCCATCGTGAGGATATCGACCAACAATCCCGCGAACCATCCGATCGGAATACCCATCCTGCCGGGCATCGCCATGGCCCAATAAATCAGAACCAAAGAAACCCAATCCGGCATAAATCCTCTGACGAGGTCCTGCATGGGCAGGACGATCAGCACTAGAGCGACGAAGATCGTCATAAAAGGGATCCATAAACGTCGAGGAGAAGCGCCCAAGCTAATCAATTTTCGACCTCCGTTGGTGCATCGGCCGCAGACTGACCGGATCGAGGCTTATCGGCCGGCCACAGAATTAACACTTCGCGATCATTTCCCAGGCGCGATAAGGGTTCGGCCGCGATCGTCATAAAAGACTCCGAAATATTGCGCTGGACAGCGCTTACCTTGGCGACCGGATATCCCGGCGGGTAGCGACCGCCCAATCCTGACGTCACCAGAACGTCATCTGGGCGAATATCGGCATTGCGGTCCAAATACATCACCCGGAGGGGTCGATTGGCGCCGCCTCCATACACAACCGCGCGAATACCGCTTCGAGCGACTTGCGTAGGCACCGCTTGGTCTTCCTGCGAGATCAAACTCACCTTGCTCGTGAACAGGCTCACCTTGGTAATTTGCCCCACGATACCACCTGCATCGATCACCGACTGCCCGACCGAAATGCCATCCGCACTGCCCTTGTCGACCAGAACCGACTCCGATCCGCGCTCGAGATTTACCGCGACCAAAGCGGCGAGCGTGACTTTCTCTACCGCCTGTGGCGCGGCTGCAAGCAGTTCACGAAGACGTATGTTCTCGGTTTCAAGAAATTCGAACCGGTGCAGTCGGGCCTGCAGAAGCAGATTACGCTCGCGCAAGATCTCCGACTGTCGTCGAAACTGATCGGTGGATGTGAGCCGCCCCTGCATGGCCGCCAGCGTGGTACTTGGAAGAGACGCAATAAAATGAATAGGGATGCCAATAACCGCCAGACCGCTGAAGACAGTCTTGGCGGCTGGGCTGAAGAGGTAGCCGCCGATCAGGGCCGCCGACAGTAAGAGGTATGGAGCCAGTCCGCGCCAGAAGCTGTTCTGAGCTCGGATCGCCATATGTTCAGGGATGGGCCTTAAGAGCCTCGCGATGGGCCGTCAGGAGAGGAGATAAGAAGGCGGCGGCTGACAATCTCAAAGATGGCTTCACTCGTGAGTGAAGACGTCACCCAACGCGCTCATCTCCTCAAGGGCGCGACCGCAGCCTCGAGCAACACAGGTCAGCGGATCATCGGCCACCACAACCGGAAGCCCGGTTTCCTGCATCAGTCGCCTATCCATGTCGCGGAGCAAAGCCCCGCCGCCACCGATCACCATACCGCGATCGCCGATATCCGCGGCGAGTTCTGGCGGCGTATTCTCAAGGGTCTCGCGAATGACCCGCACAATCTGGCGCAATGAATCGCTGATCGCCTCATACACCTCATCGCTACCTATCGTGAGACTGTGCGACATGCCCTCCGCAAGATCACGCCCCTTGATTTCCATCTCTCTGTGATCGGATTCAGCCCAGGCTGTGCCAATCGCTTTTTTCACACGCTCGGCTGTCGCTTCGCCAATCAGCAAGCCGTGACGCTTCCTCACATGATTGATGATGGCTTCATCGAATGTATCGCCCGCTACCCTTATCGACGTCGCGTAGACGATTCCACCTAAGGACAGCACTGCCACTTCAGTGGTGCCGCCACCGATATCCACCACGAGCGAACCCGTAGGCTCAGCGACCGGCAACGACGCGCCGATCGCCATCGCCATTGGCTCCTCAATAAGGAACACCTCGCGGGCGCCAGCGGTGATGGCCGACTCCCTGATCGCACGACGCTCTACCTGATTGGAGCCGCCCGGAACACAAATCACAATCCGGGGGGACGAAAAGAACTTGTTCTGCTGAACTTTCCTGATGAAGTACTTCAGCATGACCTCTGCTACCGTAAAGTCCGCGATTACACCCTCTTTCAGTGGCCGAATAGCCTGAATGTTGCCGGGGGTGCGGCCCAGCATCATTTTTGCTTCCTGTCCCACCGCCAAGACCGTCTTTTCGGGGGCGAGTGACCCCGTACGAATGGCAACCACAGAGGGCTCGTTCAGGATCACACCTCGATCCGGGACATAAACGAGCGTGTTCGCGGTGCCGAGATCGACCGCGAGATCGTTAGAGAACAGACCGAATAAACGCTTGAGAATCATGGGTTGTCCAACGCAGGAAGAAGGCTCTTTTCAGCGCCGTAATTTATCACAGCGAGAGATTTGAGGCCCCTTTCGCTACGATATAATTTGAACCTGCGCCATCTACCTTCACCCCTTATCGTGCCCATTTCTGAGAAAGATGTCATGCGAGTCGCGCGACTTGCGCGCCTCAAGATCGCCGATGGGGAGATCGCCAACTATCAGGCAGGGCTTGCCGAAATTCTGACCCTCGTCGCGCAAATGGACGACTGCGACACAGACGGTGTCGCACCCCTCGCTCACCCTCAGGATATCGCGCTTCGTCTTAGGGACGATCAGGTGACAGAGACCAATGAGCGCGAGAGACTCCAATCCAGTGCGCCACAGGTCGAAGACGGCCTTTATCTGGTTCCCCGTGTCGTCGAGTAATCGGTCGGCCTGATTCATCTTCCCCTACCGGCCGAATGCTCCATCAACACAGCCTGACTGCGCTTCGCGACATGCTGCGTCGCAAAGAAGTCAGCAGCGAAGAGCTGACCCGGCACTTTTTGGATCGGATCGGCCAATTTTCGAGCCTTAACGCGTATATCGCCGTTGATGAGGAAGGGGCGATTGAAAGCGCAAGAAAAGCGGACCAAGCGATTGCCTCTGGCCAACTGGCCGATCTGACCGGTCTTCCGATCGCCCACAAGGATATTTTCTGCACGCGCAGGCTCACCACGACGTGCGGATCGAAGATGCTTGCCGGCTTTACTGCGCCTTATGACGCCACCGTGGTCGAGCGTCTCGCCAGCGCAGGGGCTGTCGTCACAGGAAAAACCAACATGGATGAATTCGCCATGGGTTCTTCGAACGAAACCTCGTTTTTCGGTAGCGTGCATAACCCCTGGGACATCACGCGCGTACCGGGCGGCAGTTCCGGCGGATCGGCGGCTGCTGTAGCGGCCCGACTGGTCCCAGCCGCAACGGGTACCGATACCGGCGGCTCGATCCGTCAGCCGGCAGCCTTTTGCGGATTGACCGGCCTAAAACCAAGCTACGGGCGCGTCTCTCGCTACGGAATGATCGCGTTTGCCTCTTCACTGGATCAAGGCGGTCCCTTAACCCGCTCTGCTGAAGACGCCGCACTATTTTTCAGCGCCATGGCCGGGTTTGACTCGAGAGACTCTACCTCAATGGCGCAAGAGGCCCCAAGCGTTGACGACCTATTGAGCAAGCCGCTTAAAGGTCTTCGCTTGGGTTTGCCGACAGAGTTCTTTGACGATTCCGTCGACGCCG
>Ga0181594_10004807_pt1 | contig 11948 bp, 13 predicted proteins | sample 071ome_18_FD_145603 | JGI IMG/M metagenome (GOLD analysis project Ga0181594, IMG submission 145603) | Coastal salt marsh microbial communities from the Groves Creek Marsh, Skidaway Island, Georgia - 071413BT metaG (spades assembly) | ecosystem: Environmental > Aquatic > Marine > Intertidal zone... | reverse complement strand
GTCTTACCACACCCGGTGGCTATAGCGACGTTGGTGCGGTCGGCATCTCGTGTCGCACTCCAGATTGCGTCATCTGCATCCCTCTGAAATGGGAAAGGAGAAAACCCCCCCGGCGTTTCCACCGGGGGGGCATTGTTAACATCCTTGTCGAACAGTGGCAAATCCATTCACCGGCCCTCCATGTAACTAAACTCACTCCCTGAAAACCGTCGAGCAGCGATCCACCGCCTTTCCTTAGTCCGCTCATCCCACTGACTTTTTATTCGCTCTGCTTCTCTTGCTATTTCTTCTGGGCTTGGGTCTCCCTCCGTCCTTCCCGTCAACCCCGCCTGATCCAGCAGTGCCACCAGCCCCTGCTGTGTCAGTCCGTTCTCCTTCGCTACCTCGCTCACCCTGCGGTGGTTCAGCTGCTCCCACATTTGCATCACATCCATGTGTCTGCTCCTGTTCCAAAAGATTAAAACTCCCCAGGATGTAGCCACGCACCACATCCAACTCCGACAGTACGGTGCGAACATCGGAATCAAGCTTTGTCATTGCTTCCATGACAATGTCATACTTGTCCGCAGATATAGAGAGCGGCTCTCCTTCTTTCTGCTGCACTATGTGGCTAGCAACCTCTGCCGCTATCAGCATCCGTATCTTTGTTTCGATCAATTCTTCGTTACTAAGCATTTTGCAACTCCTCCTCGTTACTAACGGCAGCACCGCCGTCGAGCGTGTTGGCTTTTAGTTCAGCCATCGGCCTGAGTTCTGACATGAACTCCTCTGGCAGCTTCCCCTGGCCGATGAACTTCGCCGCCCGATCCAGAACCGCAGCGACCTCATCGCGTGTTGTGGCCTGCATGATCTTCGCCCTGGCGTTTGCCATGTCTCGCAGCGTGCGATCATCGTAGGCAGGCACGGTGACAGACTGAGAGTCATCGTCCTCCTCTGTGACAATGCCAAGCAGTCCCTCTAGGTGCGTGCGGCAGAGCGTGGTCTTGTTACTCTTTAGCTCGCGTGGGTCAGGAGAGCGAGGGATCGGGCTAGTGCTTGCGATGTACTGCCCACTAACGTGTCGCAATGTAGTTGTTACATATTCGCCGGATTCCCCGTAGCCATAGATGTGCGGAGTAATAATACCCTTCATCGCAAGTGCCGCTTGAGTACTACGCCTGATGCTTTCAATCGAGGCGTAGCGATAAGTCTGCCCATTCCTAATCCCCTCCTTGTCAAGCGTTACAGGCAGGAACATCATCTGAGCATCACATAGATCAGCGATTAACTTGTCTGTCTGCGGGCTTTCTTCGCGATATGCGGAAAGCGTAATAGAACCTACGGTTGGCATATGATCCTCCTATAGCCAGTGTTGGGGAACGTGGGCCTCAATGTCCCCTTCAGTCTCGTACCTCTGCCAAAAATCCCATGCCCTGCGGGACTCCAATTCGTCAAGTAGCTCCAGACACAGCTTGCGGCCAGCATCAATCGCATGCTGCGGCAACGTGATAACAGCACACTCGTGCGGCCATGTGGTGCTGGTTACAATGAAACGCATGGGTGTAACATCCATGCCCATGGCATCCATGGCGTCCATGTACATGGCAGCTTGCATGTGATACATGTACTTCGTGATCGCATCGCGAATCCAATCACGGGATGGAACCTCTATTCGTGTGGTCTTCCAATCGAATAGGCAGTAAGGCGTTCTGCCATCAATGCGGCCACGCACCTGATAGCCGTTCATCGTCCAGACGCAATTGAACTCAGCGTCCTCACGGTCTTCGATAAGCTGCCTAACGCGACTATTACGCATCAGGCATTTCCACATTTCCCGAAGCTGCCGCTCATCGTTGGGCGAGCAGTAGTACTCCCCCGGCGGAATGTCCTTGACCCATTCCTTTGCCCTTGCTTCCGAAATCGCACCAGTGGCAGTGCAGACAGACTTTGGTGCGACATGCAGCAAAGACCAGAACGAACTGAGCAAAAGGGCTAGCTCGTGAAACAGAGTGCCGAAAGCGAATCCGCTGCTATCCCCCGCAGCAGATCGTTGACCCCGCTCATATGTGTGATAGAATCTAAGCGGCGACTTACGGAGAAGCTGTAGCCTGCTACAGGACGGCTGGGGCCAATTGTGGTATTTCTCCGCTGGGGTGTGACAATAGCTGACCAAGCGTGAAGAGCGGGCGAAGGGACTCGAACCCTCGACATCCAGCTTGGGAAGCTTGTTGTCATTTCCCTCTAGAACTGGGACTTGACTCATGCTCACTTTCTTTGAAGCCGACACTCAGACTGACACACTACTTGCAGGCGGTAGTCTGAGGGTGGGGATGAAGTTTTCGACGTTGTGCTATTTGTACTGCGAGGCGAGGCAGTTGTCTCAAGCCTACGCGAAGAACTTAGACCGGACTGCGCGTAGGCTAGATGAACAAAAGATCACCTCCGAATCCATCTGTGGGGCAGAACTTAGCAGGATGCTCAAAAGCATGTCAACCCTTTCTCCAACAAGTAGGAAAAATTTTCGGCGTGAGGCACTGACGCTGTGGCGTTTTGCCTACGATTCAGGCATCAGCAGCGTCCCCCCAGGCAGAGTCGCCCCTGTCATTGCACCTGTCCAGCCAGCCGAAGCTTGGTCGCTGGAGGAGGTGCGTAGCCTTCTCGCATGTGCAGAAGGTGACAGGACGCTGGTCGGCGGACACTACGGAATGAGGGTGTGCGACTACATGCCAGCATGGATTCGCATCGGGTATGAAACAGCCTTGCGGCATGCGGACATACTCAATCTGCATGCCACAGAAATTCGCAGGAACTGCGTGTGCAAGATCGCAAGCAAGACGAGCAAGCCTTTAGTCCGACGAATATCGGATAGAACCAACGATCTAATTCAGGATCTTATTAGGCAGTCAGATGATCGAACAGTGTTCGCTTGGTTTCTGACTCGTCGCAGATCGTTCACTTGCATACGCGATTTTCTAGACCGGCATGGCGTGAGCGGTAGCGGGAAGTTTTTGCGTAGGACTGCCGCCACCCTCATTGCCGATAGCTCACCAGCGTTGGCGACAAGATACTTGCAGCACAGCGACCCGAAGCTGTTGAAGCACTACGTTGACGAGACCTTGCTGAAGACCCCAGACGGGCCACCGCCTATCGACTAGCGTTGGCAATTAAATCAGCGATGCAACGGCTCTTGCTGTGAATCCAAATGTTTGGTGTCCCGCCATCGAGCGAGTAGTAGTCACTCAGCACTGCTTCGTGTGCTGCGCAGAACCGCTTGATGTGTCGCATGTTGCAGTGCTTGCCACGTTTGCGGTAGCTCTCTTCAATCTCCCGGTCTGTAGCCTCAAGCTGAACAACAATGTCTGGGGCAGGGAGGTTCAGCTGCTTCTGTTTGCGTAGCCAGCGGTAGCCAATCATTCCTTCTATGATGTAGCCCTTGTCGCCCGTCGCCTGCATCACGGCATACAGTGCGGCAACGTGGCCGTTACTCAGGAATTCGTCTGTGGAGTAAAGCGGCAGTCCAGACTCCTCTGCCAATAGCGTGCCCACATGTGTCTTGCCGCTGCCGGGTGGGCCGATGACAATGATCGTTGCGTTGGGGTGTAAGAAAAGCATGTGTGTTTTTCTATCGCATAAGAACGCTGCGAGTTGGCTTCTCTTTCGGCGGTTGGTCTGGCTGGCGAACTTGAATCGGGCCATTGAAAATAGGTGCATCCCCTTGGCGTTCGACGGGATTCACACCTAGTGGCTGGGCAGGAAACATCTGCAAGCCCTCGACCACTGGTGGCCGAAGCTGATCCTTCTTAGGCAGCTGTGCCGGTGTGCCACGCTGTAGCTTCAGCAGTTCTCTGATTTGATTCGGTGGCATGAATTGCATGCCTGATGCGTTGCTTGCCATTGTTATCACCAAGAGTAATTACAAGACCAATAACCAGCACTGAACTTGTCAGTCTTTTCTGAACAGTTGTGTCGCGCCTTAAAGTTGGAACGCCTACCACTGTCCCCGTGGCCCGCCCCCTTGCTCTGCCCTTCCTTGAAGTGTCCCATCGAGGCATCGCCAAAGCGAACCGTCTTTTCCTCGCCATCCTTGCAAGCCTTGACCACAAACTTTTTTCCGCCAGAGGTCTGCTTCTTAGGGCTGTTGCACTTCAGACTTCGTATTAAGTCACTCATTTTTTTGCAGTCTTCGCTGCACCCCATGTTGTCACCTTGGGACTAGTGGTATTACCGGAACCGGGCCAAAGCCAAACGGTGTGCGAACGCTCTTGCCGGGTGACGGTGTCCCTCGCTGCTGTCGGATGGTTCTGTTTACATTCCGCTGGGATTGACGCTGCTGCGACTCGATCTGTGATTGTACATATTGGTAGTGGTCTGGCGGGATGAATACCCTTGGGTCAATAGACCTTCCAGGCATTGCTGTAATCTGACGCTTGATAGCCCGTATTGTGTTACTCACGGCCAACCACCTTTACTACACGCCCGTTCGGGTCTTTGCCGACCGCAAAAGGCTTACCTTCTTTCTGGTCGATTCCTGAAGAAACCGTCTTCACTCCGCTCCGCATCGCAGCCTGCACCACTGGCCGTGCCTCTGGCTGGATCACGCCGGTCGCCAGTGCCAGTGGAGTCGGAACGAACGGTGCTGCTATTGTGCCGTCATCCCTGATAAGGCTCTTCATTGCCAACAGTTCCCGTGGCCCACCGTTAGCCAATGCCGCCAGCCGTTCTGGGCTGTAAACATCCGCAGGATCGCCGCCGCTGGCAACGTACTGTGCCTTGGTTTCCCCAGCCTCTTTGGCAAGGCGACCGTACTCTCTGCCGTAAAGACCCTTCGCCAGCCGGATAATGTCACTCATTTCTGCCTCGCCTCTCTAAGGTCTCTGCCCAATGACTGATAAAGCTGGAAGTAAGGCATTAGCTCTGGTGGCACTTGAGGAAGTCGCTCTTCTGGTATGTAACTCTCAGTGTAGTTTGTCATAAACCCTTCCAGCTTCTGTGCGGCCTTGCGTCGAGCATCGGACAACTGCCATGCTGGATCAGCAGTCTGCATCTTCACGCCAGTAAACGTATTAAACAGTTGTTTAATGGCTCGTTGCTGCATCGGGATGCGGTCATCCATAAGACCGCCAGCGATCCCGGCAACCCGTGGGAAAGGAGTCAACTGTGCGGCAGATTTCAGGAGCGGGTTTAGGTTCTTAGTATCGCCAGTTACTCCCTTGTAAATTCTGTCGAGGGGTGTGACTGCCTCTGAGAGCGGTCGGCGGCTGAACATGTCCTGGCCCGTCATGTACTCGATGCCGGTTCGCAGCAGGGGGTTCATTTGCAGACCAAGGTTCTGTGCCGTACCCTGTGCAGTTCCCTGTATCGTGGGCTGCGGATCGAACAGCGAGATCATATCCACGCCGGGCGCGTCAAAGTCCTTAAAGAATGTGGTGGTGTCGCTGTTAGGATCAATCCCCAGTAGCGGCTCTAACATTTCCGGCACGCGAACGGCGAACTGCTGCCGCATTGCTTCTGGTATGTAGGTGTCATCGTCGGAATCCTGAAGCACTCGCATGGCCCGCACCATCTGTGCGTACCCACCGCCAGGGCTGTTTACCAGCGATTGAACAGCATACTTTCCAATTCGTGAATTGTAAGCCCACCAAGGAAATATGAATCTGCGAATTACATTCCGCTCGAAATCGGTGAGGCTTGAGTAGTCCACGAGTGCAGAGGTAATACGCTTCGCTGCGAACTCAGGGTTTGCCCCACGCTCTAGCATGGCAATAAACCCGCCCAACCTCGCAACAGAATCTGTGTAACTGCTGATCTTCTCTGACGCATTAAGGAGAGGGTTCTTGGTGGAGTAAGCAGCCTGCTTCTGCCCTGGAAGCTGCACTCCCCTGAACTGAAAAAAGTCGCTGGCCTTGCCAGAGAATTCACCTCGACCGGGGACTAGCTCGCTGAACACACTGTCCTTACCAAGCCAGGAGACAGGATCAGCCCCAGGCAGGAATTGAGTCAGCTTGCCGTCCTTGTTGGCCGTCAGTAGATCGTCGGTTGCGAGAGTGCGAAGCACCCCAGATGTAGCAACATCCTCGACAAACTTTTCCCGAAGTGCTTCACCAGCCAGCCCCTTGTACCGCTCGATGTCTTTCAGGGCGAACTCTGCCTTGTCGAACTGACCGGCGAGAATCATCTTTGCAGTGCCAAAACCTTTCAGTGCCGCTATGGGACTGTTGGTTTCAAGCATCACGCTAATGGCGTTACTATACATATCGCGAACATGGCGCGATGGAAAAGCCAAAAGGAACGCTTTGTTAAGCGAGGTGTAACTGTCGAGGTATTGCAGCATTTCCTGCTGGGCACGAGGCGATGAATAGAAGTCCTTCATCGCAGTGAGCCGGTTGTACACCGACTCGTCTATCGCAAACTTTCGGAGATCAATCTTCTCAAGATCGATGCCGGTTTCGCGTACCAACTCTTCCTTTAGCCTCTTTACAACTGAGGTGCTGGCCCGATTCCTCGTAGTCCTCAAGCCGGTCGCCGCTGCAATATCATTGAGGGCAAGGTCAAGACGCTTGTTTGATCCGGCTAGACTGTTGACATTTTGTCCTGGCTCAAGCCTGCGGGCACTTTCGGCTAGGCTCTCGTAGATGCCACGAGCTTGAGCGCGTGCCCCGGCTTGGCTTAACAGGTTGCGTGCCTGACTAGCCAGGGGGTGCTGCTCAAACACGCCAGTGCCGGGTGCTGTTGTCGGGTCAATCTTCGCGAAGAAGCGAACGATTTTCTGTGCCCCCCGGTCATCGATAACATCAGTGCCCGTCTGCATTTTGATGTGGGTCTTCGGCTTACCGGCTTTATCCAATACTGGATTGCCGCTGGCATCGACAATCGCTTCGCGAATGATCTTCCCTTCAGCATCACGCTCTGGGATTTGGGGACGGAAGCTGCCCTGCACACGCCTTGTCGGGTTCGGAAGCCCGCCTCTAGTTGGGGCGTGCTTTGCGTTAAGGTAGTCCTTTACCTCCTTCGCTGCTGCCTCAATTGTAACATCACCCTGCCGCACGAGCTTTTGAACCAGCGGCAGCTGCGATGCTTCGATCAGGTCGGATGTTCCGCCTGGAGTCTTCAGGTATTCCTGCCGCCCCCGCTGCTCAAGCGTGCTGGCCGCATACTCAGACAGGCTTGCCCCTCGTCCATACTCTCCAAAATCTGCCTCGATGGCGTAACGTGGGTTGTACCTGACTCCGTAACGGTCGGAGTATTTGTTGGTCGGCATGCCAAGCGACTTGCCAGCCTTAACCTGACGGTCGTTCAGCTTCAGCCAATCAGACACATAGCTATCAAACTTGTCATCGCCAATGGCTTTCCTAACAAGTTCGTCGCTGGCCGTCCCCACACCCTCCACCTGTCGAATAACAAAATTCCGGCCCTGCGGCGAGAGCAGCGAGTCAGTGCCCAGAAGCTTCTGTGCTTCTTCTGGGAGCTTTACCATGCGAAGCTTTTCCATCAGTCCAGCAGCTTCACCGGCAGCTGACGAGGTGGCACTAGCTATATCATCAAATCGCCGCATGGCAGCGATCTGTTCGGCAGCGGCAACCTTCCCGCCGACTCGCTTGTCAAAGAGGGACGAGCCAAACCGCACTGGGTATGACCACCGCACGGCCTGCCCCATCGCATCAAGAGCATCCAGCGTCCCCTGTGCTGCCCTTGGATTAAAGGTTGCCATTGGGGTGAAGTAGCCCAAGCCAAAAGCACCACCTAGAGTCTGATCAGCAACCTGTTCGTATGTCTTACCTCGTGGCCGAAGGTAGGCATTTAGATCATCAATTCTTTTCTGTAGCGTGTTGGCGTCAGCACCGTACTCTGCAAGCTCGCGCAGCGTGGTGTTCGTCTGAGCAACTCGCTTGCCGACAAGTGGCCGCTGGGCAATGTTCTTTGGTGTGATGGGAACCTTGTCCGTAGCCAGCTGCTTCAGTGCTTGACGGCCTGTGCGTGTCTTGCGGGCGGCGGCAACGCGAGATGCGGTGTCACGCCCAAGCTTGGCGAACGCCACATCGCCAGCCTTGTCCAATAGGTTGGTGTACTTAGCCGCCTTGCCACCAATGTTCAGTGCGCGTGCCGCACCGAAGAACATTGACAACGGATCGAGAGCAACTTCGGCTGCGAAGCCTGCCCCTGTGCGGGCGTAGCTGTTAGTGTTCTCATCGATCAGACCGTATGTTTCGAGTAGGTCTTCGCCACTAACTCTGTTGTTCCAAGTGAAACCGCTTAACGGCTTACCGGCGAGTACTCCTCGAAAGATAGCACCGGGCGTATCAATCGCCTTGCCGACTGTACCAAGCGCACCACCAGCCTCTTGGGCCAGCTGGTACAGCATGCTCGACTTTTGTTCGGGCGGAAGGTACTGTTTGCGGGCGCGACTATTGCGGGAGCGTGCGGATTCTGCACGCTCTTTCTGGAGGTTCTCGTAGGCAGTGCCCCCAGTTCGGACAGACGAAGAGGTATCAAGCAGGCTGTAGATTCCCATCTGCTAGACCCTCACGCCGTATCGCCTTGCTGGCAGTCCCCCTTGGACAGTGGTCGTTTGTTTGTAGCTGTAACCCTGCGGGGCGGTGAATTCACTGTCGCCAAGAGTCCCGCTCAAGTCTCTGTCAGGCAAGCCAGATTGAAATTCAAATGGCTGCTCATTTGTCACGGCACTGAAAAGCTGATTCTCCACACCGTCCGGTGCTTCGGGCCGTGGCACTTCTCCCGTCACCTCGTCGGCTGGCCTAGCAACAGGTGTCTCATCATCGGTCTTGTTAATAACATCAGGCGGCGTGATGCCTTCGCCCTTCTTTGTTTCAGGTGCTTCAGCTGATGGCTTTGTTTCATCGAGCAGCCCCTTGATAGGGGACTGCTGCTCAACCTTTTCCGGTATCGTGGACTGCGATCCTTCCTGCACCTGTTCTGCAACCTGAGTCGCCATGGGCTTTTCCTGCGGCTGCTGCTCTGCTCGCACAGGTTGCTGTTGTGCTTGTGTCTGCCGTGCCTGCTCTTGAGGTTCCTGCTCAACAGCTGACGTTGTCGGTGCGCGTGAAGGGCCAGGGGACGGGCCGGTTCCGCCACTGCCACCCTGCCGGTTCCCCATCAAGCCGCCAAGCAGCCCGCCGCCGATGCCGCCACGCATGAGACCACCGCCAAGGCCACCAAGCAGACCACCCAGCAAACCCACCGGATTCAATGCGAGGTCGATCAGTATGTCAACGAAATATTCAAGCATCGCTCAGTTGATCTGGTTAATGGTTTCTTCGACAACCTCTTTGTAACTTCTTGGCTTAACAGGCTTCGGTGGCTCAATATTGCCCAGCCCGCTAGCAAATCCGCTAACGTCCTGGCTCATGTTTTTGCCCTTCCAGTACGCCTGATTCTTATCGTATTCAGACGTTTTCCCCCTGCCGCCACCGCCGCCGCCGCTGCGACTCATTAGGAGTTTAATCAGTGCTGGTATCAGTGCTGCCATTATTCGTAACCCGATAGATTTCCAGACTCTTTGACGGGGACAGGAGCCAGCGTGTTGTTTGATGAGGATGGATCGTAATTAGGATCGAAGAAGCCACCCTCGCCAAACCATGGACGTTGCTTTCTTTCGTCGCTGTACAGTGCCTGCACATGTCCTTCAAATGCAGTAGTGATGCTGTCAAAGTCACGGTCGGCTTTCGAGATAGCCTGTGCGACTGCCTGCGAGTCTTTCGTGTCCACGCCAGCTAGGTGGTTCGAGCGAAGCTCTCGCTGTATCTGTGGGAAAAGATTGGCTTGATAGTCAGAGAGCATCCCCCTGACTGATTCCGGTGCAGTCTCGTGCGAACTGTACCAGAAGTCAGCAAGCCGCTTTGTCTTTGCCATCACATTGCGAGCGTACTCTTCCTCTGTGTACTGACCGCTTGCTAGCATAACGTCTTCGACCACAAGCTCCCCGGCGAATGTCGAGGCGTAGAGCGAAATGCCAAACTTAATGTTGTCCTCAAACAGCTTTTGTGTCTGGGTCTGGAACTGGGCATTTTCTGCGGCTGTCTTGCCGCCCCTTACTCCACCGCCAGCCGGATTCTCGTCTGCCGTGTTAGGGACGTTAGACTCAGCCTGATTGCCCATCGCAGTGGTCGCCAAGTAGGCGTACTGTGTCAGGCTGATTTTGCCTGCCTGCAAAGACTGACCGAAAGCCTGAACTGACTCAAGGACTCCCTCTGCTGTTTTCTCAAAGGCTAGCTGAGTGTCAACTTCTTTGTTTGCTGTGTCGGCCCTTGTCTGAGCGATCTTCGCTGCGATCAGCGGTGCTAAATCCTGTCGCGCCTGCTCTGCATTCTTTTCGTCAGCGGCAAGCACGGCCTCTTGTGTGCTAGCACCCTGTTCAAGCCGATATAGGGTGACGGCCATAAGATTGAACTGCTGCTCCTGCCTGCTGGCCGCAGCAATCTCTACTTGATTCGAGCTAGTTTGCGAGAGGGTGCGATAATTGTTCCCGGCCCACTCTCCCATGCGGAAGAAAAAAGTAGACCGTGGCTCACCCTCGACCGGCTCTGGCCTGGGGCTTTGTGCGACGGTGGTTGCTGCTGGCGTTGCGGCTGTGGTTGTTGTTGAGGCAGCAGGGCCGCACACACGCTGGCCGTTGACGATCCGGCAGCTGCCCCCGGTCTGCTGAATTGGTTGAGCGGAAGCGTTACTGCCCGCAGCCGTCATAAAAGGACTGCCGCCGCCAGACGAACCGCTTCCCTGGCCGGAAGCTGCCGCTAGTAGGTTGGACTCCTGACTAGTCTCAGGTGCTGCACTGCCCTCGCTCACCTCAGTCCCCTGCATCCGATCCATCTCAGACGCTGACATGAGTGGGTCAATTATTTCATCAAGCCGCTTCCGGCGGGCCTTTCGGCGTTGATCTACATTGCCGACGCTAGCTTCGAGGATCGATGCCATTTGTGTTTCCTTCTGGGGCTACATGATTATGGCTAGTTAACCACCAGTGCCTGCAAAGAAGTTTCAATGTCTGGCCCCAGCAGTTCGAGGATGCGTGCCTCTGCCTGCTCCTGTGTCCAGTTGCCAATTGCGTCATAGTCTTCACCCTCCCACAGGGTGATGTCCCTGCAATGCGGCCCAAGGTGAGCTAGCACGATGCGGCGAAAGTTAACGTCGCGAAACGAGAGCATGAGCGAATCGAGGGTGACCTGTTCACCACCGATTCTTTCAATAGTAACAGGGGAAGGAAGATTCATTTTGTGTCCTAAGATAGTGGTGAGGTGGGAACGGTAAACGATGCCCCAGAATAGACTGCGGAGCTACTAAGCCGGAATTCTTCCATGTCGCCGTCAAACCCCTCATAGCCATTCATGTAGTTTTCAAGGCCAAGGTACATTTCTATAGCGGTCGTGCCCCACGGCAGGGTGTTGGTTGCATTTGTGCTTGTCGCGATTCGAGTGCCGTCCAGATACAGGCTGTAAGTTGCACCATCTCGAACAACGGCAATGTGATGCCAATCATTGTCCTCTGGGAAAGTGGTGGTGCTGGTGATTGTGCCGCCGCTTGTAGTCATTCCATCGTTAGCCTGATACCAGTAAAACGCCAGTGAGTGAGGCGTGGCTGCGTAGGCGTCGGCGTAAATGCCAGCGGAGTCATAGGTGTTACCGACGTTGTCCAGGGCCGACCAGAAGCCTGGGTTGTATAAGTTGGTAATTCCGCCACTTCCCACTCGCATCCAAAACTCTACCGTGTAGTCGGCGGGTGCGGCGTCAGCGAAAACAGTTGGGCTTACTGTGTCGGGATCATACGAGTTTGAGGTATACGTTCTTGAGTGACTGCCGAATAGTGGGCTAGTGCTATTGAACGTCGCAGAAGAACTGCTGCTCACCGGGTGGTTGTTGCCACTGCTATCGCTCAGATTGTTGTCGAAGTGCAGCAGTAGCTCTGTGGAAAGAACAACCGGCGACGTTGGCGTGTCTGTCACGGCAGCAGAGTATGCA
>Ga0181594_10004806_pt1 | contig 11950 bp, 8 predicted proteins | sample 071ome_18_FD_145603 | JGI IMG/M metagenome (GOLD analysis project Ga0181594, IMG submission 145603) | Coastal salt marsh microbial communities from the Groves Creek Marsh, Skidaway Island, Georgia - 071413BT metaG (spades assembly) | ecosystem: Environmental > Aquatic > Marine > Intertidal zone... | reverse complement strand
CCGCTGCGACGAGCTTTACCCCAGCGAAGCCGGGGGCGGTGGCACCGGCAATTTCGACGAGGCGGTCAAACGCGGCAAGGCCTATATCGAGGCAGGTGCCGACGTGGTGTTCTTTCCGCCGAGCCCGGAGCCAGTTCCCGACCTGGTCAAGGCCCTTGGCGACTCGATCCCGGTAGCGACGATGGGCTTCTCGCTTCCCGACACCTGCTTCAACATGGCGACCGGCAACTGGGTGACGGCGGCGGCCAACCACCTCAAGCTGATGCGCGAGCTGATGGAGCACGGGCAGGTGCAATCGGCCAACTTCGATTTCCCCGAAAAGTACGAGCTGATCGACCATCCGCTTTACGACGGGCTGATCGAGGAATGGGCCGACAAGACCGGGCGCCAGAGCCGCCCCAATCACGCGCCCTAGGCTCTACTCCGGCGGATCGACGCCCTCGGGCAGCGCGACAATCTCCAGCGCCTCGGCAGGATCGAGCCAGCGCAATGCGGCCGCATGTATGTCTTCGCCCGTCAGCGCGAGCAGACGTTGTTCGGTCGCCAGATAGCGTTCGATGCGGTCGGCTTCGCCCTGGGCGCGGTCGACCAGCGAGAGCCAACCGTTGTTCGACTTGAGCGCATTTTGCAGCCTCTCCAGCATCGGCTGTCTGGCCCGCTGAAGAAGGTCCGCGGCGATCGGCCCGGAGCGCAGCCGGTCAAGCGTCTCGCGGATCGTGGTTTCGGTTGCCTTGACTTCGGTGACGGCGACCGAGGCGGACACGTCGAAAGTGCCATAGCCCCGCCAGTACCGCGACAGGCGGCTTGATGCGCCCGGCGAGTAGGCCTTGCCCAGCGCTTCGCGCAGCTCGTCGGTGAGCGAGACGCGCGTTACCCTCTCAAGCACTTCGAGAGTGAGCGCGGCGAGGGGATCGGAATCGTCGCGCGTCGGCCAGGAAAAGCGGATCAGCGCCTGATCGGACTCTCCGGTGTGGCGCACGATCCGGCGTGCGCGATTGGCGGTGAACCTTCGCGGCGGCTGCTCGGCATAGGTGCGGAACGTGGCCTCGCGCTGCGGCAATCCGCCGAATGTGGAGGCGACGGCGGCGATTGCGGCCTGTTCGTCGAAATCGCCGACCAGCCCGATCTCGATCGCACCGTGCTTCAATCTGTCGGCGACTGCGCCCTTGAGCGAATCGAAGGTCAGGGCGCGGTATTTCTCGACGTCCTGCACGCTGAACCTTGGATCGTCGTCGGAAAGGATTCCGCCTATCTCGTGCGACAGTGCTCCGCGCGGTGTCGCCATGGCCTGAGTGAAATAGCGATTGATGTTTTGCCGGTAGCGCTCGACGCCCTCGGCGCAATAGCCCGGTGCGGTGACATAGGCGGCGAGCACTTGCAGTTGCAGAGCCAGATCGTCCGGCGTCGTGCGTGCGGTCGCGACGGTCGCGGCCTCCTCGCTGCGGAATTCGTTCTGTACAGTGCGCCCGGCCAGCAGGCTTTGCAGCTCGTCCTCACTGTGCGCCTCAAGGCCACCTTCAGCGATATAAGGCACGAGTTCGGTGGTAAGCGGCGCATCCTTGCTATCGAGCATCCTGCCTCCATCGATGCTCAATTTGAGGAACACGCGCCCCTTGTCGAGGTCGGTCCTCTTGAGGTTCAGCATCACGCCATTGGCGAAGCGGAGCTTTCGGATGCCCAGATTGGGTTCCGTGACGTCGCTTGTCACGACGCCCGGCGTGCCGAAATCGGTATAGGCAAAAGCAGTAGCGGCGCGCGTGTCGCCCCTGTCGATCTTCGCGCGGAGCGCCTCGTCCCACGCCTTGCGCAGGGCCTCGCCGCCGCCTTCGGGTTCGTAGCGCCCGCGAATGCGCAGCAGCGGATTGTCGAGCGGCACGGCCCCGCGCTTGAGCGCGGCAAGCACCGCTTCCGGCGTGATTTCGGGCGCAAATGCCTCGAACCTTTCGAGCACCGTATGCGGCTGCGACGGGACCGTGCCGTCGCGCACCAGCGCCCAGACTGCCTGCGCCAGCGCCGCATGGGTGCGGGTGTCGGCCGCGGCCACGGCATTGCGCATTTGGGTGCGCACGCCTGCCACCTGCTCGTCGATCTCGGCCTGGGTGAAACCGTAACGCAGGGCACGGCGATACTCGCGTGCCGCGGCGAGCAGCCCCTCGCGCCATTTGCGGTCGCTGGTATCGACTATCAGCCGGGTCGTGCGCGCCGTCTCGAACACGTCGCCGGTGCCGAATCCGGCGCCGCGAAACGGTGGTGACGCCTGCCGCGCAACCCTGAGCAGGCGGCGGTTGATGGCATCGTAACCGATTTCGCGCAGCAGGTTCTCGCGCCGCCGGGCGACCGTGTCGGTGCCGCCGAGCCACGGGCCGTTCCGCGTTACCTCGACGCGTTCGGGCAGCGCGGGATCGATATACACGTCAGTGCGATCCTTGTCGGCAAAGTCGACCGACCCGCCATCGGGCTGCGGTTCGGGTGCGGGGCCTTGCCAGTCGGCAAAGCGCTCGCGCACCTTCGCTTCGACCATGGCAGGATCGAAATCGCCGACTACGGCCAGGGTGGTGTGGCGCGGCACATATTCGCGTTGCCAGAACGCCCTGAGGCTTTCGGCAGTGGCGTTCTGGATCGTTTCAGCCGTGCCGATCGGCAGCCTCTGCGCAAAGAGCGAATCGGGATAACGAAACGCGGTCGAGTCCTCGTATTCGCGCATGGCATAGGAATTGCGGTCTCTCATTTCGGCGAGCACTACGCCCCGCTCGCGCTCCACGGCAGCGGGCGAGAAGGTCAGTTCACTCGCAGTCTCGCGCATCAGCATCAGCGCGAGGTCGAGCAGTTCCGGATCGTTACGCGGCAGATCGAGCCGGTAATTGGTTTCCGAAAAGCTGGTCGAGGCATTGGTGTCGGCGCCGAAGGCCAGCCCTTCGCGTTCGAGCAGCTTGACCATTTCTCCTTCGGGCACATTGGTGCTGCCGTTGAAGGCCATGTGTTCGACGAAATGGGCAAAGCCGCGCTCGGACTCGCTTTCATCGAGCGAAGCGGCGCTGACTTCCATACGCACCGTCGCGGTGCCCTTGGGCGTCGCATTGGCGCGGATTGCATAGCGCATGCCATTGTCGAGCACGCCAAAGCGGTAGGCGGGGTCGAGCGGAATATCGCTGTTCTCGAAGCCCCAGACCTCTTCACGCGCGGGTGCAGAGGTGGCGAGCGGGGCAGGGGTTGCCGCGCAGGCGGCAAGCAGCGGTAGTAAGGCTGCGACAAAGGCACGCCGAAGCGGTGACAATCTACTTCCCCCGCAGTTTCCTGTGCTGGGAAAGGTCGAACACCTCGCTCGGGCCGCCATCGTCCTGAAGCAGGCCGAGCCGCCGCGCGACTTCCTGATAGGCCTCTTCCTCGCCGCCTAGATCGCGGCGGAAGCGGTCCTTGTCGAGCTTTTCGCCGGTGGTCATGTCCCACAGGCGGCAGCCGTCCGGGCTGATCTCGTCGGCCAGGATCAGGCGGCTGTAGTCGCCGTCCCAGATGCGCCCGAATTCGAGCTTGAAATCGACCAGGCGGATGTTGATCGCGGCGAACATGCCAGCGAGGAAATCGTTCACCCGGATTGCCATCGAGGTGATGTCCTGCATCTCCTCGTTCGATGCCCAGCCGAAGCAGGCAATGTGTTCCTCGGCGATCAGCGGATCGCCCAGCGCATCGTCCTTGTAGCAATATTCGATCAGGGTGTGGGGCAGCGGCTCCCCTTCGGGAATGCCCAGCCGCTTGGAAATCGAACCCGCCGCGACATTACGCACCACCACTTCGATGGGGACGATCTCGACCTGCCTGACAAGCTGCTCGCGCATGTTGAGGCGACGGATGAAATGGTTGGGCACGCCGATGTGGCCGAGCCGAGTGAAGACGAACTCGCTGATGCGGTTGTTGATGACGCCTTTGCCCTGGATCATGCCCTTTTTCTGGGCGTTGAAGGCAGTCGCATCGTCCTTGAAATACTGAATGATGGTGCCGGGCTCAGGCCCCTCATAGAGGATCTTGGCCTTACCTTCGTAGATCTGGCGGCGACGGGACATGTTCTTATCCTTCATACGCCTTCATGGCGCGGAAATGACCAGCCCCGGCGCTTGCAATCCCATGATCGAGATGGCACGGCCGGGGCTGCCCGATTATATAGTGGATGGCGATGCAAAAGCAAACCGGTGCGCCGGTTTGAGGCAAAGGAACAAGGGGCGGATGACAGTTTCGATCGAAGCCCTGACCGGGCCGCGCATTCTCTCCGCCATCGACGAACTGGCCGCCCTGCGCATCGCGGTATTTGCCGAGTGGCCTTACCTTTACGACGGCGATGACGAATATGAGCGGGACTACCTGCGCGAATTCGTCGAAGCGCCCCACGGCATTCTGGTCGCGGCGCGTGATGGTGAGCGGATCGTTGGCGCGGCGACGGCTTCACCGATGTGGGCGCAGAAGGCCGAATTTCGCGCGCCGTTCGAAGCGCGCGGGATCGACACGCAGAGCCTGTTCTACTTTGGCGAGAGCGTGCTTCTGCCGGAGTATCGCGGGCAGGGGATCGGGCACGCCTTTTTCGATGCGCGCGAGGCGCAGGCGATGAAATGCGGCGCACGGGCGGCGACCTTTGCTGGCGTGGTGCGGCCCGATGACCATCCGGCGTGGCCAAAGGACTATCGACCGCTTGACGCGTTCTGGCGCAAGCGCGGCTATGCCCCGGTCAATGGCTTTGTCACGCAATTGGCGTGGAAAGAGCATGGCGAGGCAGAAGAGAGCCCCAAACCGATGCAATACTGGCTGCGCAAATTCTGAGCGGCAATCGAACCCGTTCGCCCTGAGCTTGTCGAAACGCCGTACTTCATTTCGAGTGCCGCAATAAAAGAAAGAACAGTGCTTCGACAGGCTCAGCACGAACGGGGGTGGAATCAGTTAGGCGGCACACCTTTCCTACCCGGCTGCGACATGACAGGACCGGGCGATGTCCATGGTTTGTGTCCCTGCCAACGCCTCCGATGCGCTCCCGTTACTGTCCGGTGTCACGCGTACGGGATTCACTAGGTATTTCCATATACTTGCATGGCCGGACACCACTGCGGACACCTGTCACTTGTGTCACCCTCACGAGGCAGAAGCGGGCTTAATAGCTCTTCGGCAGGTCGAGCACCTTTTCGGCGATGAAGCTCATGATCAGTTGCTCGGTGATCGGGGCGATGCGGGTGGCGGCTGCCTCGCGATAGAGCCGCTCGACGTGGAATTCCTTGGCATAGCCCATCCCGCCATGAGTGGCGATGGCCTGCCATGCTGCATCGTGCGCGGCGCGCGCGGAGAGGAACTTGGCCGAATTGGCCTCTGCACCGCAGGGAAGGCCCTGATCATAGAGCCGCGCTGCCTTCTGGCACATTAGCCAGGCAGACTCGAGATACATCCAGCGTTCGGCAAGCGGGTGCTGGATGCCCTGGTTCATGCCGATGGGGCGGTCGAACACGACGCGCTCGCGCGCATAGTTGGCGGCGCGGCGCAGAGCGTCGCGGCCGATACCCACGGCCTCGCTGCCGATCAGGATGCGTTCGGGATTGAGGCTGTGGAGGATATAGCCGAAACCCTTGCCTTCCTCGCCGATCCGATCCTCTTCGGGCACGAACAGGTCCTCAATGAATATCGCGTTCGAATCGACCGCCTTGCGGCCCATTTTCGGGATGCGGTGGACGTCGATGTTGGTGCGGTTCAGGTCCGTGTAGAAGATCGTGATGCCCTGGGTCTTCTTGTCCACATCCTCGAATTTGGTTGTGCGGGTGAATAGCAGGATCTTGTTCGCAACCTGCGCGGTGGTGGTCCAGACCTTTTGGCCATTGACCCGGTAGCCGCCGGGCACCTTCTCGGCGAATGTCTTGATCCGGGTGGAGTTCAGCCCCGCATCAGGTTCGGTAAAGCCGAAAGCGACCTGATCCTGCCCTGCGACAAGCCGGGGAATCCAGCGTGCTTTCTGCTCCTCGGTGCCATAGAGCAGGATCGGGTGCGGGCCGAACAGGTTGATATGGATCGCCGAGCTGGCTGCGAAAGCGCCGCCGCAGGCAGCAACCTCGCTCATCATCGTCATTGCTTCGGTGACGCCGAGCCCGGAGCCGCCGTATTCCTCCGGCATCGTGATGCCAAGCCAGCCACCGTCAGCCATGGCCCTGTGGTATTCGCGCGGAAACTCACCGTCGTCGTCGCGGGCCAGCCAGTATTCGTCGCCAAACGGCGCGCAGGCTGCACGCACGCCTTCGCGAATGGCTTCAAGGTCTTCCTCGGTGGGCAGCGGGCGAGGCTCGCTCAAGCACTGTCTCCCGCGTTGTTTTCCGTCATCATTCTGCCGCTCGCTTTTCGACCGCATAGTCGGCCATATCGGGGCGGCGCAACATCTTCCAGTATTCGACATTGGGGCCGGGGAAGGCGAGCACGATCTTGCCGGTGTGGTGCCGGTAATAGCCGTGGGCGGTTCCGCTCTGGATCCAGATGGTATTCTCCAGCCGCTCCTGGAGCATTTCGTTGAAGTCGTCGCAGGCCTGTTGCGTCACTTCCATTGTGGCGAGATCATCCTCGACCATCCGTTTGAGGCACTCGACGACATAATGGACCTGCTGTTCGGCCAGCACGGTGTGCGAGGAGGCTAGGGCGGAGTTCGGCCCGGCGGTGATGAAGAAGTTGGGGAAGCCCGGCACTTCCATGCCCTTGTAGGCATGGGGGATCGGGTTCCACAGGTCCTGGAGGTCCACGCCGTTGCGGCCAGTGATGGCGAAATCGGCGAAGTATTCGAGCGTGTAGCCGGTCGCGAGGACCAGCGCGTCACACTCGATGCGGGTGCCGTCGGAGAGGACAATGGCGTCCTCCTCGCACGACTTGAGTTCGCCGACCACGAGATCGACATCGTCGCGCAGCAAGGTGTCGTAGTAACCGCAATCGAGGATCGGGCGCTTGGCGAAGAATGGAAAATCGGGCCGCACTTTCTCGATCAGGTCGGGACGCGAGGCGAGCTTATTTTCCATGTAGCCGATCGAAAGCTGCCGGGCAGCTTCATTGGTCGGCGAGACGCCGCCGGTCTTGGCACGGAATTCGGGGTCGATCATGGCCGGCGTGGTCGTCCGCGTCATCATCGAGGAGAACCATTGCAGGCGTGACCATTGCGTCACGTAAGGTATGTTTTCCAGCGCCCACAGCTCGTTCGGATCGACGTTCTGCATGACCCGCGGATCGGGCATCATATAATTGGGCTGGCGCTGGATGACGGTAAGATGGCTCGCGCGATCGGCCAGGCCAGTGCTGATCTGCGCCGAGCTGGCTCCGGTGCCGACGACGACGATCTTCTTGCCGGACAGGTCGACGCTGTCGTCCCAGTAGCCGCCGTGCAGCAACGGCCCCTTGAACCGGTCGAACCCCTCCACATCGGGGAACGAAGGGCGAGTGAGGAAGCCCAGCGCCATGACCACGGCGCGGGCACGATAGGTGACTTCCTCTTCACCACGCCTGGTGCGGACGACCCACTGGTTCGCCGCCGCGTCCCACTCGCATCCGACGAACTCGGTCTCGAAATCGATCTCGTCGAAGATGCGGAACTTGCGGGCGACGCCGTCGAGGTACTCGCGGTATTCCCCACCGCGCGGGTAGTACTTCGACCAGGAGGAATTCTGCGCGAAGGAGATCGAGTACTCGACGCTGGGCGTATCGACCGCGACATTGGGGTAGGTGTTGTTGAACCATGTTCCGCCAACGCCGGAATTGCGTTCGATAAGCCGGTAACGAAAGCCCGCCTGCTTGAGCCGCACGGCGGCGACAATGCCCATCATGCCCGCGCCGACGATCAGCACCTCGAAATCGTCGGGCGGCACCTTGGTCGCTTCGATCCCGCCTTCGCCGACGACGAAGCCCGCCGCCTCGCGGCCCATGCCGAGACCGTCCGGCGAGATTGGCGCGTCTATGCAGAATTCGGCCATCTGCTTGAACAGTGCCCGGTCCGGCGCGGTGATGACTGCGGTCGGGTCGTTCTCCATCACGTCGATGAGTCTGGCGCGAATGTCGGCGACGATCGCTGGATCAGGTTCCTTGGGGGCCTGCTCGGCCTTGGCCGAAAAAGAAGAGCCGCCCCGGCGCGGCACGCCGTCAAACGCTGGACCGTGGGTTGCGAGCAGGGTGCGGTCGCCGGTCAGGTGGACCAGCGACAGCAGTGCCACCACCGGATCGAGCGCATTGACCGAGGCATGCATTTGCGCTGTCCAGTCGCTGTCCACAATCGCCGCGTCCGCTTCCGCCATCTCGCCTATTCCCGTCGGTCAGTATTGATACCGACCGGTCCGTATTCCGAATCGCCTGCGCGAGTCCATCGCGCATTGCTTTCCCCGTCAGGTCGCGTCCATTCCATCGTCCACGTTGAGCACTGCGCCTCGAATGATCTGGTTCTGCGGTGAGGCGAGGTAGAGGATGATGTCAGTATAGCTCTCCGGGGGCGATCCGGGCCGTACCTGCATCATGCGCGCGAACAGCTCCATGTCGAACTTGTCCATCGGCCCGCCGCTGCCGCCAGTGCCCATCGGCGTGTTCACAGATCCCGGCGCAATGGCGTTGACCCTGACGCCCGACTTGATGACTTCGGCCTGGAGCGACTTGGTCATGTGCGCGACCGCCGCCTTGCTCGAGGTATAGGCGGTAACATAGGCATAGCCGCGGAACGCGGTGGCCGAGGAAATGTTGACGATCGCCCCGTCGCTCTCAAGCAGGTGCGGCATGGCCGCCTGGCTCAGGAAGAAGGGCGCGCGCACATTGACACCGTAGATGAAGTCCCAGGTTTCGGGAGTAACATCTTCGAGGGCTTCGATTTTCAATACGCCGGCAATATTGCATAACGCGTCCAAGCGATCCAGCTTCGCAACTGCTGCGTCAATTGCGGGCTTGCAGTTGGCCGGGTCGAGCAGGTCTGCCACGTGCGTCTCAACCGAACCGTTGCCCGCCAATTCCTTGGTTTCGGCGAGGCCAGCCTCGTTGACATCGACTGCGAAGACTTTCGCGCCGTTGGCAGCAAAGGCGAGCGTCGTTGCGCGGCCAATGCCCGACGCGGCTCCTGTCACGACCACCGCGAGATTTTTGACGTCGACTTCCATTTAGTGCTCTCCCAGAATTCCTGCGTGCTGTCAGACCTTGATTTCGCCTGCCGGCATGGCCTCGATGATCGCGTCTGCGCGCGCCTTGAACATCTCCAGGGTCGGCTCGTGCGAGGGGATGATCCAGAACGCCCGCTTCATCGATTCGCGCACCGCCACTTCGGCGATCTTTTCCGGCCCGACCATCGAGGCGAGATAGTCCTCAACTGCCTTTTCGCCGCCCTGGTCGCGATACTCGTCGAGCCGCTGGCGGGTGATGCCGGTATCGGCGCGGCTGGGCGCAACCAGCGAAACGCCGACCGGACTATTTTCCATAGCCAGTTCGATCCGCAAGGTATCGGCAAAGCCCCACAGACCATGCTTGGCCGTGACGTAGGGAGAAATTCCCGGAGCGGCGAGGAAGCTGGCCTGCGATCCGGTGATGACGAATTGCGCCGGGATGCCCTGCGCAACGAGGCGTGGCACGAAGGCCTTCGACATGTAGATCGGCCCCATCAGGTTCACGGCGATGACCCGTTCGAAAAGTTCCATTTCGGGATCGATGCCCGATGTGATGCCGTGAATGCCGGCATTGGCATAGACCAGGGCCATGGCGCCCTGCGCCCAGTCCATCGCCTCCTTGCCGAAGGCATCGACTGCGGCAAGGTCGGCCATATCGACCGCGCGAGCGAGCACCTTGGTGCCCTTGCCTTCGAGTTCGCTGGCGAGGGCATCCAGCCCCGCCTGATTGATGTCGGCAATCACGACCGAAGCGCCAAGGTCCGCCATCTGCCGTGCAATCTCGCGACCAATGCCGCTTGCTGCGCCAGTGACGACGACGGTCTTGCCGTTAGGATCGATGGTCTCTGTCATGATTCTCTCCCGCCTGGCCTTGATGGCCTGACCAGCGTGGATAGCCCGCCGCACCGGCAATGCAACGGCCTCCTGCGGCATTTTCATAATTACGGATTTGCGGGTTATGCGGGTCGCTGCCTTGCGAAAGGAGGCCCTCTCAGCAAGAACACCGCCGGAAATCGTGGAAATGCGCGCAAGGCGCTGCCATATGATCCGCAAGCTGGAAAATTTGCAGGCCGGGAAGAGGCAAGGCTGGGATGAGCGAACAGAATCAGACAATGACGCCCGAGGAAGTCCTCGAGAAGTATCGTGTCGAGCGCCAGAAGCGCCTGCGCGCAGATGGTTCCGCGCAGTATCGAGAACTCACCGATGACTGGGCGGAATTCGACCGCGACCCCTTCGTCGAGCCGGGATTCACCCGCGATCCGGTGATCGAGGAAACCGATGTCGTCATCATCGGCGCCGGGATCGGCGGCCTGACCACCGCCGTGCGGCTCGCCCAGAAGGGCGTGACCGACATGCGCATCCTCGACCGTGCAGGCGATTTCGGCGGCACCTGGTATTGGAACCGCTATCCCGGCTGCATGTGCGATGTGGAAGCCTACGTCTACATCCCGATGCTCGAGGAAACCGGCTTCATGCCGTCCGAAAAATATTCGAAGGCACCGGAAATCTTCAAGCAGTGCCAGTTGCTGGCCGAGAAGTACGACCTTTATTCCAAGGCGCTGTTCCAGACGGAGAGCAACGAAGCGCACTGGGACGACGAAGCCCGGCGCTGGATCGTGAAGACTGACCGTGGTGACGAACTCAAGGCGCGCTACATCGTTGTTGCCGGTGGCATCCTGCACAAGGCGAAGCTGCCGCGCATTCCCGGTATCGAAACCTTCGAAGGTAGTGCGTTCCATGCCGCGCGCTGGCGCTATGACATCACCGGTGGCGGACCGACCGAGCTTCCGACCAAGCTGGGCGACAAGACCGTGGCCGTGGTCGGCACCGGCGCAACCGCAGTGCAGGTCGTTCCCGCGATCGCCCCCGTCAGCAAGCAGGTCCATGTCGTGCAGCGCACCCCGTCCGCAGTGGGCGTGCGCAACAACCGCCCAACCGATCCGGACTGGTATTTCAATCAGCAGCCGGGCTGGCAGCAGGAGCGGATGTGGAACTTCACCGCCATGACGTCCGGCCTGCCGCTCGACGAGGACATGGTCGGCGATGCCTGGACCGAGGTTTACCGCGGCGAGATGGCGAGCGGCGGCGTGGACAAGACCAAGTTGCCGGACGATGAGCGCCTGCTTGCCGATGTCGAGATCATGAACCGCTGGCGCGGGCGCATCGAGGACATTGTCGAGGACAAGGACACCGCCGAGGCGCTCAAGCCGTGGTACGATATGTGGTGCAAGCGGCCTTGCTTCCACGATGACTACCTGCCGGCGTTCAATCGCGACAACGTCGCCCTGCTTGATACCGACGGTCAGGGCATCGAGGCGGTTACGCCGACAGGTATCGTCGTGCAGGGCAAGGAATATCCGGTCGACATCATCGTCTTCGCGACGGGCTTTGAGACCGGTACGATGTACAAGAGCCGCATGCATTTCGAGCTGTACGGCAGGGGCGGCAAGAGCCTTTCCGAGGACTGGGCCGAGGGCACGCAGGCCCATACGCTCCATGGCCTGCTCTCGCGCGGCTTTCCCAACGCCTTCCTCTACAGCGGTGCGCAGGGCGGCTTTGCCACCAGCATCGTCCATTCGTTGCAGGACCACGCCGAACATGTTGCTGATGTCGTCAGCGCGCTAAAGGAGCGGCAGGCCACGATGATCGAGGCGACGCCTGAAGCCGAGGAGGAATGGTGGGAATGGATCATGACCGGCTTCCAGTACGGCTATGACCAGATGAAGGAATGCACACCGAGCTGGCTCAACGGTGAGGGCAACCGTGATCCGTCGCGAATGAAGCTGTCGATCTACCTCGGGCCGCTCTAGGACTACTCGGACACG
>Ga0181594_10004801_pt1 | contig 11951 bp, 7 predicted proteins | sample 071ome_18_FD_145603 | JGI IMG/M metagenome (GOLD analysis project Ga0181594, IMG submission 145603) | Coastal salt marsh microbial communities from the Groves Creek Marsh, Skidaway Island, Georgia - 071413BT metaG (spades assembly) | ecosystem: Environmental > Aquatic > Marine > Intertidal zone... | reverse complement strand
GACCACAGCGGTCGATCATTCATGGCCTATAACTCACCAATCGGGATATTCTGGAGGGATCGAAGTTTACCCCGCGCCTGTCTCATGATTAACTCACTCCTAAGCACTTTTTGCAATCCAGTCGGGCCCACACGGCGGGTCACCGCCCAAGCCAACAAGACCACTCTACACAGGCTTTTATGACTCAAGTCGCCGGTTTTGATCGTGAGACCCTGGTCCAGCAACTGATTACGCGGTCCGCTGTAGAAGTATCGGCAGATCACCAGACCATCGTCGCAGATTTTCTAGCGCTTTATTTCGCCCGGGTTCCCGGTCCTGACTTAATCGACACCGACCCCAATGAGCTGTACGGCTGCGCGCTCAGTCATCTCGAGTCAGCAAAAAAAAGAAAATCGGGCGAGGTTAAGGTCCGTGCGTTCAACCCTTCCGTCGAACACGACGGGTGGGTCTGTGAACATACGATGGTGGAGATCATCTCTTCGGATATGGCTTTCCTCGTTGACTCCATCCGGATGGTCCTTAACCAACTCGGTTACACCATTCATCTCACTATCCATCCGGTCATCGGCGTGGATCGAGACCGCCAGCACCGCATAAACAAGATCAAAAGACACAACGAGGGCTTACAGGCCGAGTCTTTTTTGAGTTTTCGGATAGACCGTGAACTGCGCTCAGAGTATCTGCGTAACATCGAGACCGAAATCAGCGAGGCCCTTGATGCCGTACGCGCGGCCAATCAAGACCTCGACCCCATGCGCAATAGGGTTCTTGATGTCGCGGCGCAAGTCGAGCGGGCTATCCCCACCTCGGCAGTGGAGTCACAAGAGGAGATAGCCGCCCTTCTCCGCTGGGTGGCTGAGAACAACTTCACTTTTCTTGGCGCTATCCAGTACCGGCAATCTCGCCGGACGGATTCGGACATGCAACCCGATGAATCATCTGCCCTCGGCATATTCAAAGCGGGGCTGCAAGGTGATCAAAAAAACCGCTCACAGATACTGCCTGACTCCATCGCCGACCGATTTCTCCCTGACGAATCCGTTCTCATTACCAAATCCAGCGTTAGGTCGTTGGTGCATCGTCCGGCATTTATGGACGTGATTCTGATTGAACATCCCAGAAGCGCAAACGAAGAGCGCCTGCAGACCCTGCTGGCGGGTCTCTTCTCCGCAGACGCTTATAACCGGAGCGTGACCGAAATACCGATCCTGCGCCAAAAAATGACGAGGCTGCTTGATCGCAGTGGGCTGCCGGCTCGCGGTCACGGCATCAAGGTTCTTCAAAATATTGTCGAGCAGTATCCTCGTGACGATCTTTTCCAGATCACTCATGATGACCTTTACGCTGCCGGCATGAGCATGCTCGACCTGCAGGAACGTCAACGGGTTCGACTGTTTGTCCGCCAAGATCGTTTCGACCGATTTTATTCCTGCCTTGTTTTTGTGCCTCGAGAGCGCTTCAACAGCGATCTGCGGGAAAAGATCGGTTCGGCCCTGCAGCAGGCGTTTCAGGGAACCGGATACGAATTTAACGTCCATTTCTCAGAATCCATTCTGGCGCGTATCCACTTTATCGTGGATGTCGCCGAGACTGGGCCAGCGACTCTGGATACTGAGGCACTGGAAGCCGAGATTCGAAATCTTGCCAAGTTCTGGCCCGATGAATTAAGGCTCGCCCTGCAGGAGCACTATGGTTTACAGGCAGGGGCCGAGTATGCCGAACGCTGGAGCAGCGCGTTCCCCACCGCATATCGCGAAACGTTCAGTCCCAAGCACGCGGCGACGGATATCCAGCATCTGGACGTCGCCAGTCGGACCCATCAACTGGTCATCCATTTCTCGCCCATCCCTCATGAAGAAAGGGGGCATCTAGAACTGACGATCTTCTCTCCCGGGGAGTCTGTCGTCCTTTCAGATATCCTGCCCATGATCGAGAACCTGGGTTTACGGGTTCTCACCGAGGCACCCTACGTCGTTCGCTGCGCTGACGGTGCTATTTTCTTTATCCATGTCTTTAACCTTCAGGCCCTCTCAGGACAGTCCGCAAATCTACAAGAGGTTCAATCCAACATTGAGGCGTTGCTGCTTCGCGTCTGGCATAAAGCAACCGATAACGACGGATTTAACCAACTTGCTCTGTCGGCCGGGCTTGACTGGAAACAAACCAATCTGCTCCGGGCCATTTATCGGTATTTAAAGCAGATACGATTTCGATACAGTCAGGAGTATGTGATTCAAACCCTGGCCGGCAACCCCAACATGGTTCGCCGACTGGTTCGTTTTTTCGAAGTCAAGTTTGATCCAGATCTTGACGGGGATCGTGAGGCACACACCAAAGAGGTTCGATCGGATCTGAGCAGTGGTCTCGAGCGCGTCACGAATATCGATGAGGATCGCATCCTGTCAGCCTATATCAACCTGCTGGATGCGTTGGTCCGAACCAACTATTTTCAGAAACACGACCCCGATCAAGCGGAACGGCTGGCCTTTAAGATCGATTGCCGATCGATTGCCAGAATGCCCGAGCCGCGACCCCTCTTCGAAATATTTGTTTTCTCCTCGCATCTGGAGGCCGTCCACCTGAGAAGCGGACGGGTATCCCGTGGCGGGCTTCGCTGGTCGGACAGGCCTGAGGATTTTCGAACCGAAGTCCTGGGTTTGGTAAAAGCCCAGATTGTCAAAAATGCCGTTATTGTTCCAGTGGGATCCAAAGGCGGCTTTATTGTTCGAAAACTCGCTGACTGCCAACCGTCCGACCGGTCCAACGAGGTGATCCGGTGCTACCAAACCTTTATCAGGGGCATGCTAGACCTTACCGACAATCGTCAAGGCGACGTCATTTCCCCACCGCCTCAAGTCCTGCGCTATGACGGCGATGACCCCTATCTCGTGGTCGCTGCGGACAAAGGCACGGCTACTTTTTCGGATATCGCTAACGACATTGCACATGAATATGGATATTGGCTTGGCGATGCCTTCGCCTCCGGCGGCAAGACCGGGTACGACCACAAAGGCATGGGGATCACGGCTCGTGGGGCGTGGGAGTCGGTTAAGCGCCTGGCTCGAGACCTCGACTTAGACATCCAAAGCCAGCCCTTCACTGTTATCGGGATCGGGGATATGGCCGGCGACGTGTTCGGCAACGGCATGCTGCTCTCCAAGCAGATTCGCCTGGTGGGAGCCTTTAACCATCAACACATTTTTATCGATCCTGACCCAGATCCTCTAGCGTCGTTTGCCGAACGGCAGCGGCTTTTTTCGATGGCTCAATCCAATTGGGCCGATTACAACCAAGATCTGCTGTCCAGCGGCGGAGGCGTCTGGCCGAGGACGATGAAAAAGATTGACCTCTCTGACGCGGCACGAAAAGCGCTGGGCATCAGCGCATCAAGTCTAAGTCCAGAGGAGCTTATCCATGAGATGCTCAAGAGCCCTGTTGATCTCCTGTTTAACGGCGGTATCGGAACCTATGTGAAAGCCTCTTTCGAGAGCCATGAGTCGGTAGGCGACCGAGCCAATGACAGTCTTCGAGTAGACGCAAGTCAATTGCGCTGTCGAATTATTGGTGAGGGTGGCAATCTTGGATTAACGCAGCACGCGCGGATTGAATTCAGTCGCCGCGGGGGGCTCTGTCACACTGACGCCATAGACAACTCGGCGGGCGTCGACACCTCTGATCACGAAGTCAACATCAAGATTCTGCTGAACGGTGCCGTGGACGAAGGCACCTTGACTCTCGATGAACGAAACGCGCTGCTTGAAGAAATGACCGAAGAAGTAGCTGGACTTGTGCTGCGCGATAACTATGCGCAGACCCAGGCGCTGTCTCTCGCCACCGATCAGGCCGCGAATCTGATCCACCAACACTCGCGCGCAATTCGCCAGCTGGAGCAGACCTATGGTCTGGATCGTGCGTTGGAAGGCTTGCCGGATCAAGAGCAAATTAATAATCGAATTTCCCAAAAAGAGGGCCTGACTCGGCCCGAACTCGCCGTCCTGTTGAGTCATAGCAAGATCTCAACCTTTCAAATCCTGCTTGAATCCACAGTGCCGGAGGATGCGTTTCTCGCCGAGGATTTAAAGCGGTACTTCCCCGCGGTACTCAGTCCGCGCTTTGATCGGTTTATGGCCACGCATCAGTTGCGGCGCGAGATTGTGGCCACATATCTCACCAATAACATGATCAATCGAGTGGGTCCGGGCTTTGTTTTGCGGATGAACGAATTAACCGGCGCCCTGCCCGCAGACACGGTCAGGGCTTTTGCCGCCGCTCGGGAGATCTTCCGTCTTCGCGACTGCTGGCGGGAGATTGAAGCGCTCGATAATCGAGTGCGCTCTCAAATCCAAAAAGAACTGATGCATGAAACCCGTCAACTGCTTGAACATGCGACGGTGTGGTTGTTGACGTATCGTCATCAACCTCTTGACATCGCACAAAGTGTAGAGGAGTTCCGCGGCGCGATCGATCACTTGAAACGCGGTTTTCCACGCGTGCTCGCCGCTTCCAATCGACTCACTCAGAAGCGTCGCGTGAAGCGCTACCTCGGCGCTCAGACGCCGGCGCCACTGGCAAATACGGTGGCCGAATTTGCCGCGCTATCACGAGGTCTCGACATTGTTGACCTTGCTAATAATGGTGAGACCTATGGCATTGCACAAGTCGCCTCGGTCTATTTCGACGTCGGTGATCGACTCCATCTGCAATGGCTCTTTGAACGCATTGGCAAGCTACCGCTTCAAAATCACTGGCATGGTCTGGCACGGGCCGCTTTGCGCAGCAATTTGACGCTCACGCAAAGGCAGATCACCGCTAGAATACTCGCGAGCGACACGGGGCGTGGAAAAAGTGCCGTACGCAGCTGGATTGCAGCAAACGGGCCCGACCATCAGCGCCTTGAGCAGATGATCGATGATCTCCAAAAATCTGCAGAACTCGACTTTGCAATGCTTGCTGTAGCCGTAAGCGCAGCCGGACGACTCGGCCTTCAGCCAGAGAATGAACGCACGGCAGCCGCCTCGACATAGCACCCTTGTATAGGTAAACATGGGCTCGCCCACGAATTGTTTTTTTGACTTTCGAATAGACGGACCACCAGCAACTTATGCGCACCTCAAATTTCTTCCTCACCACGCTTAAAGAGATCCCGGCCGATGCAGAAGTGGTGAGCCACCAGCTCATGCTTCGGGCGGGCCTCATCCGACAGGTCGCCTCCGGGGTCTATAACTGGCTGCCTCTGGGACACCGGGTCTTGAGCAAAGTGCAGCAGGTCGTTCGCGAGGAGATGAATCGAGCCGGTGCCCAGGAGGTGCTGCTGCCCGCCGTGCAGCCCGCGGAGTTGTGGCGCCAGTCCGGTCGATGGGATGCCTATGGCCCGGAGCTTTTACGATTTTCAGATCGCCATCACCGTGACTTTTGTTTCGGTCCCACGCACGAGGAAGTAATCACCACATTGGCAAGGGCCGAGATTCGAAGTTACCGGCAACTGCCTATGAATCTCTACCAGGTACAGACCAAGTTTCGAGACGAGATTCGTCCCCGCTTTGGCGTGATGCGGTCCCGTGAATTCATCATGAAGGATGCCTACTCTTTCGATCGCGATCCGGCGGGTATGGCACAAAGCTACCAGGCCATGTATGACGCCTATGGCCGCATCTTCGAGCGGCTGGGACTCGCGGCCCAAGCCGTTGAGGCGGACAGCGGCTCGATTGGCGGAAATTTTTCCCACGAGTTTCACGTTCTGGCGGACTCAGGGGAGGATGCCATCGCTTTTTGTTCCGAGTGCGGTTACGCAGCAAACGTTGAAAAGGTAACCATCGCGCCACGATCTGACCGGCGGCCTTTGCCCAGTCAGGCAATGGATGAAGTGGCGACGCCCAATCAGCACACCATCTCGGATCTCAGTGAGTTTTTAAAGATCTCGCCTGAGCAGACGATCAAGACGCTTCTGGTTGATGGCTCGGATGGAACACCTGTGGCTCTGATTTTGCGCGGCGATCACGACCTAAACGCCGTAAAGGCCGAAGCGCTCGATGCCGTCGCCAAACCGCTACGTTTTGCCAGCGCAGAAAGCATCAAACAGGCTACCGGCGCATCGGCGGGCTCGATAGGTCCGGTTGGCCTTAAGATTCCGATGTTTGTCGATCACGCGGCCGGCGAACTCGCGGATTTTGTTTGCGGCGCCAATCGGGAGGATGTTCATCTTACGGGCGTGAATTGGGGTCGTGACCTACCCGAACCCGAATCTTTCGACCTACGGCAGGCCGGCGAGGGTGATCCCTGCCCCAATGATCCCGATCGATCGATCAGCGTGCGCCGCGGTATCGAGGTGGGGCATGTCTTTCAGCTGGGCACGAAATACAGCGAGGCACTGGATGCACATTTTCTGGATCCTGAAGGTCGCAGCCAGCCTTTTTACATGGGCTGTTACGGAATCGGCATCACACGAATTGTTGCGGCGGCGATAGAACAAAGTCATGACGACCGTGGAATCATCTGGCCTGGGCCGCTTGCCCCTTTTGACGTATGTATCGTGCCGATCGGCCTGAAAAAATCGGAAAAGGTAGCGCAGGCTGTAGATGCGCTTTACAGCGATCTTCAGGCAGCCGGCTTCGAGGTCCTGCTGGATGATCGAGACGAGCGCCCGGGGGTGATGTTCTCCGAGATGGATCTGATCGGAATACCACATCGCATCGTGGTTGGGGAGCGAGGCCTGGAAAAAGGCAACGTCGAGTATCGACATCGAGCCGAAACCGAATCCACCGATTACCCGCTAAACGAACTGGTAGCGACCCTAAAAACCCTCAGTTCCTTGTAGCAATCGATTCCGGTCGGCTTGATCGCGATGCCTTTTACTCCAACGAGATCGTGCAGGCCGTGCCGGGGCGAATCAACGTGTCACTGGCAAACTCGACGGCGATCGAATAGCGCGGCACCTGACCCGATTCGAGCAAAGGCTCCAGCCCAATCCGAATGGCCAGCCCCTTGAATCGCCGATCGCCCACTGAGACGACGACCGCAACCCCTGCGCCGTAGGCCTGCAGCGTTTCTGAGTCAATAAAGGTTTTCGCCAGGTAGCGCCCCCTTTCGGCAAGGGTAATCATGGGCGGGTCATCCGCCTCGTGATTCACAAACTGGCCCAGCGTGAATCCTGAATCGACCACCCAGGCATCAAACGGTGCGCGTAAGCGCGCAAGCTCCAGACGGTAACGCGCATGTTGCAGCTCAAGCTCTGCATCCTTCAGGGCATACTCTCGTTGGGAAAGTTCTGTCTCGACCTGCTGGAGTTGCACGCCGGACAGTGCGCCTTCGTCGTAAAGCGTGCGCTCGCGATCCAATACGCTCATCTGCTCTTCCAGTTGTGCCTGGGCGATATCCGCAATATTGGTCGCCTTATCGAGGGCAATTTTCAGTACCGTCGTCTCCAGAGCCACCATGCTCTCACCGGACGGGATGGCATCACCTACCTGAACCATCGCTTCCGCCACGTGGCCAGAAATTCCAAATCCAAGCGATACCCGGCGGTTCCAATCCACCGTACCGTCGAGGCCCTGCGCGCAAACCGACATCGAGAAAAAAGCGAGCGCTGAGACCAACCCTGCTCGACAAATACCTATCATGTTCTTAGTTCTCCTGAAGCATAGGGGTCGGCTCGGCGCGCAGCGCGTCCAGGCGAACCCACAGAAGGGCTTGCTGAAACTCCACTTGGCTCATCTCTAACATCGCTTCAGCTGCAGCTGCCTGAGCATCCCCGAAATCCGTCTGCATCTCCATCTCATACATCGCACGGCTACGGTCCTGATAATAGCCACGATACGTCTGCTGCGCCTTTGCCGCTGCAATCTCTGATCGACCGACCTGTAGATCGGTGAGAAGACCCAGCACTTCTTCGCGAACCGCAAATTCCGCTGCGAAAAGCTCTGCTCTTTTTTGGAAGACCACGTTCTCAGCGAGGGCGACTTCCGTATCGCGACGGGCGGTCCCATTCAGGATGGGCGCAATGAATTTAAGGTTTGCCCGATAGCGGTCACGGCTCGCAAAGGAAGCGTCGTAATACTCTCGCGCCTCAAACTCAAAACTGAGTACCGGGGAGTTCACCTTACGCGCCACCTCGACTTTTGCCTCGGCCGCCGCAAGATCCCGACGACGGGCTTCCACCACTGGAGAGCGGGCGAGAACTTGTTCCACCGCCTCGGTATATTCGGGGATATCCCGCTCCAGGTAAGTCGATAAATCCGGCCGTTGCAATTCAACAGACAGTTCACCCGGCCGGCCCAGAGCAAGAGCCAATTCGTGCCGGCGTTGCCGACGCTCGAGATCTGCACGGTGTCGTAGAGCGTAACTTTTGCGGTACAGGACTTCCTTTTCGGCCACTTCAAGATCTGAGTGTTCCTGGAACCGATCGCGCCGCTCTTCCGTTCGAGAATATCGGAAGTAATCCAAAGCCATTTTTTCATTACGCATCTGATAATTCTGATCCGCAAGGATGACCGCAAAGAAATGCCGCATCACATCGACTATCTGCCGATCCCGCTGGGCCAGGAGCCCGGCTGAGCGCGCGTCGATTTCGAACTGCGCCGCGGAGATTCGGCTTTTGGTTCTTCCAAAATCGCTGAGCCGCTTATCCAGAACCAGTCCATATCGACTGTCGTTCTGAAAATCCACACCAGAATTAGAGGCGCGACTGGCGGCTCTTGGCTGTAATTCAACGAACGCATCAAAGCCGTAGCTGGACTCCGCCTGATTTAGGCGGATTTGGGCGGCACGCAACTGCGCCTTCGCAAGATCCATCTCCGGATGGCCTTGAAGGCCTGCGCTCAGCGCCTCCTGCAGCGTAAGCGGCTCCGGCAACGGCTCACGCTCTGCCTGAGCAAAGGCACTGGACGAAGAGGCTATCGCAATGCAGATGCTGGCAACCCATCGGATCAGAGGAACGGGGACCATCAAACTGATGCCTTCACTCAATCAGGAAGACTGATCGCGACGTTTGCGTTTGTAGCTTGAGAAACGCTCGGACTTAAAGTGCGCGTCCACAACGTACTCACCGAGCCACAGAAATTCCTGCGGATCGCGGGTCGTGCCGGTGAAGCGAGTCATCAATTCACCCTGAGCGCTGAAGAAAAGGAAGGCAGGCGTCGCGCGAATCCGATTATGCTGAAGCGCAAACTTGGTCTCTGAGACTTCGGTCCCATCGAACCCGACCACCATGGCATCACCGTCCGTGTTCAACTTGATGATGCGAAAGTGCGTTCGAAAATAATCCTGCACCGGCGACTGATTAAGCACGGTCTCGTGCATGCGTTCACACCAGGGACAGTCGTCTGTTTCAAACACCACCAGCACGCCGACCTTACCCTCCTCGGCCGCTGTCATCGCTTCTTCGGACAAATCGTTAAAGCTGTCCTGAAAGAAATGCAGGTCCGGATCGCGCGTCTCGCCAAAAGAAGCGGCGCTTACTGCGGCGGCGAAAACAAATAACGCGAGTGCTTTCACGCGGGCGATTTGAGCCATTAGAGAGGTCCCCAAAAATTACTGTGGCTGTTGTTTGTCTTTTTAGGAGGCAATTTCACAGCCCTATTTTAAAAGTAATCAACTCGCGCTCAAGAGACCATGGCGGATCATGGGATAGGGAAAATACTAGTCCACCCTGGGCTTGCCACCCATCACGGGAGGCACTTTAGGCGTAGCGACAGCGGTTTTGGTGGAATGGGTCATTTCCGCGCTAACGCACGCACCGACTAACGTGACCAGCCACGAGAGATAAATCCAAACCAGAAATACGGGGATCGTCCAGAGGGCGCCGTAAATGATCTGATAGGTGGGGAAGTTGCTTATAAACAAGACAAATCCGTATTTGGATAATTCGAAGAGCGCCACGGCAATACCGGCGCCCAGTAGCGCAAACCTCACCGGTACGGCGCGACTGGGAACAATCAGATACATCAATAGAAAACCGATCCCCTCAAGAATAATCGGCAAGATCTGCACCAGCCATAGTCCGAAGGCGCTTCGGTTCATCTCCGGGGCAAGTTCATCGACTACCCACGCGCCTAAATAGGAAGTAAGGGACAAACTCAGCGCGATCAGCACTGGGCCCAACGTTAAGAGCGTCCAATACAGCAGTATGCGTTGTGCAAACGTGCGCCCTTTCTTCATGCCCCAAATCTCGTTGAAAGCATCTTCAATAGTCGAAAGCAATAAAAGGGCGGTGATGACGAGCGTGACCAAGCCTAGGCCTGTCAACGACCCCGCATGTCCGGCAAATTCCTCAAGATAGGTTCGAACCACGTCGCCCGTCGCGGGAATGAGATTCTCGTAGAGCAAGTTTTGAGCGGCGTCTCCCCACTGTTCGAAAAAAGGAAACATCGACAGCACCGCGACGCTCACCGTCAAAAGCGGCACCAAAGCCAGCACGGTAGTAAAAGCCAGCGCTGAGGCAATCGTAGGAAGACGCGCCTCGCGAACCCGCCCAAGAACCCGACGCGCGTGATACGCAAACGGAGAGACACTATGGCTCATGATCGGCCGGCCTCAACATTCTTCGCAGACCAAGACAACATTTAGCGACAGCTGGATTTGAAAAAAAAGGCCCCGATCCGACGGGGCCTTTTTCGCTTGGCTTGCTCGCCTAGTTGAAGTTTGGCGCTGCGCTGGTCTGGGAGGCGGCCTGCGCCACACCCGACTGGGCCGCTTCAGACACTCGATGCGCGATTCGATAGGCCTCAGCAGCGTCACCTGCCTCCATCGCTTTTTCGGCCGCTTTCAGAAGCTTACTCAACGACACGGCTTTGCCGCCGGTTGCTTTGTCGACAAGACGCCACTCAGCGCCTGCGGCCTTAGAAGCATCAAGATCCGTCTTTGCCTGCGCGATCATCTGCTCAGCCTGCGCCGCAGTGGCATTCTGGGCATCAGATGCCGCAGCGGCGGCGAGATAAACCAAATCAGAGCCCTCGGTCACACCAAGCGCCCATGCGCCACGGGTCCGAGCATGCGTCATGGCCTCTTGAACCTGCGTATCGGTAAGGTCACGCTCGATCTGGATCATCTGTCCCGGATAGATCAAATCCGCATCTTTGATCTCAGCGCGGTTTCGCTTGAACAACAACGGCCACTGGTATGGATCCCCATAAACTTTTGGCTGCGAGGAGATTCCCCACAGGTGATCTCCAGCCTGCACCACATAGGCAGTTATACCGGGCACCGGAGCGGCTTCCTGACACACGAAGGAGTCGGGGTAGCGGGCGCACCAATCGTCTGACGTGGTTGCCGCAGCCGCTGCTACCGCTGCGCACTCAAAGGCATCCGGATATCGCGTGCACCAATCGTCTGGTTTGGCTACCGCTGCTACCACAGCAGGCGCCAACACCACTGCAGGTGCCGGCGCAGCGGCAGTCGCAGAGCCGGCCTCGGTTTCGGTGGGCTTTGCAGTCACACAGCCGGTGGCAAACGCGGCCACAGCGATGAGCGTCAGGAGGGTACGGACAGGCGTCGTGATTATTGTCATCGGATCCGTCTCTTTGAAATGTTTGCGTATAAAATCAGAGTAGTTACGCGCGGAATATCTTCTGCGACTTAACGGTCGCAATGTACCGTTGACCCCCCTTTCTGTCAAGAAACGCAAGGAAATCACATGCCTTTACAGCTCTTCCATAATGCCCGATGTTCCAAGTCGCGTGAGACTCTGGCGCTGCTTCAGGCCCGAGGGATAGAGCCCGAGATCGTCGACTATCTGAACCAGCCACTTAGCGTCCCGTTGCTCAGAGAGCTCCAGTCCGCTCTCGGCTGTAAGGTGATTGACATGATCCGAACAAAAGAACGTCTTTTTGGTGAATTGAAGCTGGCGGATGCTGACGACGATACCCTTATCCGGGTCATCGTGGAGAATCCTATTTTGCTCGAGCGACCGATCGTCGTCCGTGCCGGGCGCGCGGTGATTGGGAGACCGCCCGAGAACG
>Ga0181594_10004795_pt1 | contig 11956 bp, 12 predicted proteins | sample 071ome_18_FD_145603 | JGI IMG/M metagenome (GOLD analysis project Ga0181594, IMG submission 145603) | Coastal salt marsh microbial communities from the Groves Creek Marsh, Skidaway Island, Georgia - 071413BT metaG (spades assembly) | ecosystem: Environmental > Aquatic > Marine > Intertidal zone... | reverse complement strand
GAACGCGCCTCGATATCTGCAAGCACGGGCAGCAGGTATTGCTTGAACTGGGCCGGATCCTCCGACATTGGAAAATGTCCCATGCCCTTCATCAGGGTGTACTGCGCGCCATCAACAGCGTCGGCCAGCGCCTGGCAGGCTTCGGGGTAGGCCGACCAGTCGTAGTCACCGCTCAGGACATAGAGCATGCATTTGGAGGTATCTATCTGCCCGGCAGTCTCGCGCAGGTCATGCTCCAGACCGTAGTAGTTCAGATCGCCGGAAAAGACCGGCGGTGCACCCTGGCTATAGGTCCAGACAGTTTCGCGCACCCGCTGCTCCGGGGCATTGGGGGAACACAAAGACAGCATCATTGAGGGCTTCGCATCGTTCGACAGGCGCGGATGTCGCCACCACTGCTGCCACAACCGATCAAAGCCCCCGCTCCACATGGACGCTTCCAGCCCGATACAGGCGCGAAAGGTCTCGGCGTGATGCAGCGCCAGATCGGCTGCCAGGTGCCCGCCCATGGAACAGCCCATGTAAACCGGGCGATCCAGCTCCAGCGCGTTCACCAACCGGACCCAGTAGTTCATGAAGAACTGCTGCGTCAGTCGATACTCTTCCTCCCAATAACGTTTCCCATCCGGGGGCAGCGACTTACCGTGGTAAGGAAGGTCAGCGGAGATGACGCGGAAACGGGCAGTGATATCAGGATCTTCAAGCAGATGGCGATACTGCCGACCATCAGAGCCAGCCGTGTGCTGGCAGACCAATGGGATCCCCTGCCCGGCTTCCTCGAAGTAGACACGGTACTCAAGACCGTCGAGATCGAGGTAGATGTAGCGTCCGGTAATGTCGGAATAACGTGCCATGCCTGTTCTCCTAGGCCGCGCGGGCGCGTTCGCGCACGCACTCACCGAATACTGCGTGCATCCGCCGGATCGCGTAGTAGTAGGCGTAGGCCGTGCCGAGGTCACCACTGACCTCGAAATCATGGTGGAACGAGGCGGCGAACCAGTCGTGGTAAAAGGGCAGCGGTTTTTCCGCCAGCATCTGCGCCCAGACCTCAGCACTGCCACCGATGTGTACGTCGTACGGATCGAACCCCTCGGTGCCCGCATGGAAGCGCGCCACCTGACCGTTTTCGATGCGCATGAAATAGACATCCTGGCCCACGCTGAATCGCACATCCCCGTACCAGAACCGGGCCGCAAGCACGAATTCCGGATCGGTATTGAGCCGCTCCCGGATCGCCTCAACCGGCAGGATCACTGCACCGCTCATAGTTTTTCCCTCCGCATACCGCGCGCATCCATCGGCTCGATCAGTTGATGCTCAGTTCAGCCGTTGCCACCCATCATGGCCTGCAATGCCGCCTGCTGGTCGGCCATCACCGTCGCTCCCGCAGGACGCGCATTCGCCGCATCGATTGCAGCTTTGAGGCCCGGCACTTCGGCCACGATGTCCCAGCCGTAGACCGACTGACAGACAGGTGCGGCGTAGATGAAGCTATGGACCGCAACAATATCCGCCATGCCGAAATCGCCACACAGGAAAGGCTGGCAGCTGGCCAGCTGTCGCACAGCCCGCAGACCGTTCTCTATCACCGGGCGCACTTCGGCCACGGCAGCCTCGTTGCGCTCCCCACCGAAAAAGATCTCGCCGTAATGGCGCCGCCCCTGCAGCTCAATGTAAAGCTCCATCACCTTGCACAGCTCCCACACCTTCGCCGCCGCGAACGGGTCCGACGGCAATAAGGGCGATCCCGGAGCGACCGTCTCGAGATAGGCGAGAATCACATTAGTCTCGGTCAGGAAGCCTGAGTCCGTTTCCAGATAGGGCACCTTGCCCATCGGGCTTCGCGACGTATGGTCCGCCTCCTGGCTGGGCATGGCGTTGACCGCCTCGAACTCGATGCCCTTTTCCAGCAGGGCGAATTTGACCATGTTGTAGTAGTTGCTGACGGGGAATCCACCAAGTTTGAGCATGAGAACACTCCTCTTGCCGATGTTCCGAACAGAGCGATCTGCCGGCGAAGGGTTAACGGGTCGGTCGCGACGCATGCGGGCATCCAGCACCATAAGGTGCCAGCCTGCTGCCGCCGGGCGACAGGCGCCGCAGACTACCACAACGTACTCCGCGTTCCGCAGCCAAGAAACGAGGGCCGGAACGCTGGAAGATTGGTCTATGTCTGAAAAGCAGAGATTCAGGACGCGGCCAGATCACCCGAAAATCAGGATCTTCCGGCCCGCAGACCGACCAGACTCAGTACCTCAATCGCGGGCGATAGCTGATCCCGATCAGCGCGACCAGGATAGTCGCCAACACCAAAGAGGAGCCTGCCGTGCCCAGCGCAAGCCCGCCCTCCACCGACGGCTTAGTCAGGAGATCACCGAAGGTCGCACCGAACGGGCGGGTCAGCACAAAAGCGAGCCAGAACAGGGCGACTCGGTTAATCCGGGTGAAGTAGTGCGCGCCAGCCAGAGCCATGATCGCCGCTGCAATTAACGCCGCGCTGGCCAGGAATCCCAGACCCGAATCGTCGGCCAGATAATCACCGGCCGCGGTCCCGAGAGTGTTGGAAAAAAGAATCGCGCTCCAGTAGAACGCCTCAGCTGCGTGCGCCGCTTTGAAACGAAAACGGCGCCTCATCCGAATCACGCATCAGTTCTTCGCACAGGCTGATGAAGTCCCGATCGAGCAGGTTTTTCTCAATCTCGAAGTGCTCACGCATCCCCGCATCCACTTTCAGGATCTGCGCCAGGCACTTGCGTTCCGGCAGCCAGATTGACTCATCCAGAGCGCCTTTGCGGTAGTGGTAGTGCGCCGCCTGATACACACGGAACGAGTTGCGGTAGTGGCACGCCAGTCGGATCCGATCGATTTCATCGAGCTGCCGGATGTCCCCGCTCAGCCCCATTTTCAGGAGCCGCGCGAAATCACGGTCGCGAATGAAGGCCTCTTCCAGATTCGCAATCGACGACTGCAGCGAGCGCGTGGCGCTCAGCCGCGCGGCGATGTTGCTCTGCCGCACCTGCACGGCGACATAAATAAGCGAGACCATCAGCGCAGTGCTCGACACAATCTCCGCGACCAGCGCCGCCTGTTCCAGGGCCATATCCCTCTCCTCGTCCCAGTTGTGAAGTCGCTGCAACCTTAAGGGTCCGGCGGCAAGGGCGCGAGTTCTCGCCAGGGTCAGTCCATGCGTTCCCCGAGGTCAGAGACGCGGGTGATGCCGAACTGCTCGAATACCTCGGTATTGTGCTGGCCCAGCCCGGGGCCGGCCGTGCGCACACCGCCTGGCGTCGCAGAGAGATGCACAGGCACCCCGGTGATAGCCACTTGGCGGCCGAGACCCGGGATCTCAATTCGAGGCAGCATCCCGCGCGCAGCTATGTGGGGATCGGCCACGACATCAGTGATGTCATTGACCGGTCCGGCCGGCACCTGGCCACCGAGCTTTTCTGCAAGCTCGCGCTTGGTCCTGGTCGAGGTCCAGCTGGTAATGATGTCGCGCAGAGCATCGGCATGCGCCACCCGCTGCTCATTGCTGCCAAAACGAGGATCTTCAGCCAGTTCCGGCTGCCCTATCACCTCCAGCAGTTTCAACCACTGCGCCTGTGTCGGACAGCCGATGGCCATCCAGCCATCGACTGCCTGGTAGATTGAGAATGGATTAACGAGCGGGTGATCGTTGCCCTCCGGCTGCGACACATCACCTGCAAATGCCCAGCGATAGACGCTGCGCTCGCAGATCGCGAGCATGGCGTCATACATCGCCACATCGACAAACTGTCCCTGACCCGTTTTTTCCGCGTGACGCACCGCTGCAACGATGCCGAAGGCGCACATGATCCCGGGAACAAGATCGCCGATCCCCGGGCCTGATTTCATCGGCGTGCCGCGCGGTCCGGTCATACTCATGAAGCCCGACATGGCCTGGGCGACGATGTCAAAAGCAGGCCAGTCCGCATGCGGACTGGCACCGCTCCGTTGATCGCCGAAACCACGGATAGTGGCGTAAACCAGGCGCGGGTTGAGTACAGCCAGAGACTCGTAGCTCAGACCCAGGCGCTCCATCACGCCCGCGCGGAAATTCTCGACCAGCACATCGGCCTCGCGCACCAGCTCGAGCAGCGTCTCCCGGTCATCGGCCTGTTTCAGATCAAGCACTACGCTACGCTTGTTGCGGTTGATGCTGTGGAAATAGCCCCCGTGCTCGCGCGCCGTGTCATCCGGCAGAAAGGGGCCGAAAGCACGCGAGATATCGCCCTGCGGCGGCTCGATTTTGATCACATCGGCGCCGTGATCGGCCAACAGCATCGTGCAGAACGGGCCAGCCAGCATCTGCGTCAGATCGAGCACCACGACGCCTTCCAACGCACCGTTGGTATCAAGCGCGCTCACCGGCCTTCGCGCCCCAACAGATGATCGGAGATGATGCGCAGCTGCACTTCCGAAGTGCCCTCAAAAATCTTCGTCAGCCGCGCGTCGCGCCAGTAGCGTTCAACTGCATGCAGACGGGTGTAGCCAGCGCCGCCCAGGATCTGCAGGGCATCCGAAGTCACGCGCTCGGCCATTTCGCTGGCGAAGTACTTGACCATGGAGGCCTCCTTGTCGCACCGGCCGCCGCGATCGATCCGGTCACAGACGAAATACAGCAGCTGTCGCGCAGCTTCGATCTCGCTAGCCATGCGGGCAACCTTGAAACGCAGATCCTGAAACGCAGCAATAGGGCGTCCGAACTGCGTACGTTGATGCGCGTAGTTGATCGCGTCCTCCAGCGCACCCTGGGCCAGACCGATCGAGCGTGCGGCGGTGTGCGCGCGCGCTTCGTCGAGCCCCTTGGCCAGTGCATAGAACGCCTTGCCCTCCTCACCAATCAGCGCGCTGCCGGGCAGTCGCACGCCGTCGAAGGCAAGCTCCCAGGTTTTCCATCCAAAATAGCCGATTTTGGGGATGGGACTGCCCTGCACGCCGGCCGGGAGCTCGCCACGGGGCTTATCGATCAGAAACGCCGAGATCCCTAAGTGAGGCCGCTCCGGATCGGGTCGCCCGGTTCGCGCGAACAGCACGATGTAATCCGCTCCGTCGGCAAAGGTGCACCAGTATTTGTTCCCCGTGATCCTCCAGCCATCGCCCTCGCGCTCAGCCCGACACGCGATAGAAGCCAGATCCGAGCCCGTGTCCGGCTCGGATAGCGACATCGCCCCGAGATAGTCCCCCGTAACCACTCGCGGCAGCAGGCGGGCTTTCTGCTCAGCATTCAAGAGATCCATGGTCAAGGTGCCGTTGCCGCGGGCCATGATGCTGGCCACGCTCATCCAGCCCCGCGCGAGCTGCTCGGCGACCAGGCAGTACTCGAAGCAACCCAGCCCGCTGCCGCCGTACTGCTCTGGTATACGGATCCCGAAGTAGCCCATATCCGCCAGCTTGGCGCGCAGCTCGAGAGGAATTTCGCCCTCCACAGGGTCAAGCCGGTTCGCAACCGGAAGCACTTCGTTCAGCGTGAACTCACGTGCGCTCTCACGGATGAGGATCCGTTCAGGTGTCAGCAGACCCTCGCTGTCGACGTCCGTCTGTGCCATGCAATCGCTCTCCTGAAAGGGCCGCCTTCAGCGGCATGATTCGGGCTCAGTTGGGCCCAGACTGGAGTACACCCGCCGCCGCAAGCGCATTGACCTCGTCTTCAGTCTTACCGAGCAACCCGGTCAGCACATCACGGTTGTGCTGACCCAGCGTCGGCGCCACGTAGTCCGCATCGCTGGGGTAATCCGACGTCTTTATCGGCATCCCCGGTATCTTGAGCGAACCTGCGATCGGGTCCTCAATCGGCCGCACTGTGCCCCGCTCTATCAGGTGAGGATGATTGACCGTCTGCTCGACACTGAGAATCGGCGCGCAGGGCACTCCATGCTCCTCAAGCTTCGCAATCGCGCTATCCACATTCGGAAAGCTCATGAACCAGGCTTCGATGAGCGCGATCACCTCATCGACATGCGCCAGCCGCTCCTGGTCTGTCGACCAGCCTTCGGCGGTAATCAGATCCTCGCGTCCCATCGCCGCGCAGAGATCCGGCCAGTGATGGAGAAAGCCCATGAGCATGATGTCGCCTCCCGGGCCGCGGTAGACCCCGGCAGGGCACACATAACCCATGTGACGACCGCTGCGCATGGGCTTGAGCTCCCCACCGCTGGCGCTGTACTGATGCACATTGACCTCGTGGTAGTGGTAGTAACAGTCCAGAAGTGCGATATCGAGATGCTGTCCGCGTCCGGTACGGTGACGGTGCAGCAGGGCCGCCGCAACGGCGAACGCCGCATGCACGCCAGTGCTGACATCGCCGAGTCCAAGCAGCGGGATATACGGCGGTTCATCGCGCTCGCCAATCATGGAGGTCACGCCGGCATAGGCCTGGGCGATGAAGTCGTAGCCGGGCTTTCCCGCGAGCGGTCCCTTCTGCCCCAGGGCTGAAATCGAGCACATGATGATGTCCTCGCGCAGCCCCTTGAGCGCCTCGAAATCGAGCCCCATCGACGCCATCACACCAGGACGGAAGTTCTCTACGACAACGTCAACCTGCGGCACCAGCTCACGCACCAGCGCCATACCGTCCGCTGTGCGTAAATCGATGCAGACGCTCTTTTTGTTCAGGTTCTGTTGCACGTAGTAGAAGCTGCGCTCGCCACGCATCTTCGACACGGCGCGGGTCATATCGCCAGACGGCGCCGCCTCAACCTTGATGACCTCGGCCCCCATCTCAGCAAACATCCGGGTGCAGGAGGGCCCCGCAAGGGCGCGCGTAAAATCCAACACGCGGATCCCTGTCAACAGATGCTCATCAACGCCTGTCATTTCCTGCTCCCCCTGACTGATTGAGATGGTGGCTAAGCTAGCCCGGGGGACGACGTGACTCAAGCGCGGGGACGGCCCTCCGCGGCCTGCACGGTCTGCCAGATCAGGGTGTTGATCGTCATGGGCCCGACGCCACCCGGCACCGGTGTATAGGCGGCCGCGCGGTGCTGAACCGCACCGATTTCGATATCACCGACGCCGCCAGGGTGATAGCCCGCGTCGACCACCACGGCGCCGTCTTTGATCCACTCGCCACGAATGAATTCCGGTCGCCCGACCGCACCGACGACGAGATCTGCCTGCATTACCAGTGCGGGCAGGTCGACCGTGCGCGAATGGCACACAACAACCGTTGCGTCGGCACTGAGCAACATCATGGACATGGGGCGTCCGAGAATCGGACTCCGCCCGACAACAACGGCAAGTTTGCCGGCCAGGCTGACCTCATAGTGTGACAGCAGCCGCATGATGCCGGCGGGCGTCGCGGAACCATAGGCTGGCAGGCCCATGGCCATGCGTCCGAACCCGGCGGTGGTCACGCCGTCGACATCCTTATCAAGCGCAATCCGGTCGAAGCAGGCACGTTCATCAATCTGCGCAGGCACCGGATGCTGCAGCAGAATGCCGTGCACGTCGGGATCGGCGTTCAGCCGGTCAATTGCCGCGAGCAGCTGTGCTGTAGAAGTATCGGCCGCCAGCAAAACCTTGCGCGAGCGCATTCCGATCCGCTCACAGGCGTTGCCCTTCATGCGCACGTAGGTCGCCGACGCGGGATCGTCACCGACGAGAATCGTCGCGAGCACCGGCACGCGTCCCCCGTCCCGCTGGATCAGCGCAGCCACCCGGCTCCGCAGCCTGTCTTCCTCTGCAGCCGCAAGCTGCTTACCATCGAGTACCTGCGCGGTCATCTTTCTCTCCTTCGGGGCGGGCGCTGGCGAGCCGGAAGTATATGCCCGGGCTCACCTTCAGCCCGGGCAGAGAGCGGCGAGCGGGCAGGAACATCGGATCAAGGGATTACACGCCATGTCTTCAATCAGCTACGCAGAAGCTGTTCAGCTGTCATCACGGGTACGCCGGGTGACCGCACGCAATCCGGGACGCATGACCGGCCCCGGCACCAACACTTATATCGTCGGCAACGAACAGCTTGCCGTGGTTGACCCGGGCCCGGCGATCGACGAGCACATCGACGCGCTGGTGCGGATCTGCGGTGACAGGCTGCGCTGGATCCTGGTAACGCACACACATCGGGACCACTCGCCCGCTGCGCGACCGCTGGCCGAGCGCACCGGTGCAGAGCTCGTCGGCAATGTACTGCCGAGCGACGGCTTCCAGGATGAAACCTTCATGGACGCCCGCCCGCTCGCGCAGGACGATCGCATCAGCACCGAAGAATTCACGCTCCGCGCGTTGCTCACGCCGGGTCATGTCAGCAACCATGTGTGCTACCTGGTCGAGGAAGACGGCATGCTCATGACCGGGGACCATATGATGGGCGGCTCGACGGTGGTAATCGTTCCTCCCGCCGGCAATATGCGCGACTACATCGCCTCTCTGGAACGCATGCTCGCCTACCCGCTCTCCGTTGTGGCGCCCGGTCATGGAGAGCTGATCCCACAACCGGCGCAGGAGATCGAGCGCCTGATCAAACATCGCCTGCAGCGCGAGACCAAAGTTGTCGCTGCACTGGGCCAACTGGGCCCGAGCACTCTGGAAACCTTGACGCCGCACGTTTACGACGACGTCGATCCGATCCTGCACGAGTGGGCGGCGCGGTCATTACACGCACATCTGATCAAACTCATCGAAGACGGGCGCGCCAACCTGAACGGCGAGGTCTGGTCTCTGCAGCAGGCCTGAAGTTCACCAACGCGGTCGCTTAGCGACACCGCAGAGCCCCTGGAAAGGAGAAAACACCATGTCCTGGATGAATGTCGGCGACGTTCAGATTGCCCGTGTGCTGGAATCGAATGGCCCGTTCCAGACTATCTACGAATTTTTCCCCGATGCGACAGCCGAAGCGCTGGAGCCCCATCTGCACTGGCTGCACCAGGGTGCCCTGTGCCCGGAAACTGACAAATTAATCCTGCCGATCCAGAGCTACGTGGTGCGCACTCCCCAATCGACTGTCCTGGTCGACAGCTGTGTTGGAAACCACAAGTCTGTCGGCTGGTTCCCCGAATGGGACCAGCGAACCGATGACACCTGGGAGAGAAATCTCCAATCAGTCGCGGTGCGCCCGGAGGAAATTGACGTCGTGCTATGCACCCATCTGCATGTGGATCACAGCGGTTGGAATACGCGTCTGCTGAATGGACGCTGGGTGCCTACGTTTCCGAACGCGCGCTACGTGCTCTCACGACGCGAATGTGACAGCGCCGAACAGCGCTGGACGAAATACAAGGACCCGGTCTGGGAACAGAACGTGCTGCCGATTATTGAAGCCGGCCAGGCAGATCTGGTGAACGACGACCACGAAATTGATCGCTACGTGCATCTCGAGCCTACGCCTGGCCACACACCCGGGCACTGCGCGGTCAGAATTCTGGGCGGGCAAAGCGATGCGGTGGTCACAGGCGACCTCATCCACAGCCCGATCCAGTGCCACTTTCCACACTGGAATTTCCGTCACGACGCCGACAAGGCGCAGGCCGCAACAACGCGTCAGGCCTTTTTGGAACGCTACAGCGACTGCGCGACCCGCGTGTTTACTGCGCATTTCCCGCTGCCTTCGATCGGGCACGTCAAACGGGAGGGCGACGGGTTTCACTTCCACTACATCGACTGAAAACGACCTGCTCTTACGCTGCCATAGCGCCATAGCGCCATAGCGGCTCCGCAATCCTGCCCCGCAGTGCCGGTGCTCCCCTAAATGTCGGACTGACCCGCGCCGCGCGCACTGATGGAAGCGCCGGCCGCCCGCAGTTCACCGGGTGGCACACTCGATGCTTCGACGGACCGAGCTGGGACTGTCCCCCTGGAGAGAGGGCAGTCGCGCGATTCAGCGTGCATCCTCTGCGTCCAACAACAGCACCAGTCTCTGCACCAGTTCGCGGTCACTTCGCCCCGGATCGAGCGCCAGCAGATCTGCAGCTAACGCACTTGCCTGGGCGGTTGCAAAAGAGGCTCCGGTCACGAAGTCGTAGCGCCCCTGAGGCACGGTCGACAGGAGCTGCCGCGGCGGCAGGACCAGACTCAGGCCATCCGTTGAAACGCTGCTGTTCTCCCCCTGAGCCACGCTGACCACCCCCGCGACCGCTGCGGGAAACATCTGCAGAGGATCTTCTCCGCTGGCTCCGAAAACACTGGCGCCCAGTTCGATTGCGCGTGCTACGAGTTTCGAGAGCAGCGGATCTTCAGGGCCGGCAAGGCTCAGATTGATGATCCGCGCACGCACTTCAATCGCGTAGTTCAATGCCTGCGCGAGCGTCTGAGTGCTGCACAGACCATAGCCGTATCGCGGTTCCCAACATGCCCGAAGTAGAAGAATTTCCGCCTCCGGCGCGAATCCCCGGATACCGATACCGTTGCCAGCGGTCGCGGCGATCAATCCGGTGACTGCCGTCCCGTGGTACTCGCCCGGCACCTCCTGTGCCGGCATCCCGACAAAGTTGACGATCTCTGCCAACTGCCCCTCGAGATCGGGATGGCTGGCTTCCACTCCCGTATCAATCACCGCGATCCGCACCCGGTTACCCCGACTGGCGGCCAGCAGCGGCGTCAGCGTTTCCGCCTGTCCGCGCATCTGCAGTCCGTAATACGGATCGGGTCCGGGCGGCGCGCCCGCCGAGCGGAAGTGATTCCCCGCCTGCACCAGCGCGACCGCCGGATCCGTCGCAAGCGCCAAAGCGCGGTCGGAGGACGGCGCCGCCGCCGGGCTGAACGCCAGACACTGAAGGTCCAACGCGCCGAGCGACCAACGCTCGCGGATCGTTACCGTGTGAGCACGCGCGAAACGGTTAACGATGTTGGGAGCGTCAGCGCCAACACCATGCAGACAAGCCAGGTTGAGTGCGTCAGGGGGCGCAGCTACGGCGGAGCCAAGGCCCGCAAGCAGCAGGTAAAGAACAAGCCCTTGGGCCGTTCTCACCGGATGCGATCCGGGCGATCCCCCAGTGGGTCAAGGGCCTCCACGAACAACGTTTCCGGGTCGTCGCGGATCTGCACCAGCGTGTCACTCAGACTGCGTTGCTGTGCCCCGATCTCAACGGTCAGCACGCCAATTGTGGAAGGTCCCTCGACAACCTGCGCCCCATGTCGTTCGAGCCAGGCGTCGAGATTGGCCTGCCCCAGACGCGGCTCGCGCAGCACCACTCGCAGCAACGGCCGGCTAATTGCGGGTGTGGCGACCGGCCTTGCCCCAAGGGTCTGAAATGCCTGAGCGCGGTAGTCACGCGACTCGACGCCAGTCAGGACTATCCCGGCGGTCATGAGTGACGAGAACACCAGCACCGCACCGCCGAGCAGTAACGGTGCCGGTTCAAGTGACCCGAATATCCGACCCAGGAGTGCGCCCAGATTTTTCCGCGGCGTTTCTGCGCGCTGAATTTCCTGCGCCAGTCTGGAGTAGCCGCGCTGCACCGCGTAGTCCTGCTCCGGCAGGACCAGCGCTTGCACCAGCGCGAGCAGACGCCGCTGCTCGCGTGTACATACAAGGCACTGCCCCAGATGCGCCTTCATAGAACGCGCACTGTCAGCGTCGAGGCTGCCGTTCACGTAGGCCGGCAACTGCAGCCAGGCCTGCTCGTGGAGCAACGACGAATGCACGCTGTGCTTACGTTCAGTCATCACAGTAACTCCGCCCCCGCTTGCTGGTCGGCAAGCCGGTCCAGCAGCGGCCGCAGCCGGTCGCGTGCATAGAACATGCGCGTCTTCACAGTACCCAGAGGACAACCGACGATCTCCGCGATCTCCGGATAACCATAGCCATAGAACATCGCGAGATGGACGATAGTCCGTTGTGCCAGGGGCAGCCCGGCTACGGCATGCCGCACCTCGGCGAGGATAGCCTTGTCGTTGATGACCGCTGCCGGATCACGCGGCGGCGCGCTCCATTCCTGCGGCCCCAGCTCCACTGCAGCGCGCCGCTTGTCCCGATGCAGTCTTTTCAACGCCATCT